>CEVH01014311.1_pt1 | contig 12785 bp, 14 predicted proteins | sample 356521 | NCBI WGS metagenome assembly CEVH01 (sample SAMEA2623446, study PRJEB7988) | marine metagenome | isolation source: saline water (ENVO:00002010), including
AGAAGATAATGCTGTAGAAAATTATGGTTTTAAATTAGAATCGTCATATAAAATTGGTACCGATTTAAAAGAAATATATATAAAAAAAGATGCAGAAAAGTAACATTTCAGAAATAATTGAGGACATCAAAAGCGGCAAAATGGTTATCATTGTGGATGATGAGTCTAGAGAGAATGAAGGAGATCTGATTTGTGCTGCAGATCTTATTACACCAGAAATAATTAATTTTATGGCCTCAAAAGGTAAGGGGCTAATATGTTTACCAATGAGTAAAGATTTATGTGAAAAATACGATCTAAAAATGATGACCAACAATAACAGAGCAGCTAATAAAACTGCATTTACTGTATCAATAGAAGCTGCAGAGGGAATAACTACAGGAATCTCAGCAGCCGACCGTGCACATACAATCAAAACAGCTGTAAATAAAAATTCAAAACCTTCAGATATTGTCCAGCCAGGTCATATATTTCCTTTAAAAGCAATGAAAGGCGGAGTTTTAAGCAGAGCTGGTCATACAGAAGCAGCTTGTGATCTAGCTAAAATTGCTGGGCTTCAGCCTGCTGGTGTAATTTGTGAAATTATGAATGATGATGGAACTATGGCAAGAAGAGATGATCTAATTAAATTTGGTCAAGAAAATGATATTAAGGTTGGAACTATAGCTGATCTGATTGATTACAGGCTTTCTAGAGATTCTACAATTGAATCTGTGATGGAAAAAAATGTTGAAAATGAATTTGGCAAATTCAAACTAAATGTATGGCGAGATAAAATTTATGATGAATACCATTTCTCACTAACAATGGGCGATCTTTCATCTGTTGAATCTCCACTTGTAAGAGTTCAAACACAAAGCATACTTCAAGATATTCTTGGCATTGATGAGCTTGGTAAAAACTGGTCGATAAGAAATTCTTTAAAAAGAATTGCACAAGAAGGCACTGGCTTATTTGTTCTTATTAATCATAGGGATGCAAAAAGCTATTGGTTAAATAAGTTAGAAGAGAAAGATATTGAGCCTAAAAATAACAGAAGAGTCATAGGTGTTGGATCTCAAATCTTGCGCCTATTAGATTTAAAGAAAATAACTGTACTGGGAACACCTACAAAATATAGTGCTGTTTCAGGATTTGATATAGAAATTACTGGTTTTGAAAATGAATAGAGTTCTAATTGTTCATACTTCCTGGTATGAAAAGCATATTGCAAGAATGCTTGATATCTCAGTTGAAATACTTGAAAAAAACTATAAGTGTGACAAGGCAAAAGCACCAGGAGCCTTCGAGCTATCTGCCTTAGCAAAATATAAACTTGAAAAGAATAAATATCTTGGTGTTTTATTTTTAGGAATTGTTATACGCGGTGAAACAAGTCACTATGATCTTATTTCAAGTGAAACCTTCAGATCTATAAGCACCCTTGCTGATAAGTACTTTAATATTGCTATCATCAATAACGTTATTTGTGTTGAAGATCAATCTCAACTTGAAGAAAGGCTAGTTATCAACACACAAAATAACGCCAATGCGCTTATTCAACTTATAAATGAAAAATCTAGCTAATTTCAAAGTTGCAGTTAAGACAAGAGAATATTTAATACAAGCTATATTTCAAATGCTTTTTAGTAATCAAGAAGCTTCAGAAATAATCAATCAATTCAAAAACGAACATCAGGATAAAAAAGTGGATTTTGCTATGTTTACAAAATCCTTAAATTCTATTCAAAATAACAGAAAAAAAATTGATTCGATTCTTGTCTCACTTAATATAAAAGATTCAAACATAGAAATAATTGACAAATCGGTTATGTATTTTGCGATTAATGAGATGATTGCAGGAAATCTTGATAAGCCTATAGTTATAGATGAATCTTTAAGATTAAGTAAAAAATTCTCAAGCCCTGAATCTTATAAATTTATAAATGCAAGCTTAGACAAGTACCTCAAGACAAATTAATAACTTACCTTAGAATTGTTTGATTTCTGGATGGACCAGTTGAAATAATAGATGCACTACATTCAACAAACTCTTCAACAAACTGAATATAAAGTCTAGCTTTTTCAGGTAGATCTGAAAAGGTAGTAATGCCCTCAGTTTTTGCCAACCAACCTTCAAAATTTTTATAAACTGGAACTCCATTGTGGTAATTTGTACAAACTTTAATTTCTTGCATTTCATCTAATACATCAAGTTTTGTGATACATAGATCGGTTACAGAGTTGATAAATATTGCTTTTTTTAATAGCACTAAATCTAGCCATCCGCATCTTCTAGGACGACCAGTTGTTGCGCCAAATTCATTACCTTTTTGTGCAAGCATTGAGCCAGATTCATCGTGCAATTCAGTCGGAAAAGGACCTTCACCTACTCGAGTTGTGTAAGCTTTAGTTATTCCAATAATCTTATCAATAAATTTTGGTCCTATGCCCAGGCCAGTTGAAACTCCACCAGCTGTTGTACTAGAAGATGTGACATAAGGATAGGTTCCATGATCAATATCCAATAATGTACCTTGAGCACCTTCGAATAATATAGATTTATTATTTTTAATCCATTGATGCATAGTTTGGGAAGAATCTATACAGTATTTATCGTGCAATTCTGTATACTTTACAACTTCATTAAAAACCTCATCAGCATCATGAGGTTTATGTTGATATATATTTTCAAGTAATCGATTATGATATTTAACAAGTGAATAAATTTTTTCTTTAAGTGATTTCAAATCGCCTAAATCACCAAATCTAATTGCTCTTCTACCAATCTTATCTTCATATGCTGGTCCAATACCTCTACCAGTGGTTCCTATAGATTCTTTCTTATCTTTTACAATATCTAATGTGATGTGAGTTGGCAGTATCAAGGTGCATGCAGAACTTATAAAAAATCTATCTTGAAAAGAAATTCCTTTTTCTTCTAAATGTTTTATCTCTTTATGTAAAGCATCTAAAGCAAGAACAACTCCATTACCGATCAAACATTTTGTATTGCTATGTAAGATACCTGATGGAATTAAGTGAAGAACAGTTTTTTGTCCATTAACTTTGATAGTATGTCCGGCGTTATGTCCGCCTTGAAATCTACAAACTACATCAATTGATTCACTTAGATTATCTACTATTTTGCCTTTGCCTTCATCTCCCCATTGAAGGCCTAAGATTAAAGTATTTTCAGACACTAGAGGCTCTAATTTTCATCTTTTTTATCATTTAGATATTTAAAGAACTCCGATTCAGAATCAATTAACATAACATCTGACTTACTCTCAAATGTTTCAACGTAAGCCTTCATACTCCTGGTAAATTCATAAAATTCAGGATCTTGAGAAAAAGATTCTGCATATATGCCAGCAGCTTCTGCGTCACCTTGCCCTCTCAATTGTTCTGCTTGCTTATATGCTTCAGCAAGTATCACAACTTTATCTTTGTCCGCTACTGCTCTTATTTCTCTAGCAATTTCTTTACCTTCAGATCTTAGCTCTTCCGCTAATCTATTCCTTTCAGTTCTCATCCTTTCATATACAGAATTACTTAAATTTGATGGTAAGTCGATACGTTTTACTCTAAAGTCAATAATCTCAACTCCTAAGTCAGCAACTGATTCATTTAAAGAACTAAGCATAATACTCATTAGCTCATCTCTTTCTCCCGAAACAACTTCTTTAACTGTTCTTTTACCAAAATTATTCTTTAGAACGAATTCTGATCTTTGTCCAAGCAAGCTATTTAAGCTATTAAAACTTCCATTATTTGCCTTGTAGAATGTTAAAACGTCGGTAATTCTATATTTAATAAATGAATCAACTAAAAGATACTTACTTTCAACAGTAAGGATTCTGTCAGGCTCTTCATCAAGAGTTTGTATTCTTGCATCATATTTTTTTACTGTTTGTACAATTGGTAATTTAAAATGAAATCCTACAGGAATGTCTGGTCTTACAGCTTCACCAAATTGAAAAACAATAGCTCTTTCTTTTTCATTTACTACAAAAATACTATTTACAAGTATTCCAAATAAAAGAGCGCCAAATAAAATTAAATAAGTACTTCTATTCATCATCATCACCTTTCTTTTTATTTTCTTCCATGATTTTATCTAAAGGTAGATATAACAAATTATTACCGCCTTCAACATCGACCATTACTTTTGTAGAATTTGATAAAACCGATTGCAAAGCATCCAGATACAGTCTATCTCGTGTAACGTCAGGTGCTTTTTGATACTCAGCTAACAGTTGATTAAATCTTTCAACCTCGCCCTCTGCCTCAGCAACTACAGCTTCCTTGTATGCTTCAGCCTCTCTAATTCTTGCTTGAGCTTGCCCTCTTGCTTCAGGAACAATTGAAAGTGCATACCTTTCCGCTTCATTCTGTAATCTTTCTTTATCCTCTCGTGCTGCAACAACATCATCAAAGGCATTCTTAACAGCTGCAGGGGGATCTGTTTTTTCAATGTTTACTTGCTGAACAATTAAACCCGTTTGGTAAATATCTAAATAAGATTGAAGTCTAGTCTGAACTTCTTGGGCAATATTTTCTCTTCCAACTGTTAAGGTTTGATCAAGAGTATTATCACCAACAACGTGCCTGAGGGCACTTTCGATGGCATTTCTTAAGCTACCTTCTGGATCTTTAACATTTAAAACAAAATCTTTCAGATTTGCAATTCTGTATTGAGCAGAAACAGTAACATCTACAATGTTTTCATCTTTTGTAAGCATGCTATTCGTCTGAGTGTATCTTCTTGTGAGAGATACATTTTCGATATATCGTTCATCTATGCCTGCTAACCTAAAATTTAAACCTTCTTCTTGCTCTTCATAAAACTTTCCAAATCTTAATATAACCGCTCTTTCAGATGCATCTAATTGATATATGCATTGCGAAGCGTAGACTATTGAAAAAGCAAATAAACCATATAAAAAAATTCTAGATGATGAAAACTTAAATCCACTGCCTTTTTTACCACCACCAGATCCATTGCTTGAAGATTTTTTGCCCCCTAAAATTGATGAGAATTTTTTCATTAATTCATCAAAGTCTGGAGCATCATTTTTATTACCCCAAGGGTCTTTGTTTTGATTATCCCAATTCACTTATGTATACCTCGTAATTTATAACTTATTATAAACTTATGTTGGGGCTTATTATCATATTTAAAGTAAAGATATTGCTTTTTTAACCTCATTTTCTAACTTAATTAATTCATTTATCTTAATTTCTGAAAATAGACTCCAACTTCTCATCCATGTGATTTGTCTTTTAGCTAGCTGTCTTGTTGCGTATAATGCCTTACTCTTAAATGTGTCAAAATCATCTTTGGATTCCAGATAGTCAAAAATCTGTTTGTAATTAATAGACCTCCTTATAGGGTGGTCATTTTTAAGCTCATACTTTTGAAGGATTTTTTTTGCTTCATCTTCGAGGCCCATTGAAATAATGTTTTCGAGTCTTTTTTCTATTCGCTCATGGATCAAAGAGCGCTCTTCAACAATTCCAAACTGAAAGACTTCATATTCTTTAGAAATAGATTCTTTTGTGTCCTCTTGTAAGATTTTACTGAAAGGCTTGCCAGTATTTTTATTAATTTCTAGTGCCCTTAAAATCCTTAGTTCATCATTAGCATCTAGTTTTTTTGCATATTCTGGATCAACTTTTTTTAATAAATCATATAAATCGTTATTAGAATACATTTTTTTGAGCTTACTTCTATACTCATCATCTCTTACTGGCAAATCATGAATGCCTTCATATAAAGACTTAAAATACATCATTGTTCCTCCAACAAACAAAGGAATTTTATCTTTCTTATGAATTTCTTTAATAAGTTGCCTAGATAATTTGTAAAATTCGGCAACGGTAAAAATTTCATCCAAAGAGACTTGATCAACTAAATGATGAGGATATTTTTTTAGTAAATCTTTATTAGGTTTTGCAGAACCAATGTTGCAGTCTTTATAAACCATAACCGAATCCACACTAATAATCTCAAATGGAAACTTGTCTACAAGATTGATCGCCATATCTGTTTTGCCAGAAGCAGTTGGCCCAAATAAAAATACTATTGGTTGTTTAATGTTAATTTTTATAAGGCATCTTCATTTTTTTCACCAGTCCTGATTCTGACGACTTCGTCTATTGGTGAAATAAAAATTTTACCGTCTCCAATCTTACCTGATGCTGATGACTTAATAATTGCAGACTTGACTTGTTCCACCATGTCATCTGAGATTGCTATTTCAATTTTAATTTTTGGAAGAAAGTCTATTGTATATTCAGCTCCTCTATACAATTCTGTGTGGCCTTTTTGTCTTCCAAAGCCCTTAACTTCAGTCATTGTCATTCCAGATACCCCTATCTCATCTAACGACGCTCTCACTTCTTCAACTTTAAAAGGTTTAATTATTGCGGTTACTAATTTCATGATTTAATAAGCTATTAATGTGTTTAAATTGTATATCAGATGATCCCCTATTGCTTTCAATTACTTTGAGTGCATTATTAGCCATATTATTCCTTAATTCTTCATCATTAAGCAACTCTTTCATCTTGTAATATAACTCATCTGAATGAATTAATTGAATGCATGCATTCTGAGTTTTAAATAAATTAATAACCTCTTCAAAATTTTTCATAAATGGTCCGACTATAAAAGGGCATTTATTTGTAGCCGGCTCAACAATATTATGTCCTCCGTATTTTTTGAACAGACTTCCGCCTATAAAAGATATGGTTGCATTTCTGTATAAATCATTCAAAATCCCGATAGAATTAATGATAACAATATCGCTTGTATTGTCCTCAGGTAAAAATTTTGAAGAAATTTCACTTTCGATACCATTTTCTAGACAAATCTTTAAAACTGAAGCAGATCTTTCAGGATGTCTTGGCACTATAACTAATCTTAAATTTTCGTGGTTTTCTTTTAATTTAATAAAAGTTTCTGCAATTATCTCATCCTCACCAATATGAGTACTGGCTGCCAATATTAAATTATCGGATCTTCTAATTGATTCATCTATTTGATCATCTATAGAATTAGCATCAAATTTTACCGAACCTACTTTTTTAATTTTGTTTTTAATGACTCCCATACTCTCAAACCTATGAATATGTTGATTGCTTTGAGCAAGAATTAAAGAAAACTTATGTAGAGTATCTAGAATAAAAAATCTAAATCTTCTGTATTTCTTAAAAGACGACTCAGATAATCTAGCATTTGAAAGGACTATGGGTATATTCTTTTTAAAAGCAATGTGGATCATCGATGGCCAAATTTCTGTCTCAAAAATTACTAACGCAATTGGATTAAATTTTTTAAAAAAATTATTAATAAATATCAAAAAATCCCACGGAGCATAAATTACTAACAATTTGTTTCCATAAATTTTTTTTGCTTCCCTAAGTCCGGTGGGGGTTGAGACTGAAAGAATAATCTCATTATTCTTTTGCATTTTATTAATAATTTTTTGAGAGCTAATAACCTCACCTAAGCTTACTGCATGAAACCAAATTGGATTTTCTAATGATCGAATATTATTATAAATTCCAAATCTTTGTAAAAAATTCAATCTATAGTCTTTGTCTTTTATACTTTTAAAAACTATTCTTGCCACCATAACAGGTAGTAGAATTAGAACTAAACAGTTATATAAAAATATTTTCATTCGCAAACTATAGAAATAATAATGTAATAATACATCTTAATATCATATGAAAAATGCTTTATTACAAATTCTAATATTTTTTTGGAAAGTCATTGTGCTATTACCAAGAAAAATTCAATTATTTTTTGGAGATTGTATTGGATATCTGCTTGTTCTAAGTAAAAACAAAAGAAATCGTTTTAGTAAGATAAACATAAAGCTCTGCTTTCCAAATCTTGATAGTAACAGTAGATATAGAATCTATAAAAAGAATATTATTTTGTTTGGAAGAGTGATATTTGATACTGGAATTGCTTGGTTCTGGTCTGACAACAGAATTAATAAAAATATTCCATATAAAATTAATGGTCTTGATCTGCTTCAGAGGTATCAAAAATTAAATAAAGGAGTTCTTCTATTTTTTAAGCACTCTCTTCATCTTGAGCTTGATTCACGTATATTGGCAATAAATGCTGAAATATATGGAGTAGAAAGAAAGCACAATTCAACTTATTTTGAATCAATTCAAAGAAATGGACGATTAAAAAGCATGAAAGGAATAGCCGATAGAAATAGTACTATTTCTTTTATTAGGTGGTTAAAGAATGGTAAAACTGTTTTATATGCGCCAGATCAAGACTACGGAATTAAAAGATCTGATGAGATTGATTTTTTTGGGCTGCCTGCTGCAACTATTTCTGCCCCGCTTAAGATAATTACTAAAACAGGATGTAATTATTTGTTCATGAATACTTATTATAAAGAAAATTGCTTAATTATTGATATTGAAGAGCCCAAATTTAGTCCGGCATCATCAATAATGTTTATGCAAGAATTGAATAAATACATAGAAGATAAAATAAAGCTTAATCCAGAAGAATATCTATGGCAGCATCGCAGATTTAAATCAACACTTGGTAAAGAAAAAATTTATAAATGATTGATAACGATATAAGTAAACTAAAAGGCTTCATGCCAAAACATGAAGGTACAGCCCTAACCAAATGGTCTGAGGAATTTTCTTCAATTGGTCCAATTATGGAGATCGGCTCATACTGTGGTAAATCTGCTATGTATCTTTCTAAAGGAGCAATATTAAATGATCAACTTGTGTATACGATAGATCATCATTTTGGATCTGAAGAACATCAAATCAATGAAGAGTATTTTGATAATGAAATATTTGATCATAAAAAACAAAGGGTTAACACTCTGCCCCTTCTTATCAAAAATATTAACAAAATGCAGGTAGAAAATATTGTTCCAATCATTTCAAATTCAGTTGTAATTGCCTCAAATTGGAATACAGAGCTTGGTATGGTTTTTATAGATGGAGGTCATTCATTTAAAGCCGCTAATGATGACTATGAAAGTTGGAATATTAAGATCAAACAAAATGGTGCGCTAGTTATTCATGATATTTTTGAAAATCCTAATGAAGGAGGACAGGCACCGTTTGAAATATTTAAAAAAGCATTAAAAAATAATTTTGAAATTTATGAAAGAGTAGATACCTTAGCTTGCCTCAAAAAAAAGTGATTGCTGATTAGATATAAATAAGTCAGCGGCATCTGAATAATTAACTACGCAATCCACACTTAACATTAATGCAGCAGCAGTCCAGCTTGGTTTTTCCTCTGGCCAAAAGATATTCTCTTCATATTGCCATCCCATAAATGGAACACCATCTTTGTCAGAAATATTAAGAACATCGATTAAAAGTCTTTTGGCTTCATCCTCATAACCTGCACACATCAAAGAAAGAATAAATTCACTCGTCTCAGCCACAGTTACCCATGGCTCTTCAATCACACATTTAATACCAATTCCATCCACATAGAAATCTTTAAAAATTTTATGTATGTACCTTAATTTCTCATGTTGTTTGAGACACCCTGATAATATTGGATAATACCAGTCCATAGAGAATCTTTTGCGATCTTTAGTTAAGTCAAACTTACCATTTGGACCTTGAATTGCTTGTGACAATAATAAATAGGCTTTTTTCCATTTTTTTATATTTTCAGTTTCATCAAGTATATTTGACATGGCAATACCACATTCGATACTTTTAAGTATGGACGAGCAACCTGTAAGTAAAAAATCATTTTCAATCTGATTGTCACTATCAATAGACCAAGGAATAGTTCCATTATCTTGCTGAAGATCAACTGAAAAATTAATTGCTAATTCAATTGATGACCAAATTGATTTCAAAAAATTTATATCATTAAATATCTTAAAAAAATGTAGTGCTGCAACTGCTATATAAGGTGAAAAATGAGTTGGTTTGTTTTTTTCAATCGCATTTTTATCATGATATTTTGCATACCAACTTCCATCGCTGTTTTGATGTTCAATAAGCCAATTAAATGCAGATTTTGAAGCTTCAATATCTTTATAAATATTTAATCCCATAATAGATTCGATATGATCCCAGGGATCATGAGTTCCATCTTCATTTGAAGGAATTGCTCCAGATTTGTATTGTATAGACTTTATGTATGCACCGTTAATTTTAAAAATCTCCTTCCTGAGAAAATCTTTATGCATTTGTATTGTTGAGGGTTTATGCATCTTTAAAGCTTTTCAAAATACATTGCAAAACTTTTCCCCATAATAGGATTAAGAAATTTATCGATTGAGTCTAGAAGTTTAGGTTTTTCAAGAATATGCTTTTCCAATAACTTTTTATATTTATTTACAAAGAAGTTTGAGTCTTGAGACTTCCAAAAAAGACATCTAAGCCACCAATATGGACTATGAATTGAATGAAATTTTTCAGATGAAAGAAAATTAAAACCAGAAAGTTTAATCTCTTCAATTAAACTCTTCTGATTAAAAATTCGTAAATGTCCTCCTGGTTGATTTTGATAATCTTTTGATAAAGCCCAGCATATCTTTTCGGGCCATGATGCTGGTACACTTGCATAGAATTTACCTCCCGGTTTCAAAACTCTATGTATTTCATTTATAGCATCATTATACTCATGCAAATGCTCCAAAACTTCTGAACAAATTACAATATCAACACTATTATCAGGCAAAGGAATTGAATATGCAGTGCCAATTAAAAAATCAGCTCCTGCTTGAGAGAGAGTTCTAAAATAAGCATATCCCTCTTCAGCTTTTTTTAGAGACTTTTTGTCCATATCCAAACCAATACATTGCATTAAAGGGTTTTGCTGCATTATGCCAAAGATATGCCTTCCCTCACCACAACCGACATCGAGCATAATGCCGTTTGTATTAAGACTATACTTGTCCAAATTAAACGTTAACATCGTGAAAACTCCTTATTGCTTTATGAATTGCTTTTTCATATTCAGATGTAATTTTATCCCAATTAAAAGTTTGTTTTATATGATTTCTTCCTCTAATTGCTCTCTCTTTATAAGATTTATAATTTAGTAAAATGTTCTTTACATTTTTCTCAATAGCGTTTTCGTCTTTGCTATTAATTAAGGTTGCAAAACTTGATGTAAGTTCTGGTATGGAAGAAACATTTGTAGCTATTAATGGAATCTCGCAACTCATTGCCTCAATTACAGGATATCCAAATCCCTCATACAAAGAGCTTACAATTGCAATTGAGCTTGATGCGTACAACTCTTTAATATCATTTTTTGATAAGTTAGATTTAAAAAATACACTATCAGAAATATTTAATTTTCTAATTAATCTTTCTGTATGGCCGCCTTCTTTTATTTTTCCTATGACAATTAGGTGAATTTTTGGGAATTCTTTTTTTAAAAGCTTTAATGCCCTCAAAGAATAATCCAGACCTTTAAGAGGAACGTCTGCGCTTGCAGTTGTTATTAATCTGAAATGGTCAGGCGTAACTGATTCTATTGGAGAAAATTCATCTGTATCCAAGCCATTATTAATAACAGTTACTGCATCTTTGGAGCAATCAAACTCTTCAATGATGCCTTCTTTTGAACTGTGTGACGGTGTAATAATATTTTTTATTTTTGGAGCAACCTTTTTTTGCATTCTTAAAAATGAATACCATCTGTATCTAGATATTTTATATTTAATTTTTTTTGAAGCTGCTAATTCAAACTTAAAATCAAATGTTATAGGATGATGAATGATTTCAATAAATGGATTATTTTTTTGAATATTCAGCATTCCATAGCTAATAGATTGATTATCGATAATGACATCATAGTTATTTTTAGATAAAAATTTATTCGCTCTATAACCAAATGTTTTTGGTTCAGGAAAGCCTCCTAGCAATACAGAGATGAATTCATAATAGTCTGATAAAGATTTACTTCTTTTTTTGTATATTTTTTTTAACCTGTCTTTAAATGAAAATGTTTCAAATAAATTTAATCCAGGTAACTTTATTAGTTTAATTCCATTATCAAGATTGGGATATGGGGGTCCCGAAATGACTTCAACATTATGACCTGCTGATTGAAGCGCTTTAGATATATCTTTGACATATACTCCTTGACCTCCGCCAAATTCAGCGCTTCTGTAACTTAAAATTGCTATATTTAATTTTTGCAAGTTTGATTATCTAGTAAATGTTAACCAGTTTGAATACTTGAGATTTTGTCCAGAAACAATATTCATAAATGAGTCCTGAAGAATTTTTGTAATAGGTCCCCTTTTCCCATCGTTAATTCTAGATTGATCGAGTTTGGTTATTGGAGTTATTTCTACCGCCGTGCCTGTAAAAAACGCCTCATCAGCATTTTTTAAGTCCTCATATCGCAAGTCTTTCTCATGAACTTCAATAGATAAATCTTTAGCCATTTGAATAACTGATTGTCTTGTTATCCCATTTAGACAATGATCTATTGTTGGTGTAAAAACCACTTCATCCTTAACAATAAAAACATTCTCTCCACTTCCCTCTGAAATGAATCCATTCATATCCATCATAATCGCTTCATCAGCTCCTTTATCGAGAGCTTCATGGAGAGCCATGGTATTACTAAAATATGTTCCAATGATTTTATTTCCTGAGTGAAGTGGATTTTCATACTGTTTATGTGAAGATTTTATTACAGAAATTCCTTCTTCTTTAGCAATAGGGTCCATGTAGGATGGCCATTCCCATGCAGCAACTGCTACATTGACACTTAAATCTTTTGCTCTTAAACCAAGACCTTCATTACC
>CEVH01038022.1_pt1 | contig 12763 bp, 16 predicted proteins | sample 356521 | NCBI WGS metagenome assembly CEVH01 (sample SAMEA2623446, study PRJEB7988) | marine metagenome | isolation source: saline water (ENVO:00002010), including
TGAAACATTTGAGATGGAGTTCATTGAGAACCCTTACACTATGTTTCATAAAGTTTATTATGAAGACACACCTGCTGCAACTTTCAAAGCACATCTGTACAAAGATAAAATCGTAAAACTCTTTGTCAGGAAAAGAACCGATCAGAAAAAGTATGATCGGTTTGTACAAAAACTTCTAGAGAATAGTCCTTCTGATCTGAAGATCGTTGAGAATATTGCCGTCAATGATACTGAAGTAGATTTTGATGGAGAGAAGGTTGAAGATACATTAACTCTTTTGGATAAATATATCGAAGACTCAGACTTCGAGTTAAAGAAAGATAGAGTTAAGAAACTTCTTAGAGAAGTTTATATGGAAGCTTGCGAAATGGAGTAGCGTATGTTTATATTGTCCCTAATCGGTCATGAGGCAGAAGGTGCTTATGCCGTTACTAATGACGATGGGGAGAAAGCGCTCTATCTGTTTACTCACGAAGATGATGCATCTAGATACGCAGGTCTACTAGATGCTGACGAAGAAGAAAACGTCAAACTATCAGTTGTTGAAATTGATGATGAGATTGCAGTAGAAACTTGCAATCAAAATAATTACAAGTACGTTGTAATTACACCTGAAGACATTATTGTGCCTCCGCAAGATTATGATCGTATTCAAGAAGATCCAATGGCGTAATTTTCTCTCCACTGGAAATCACTTCATTGAAGTAGAACTTACCAAGTCTCCTACAAATCTAATTGTGGGAACCAATGGTGCTGGCAAGTCAACTATTCTTGATGCACTGTGTTTTGTTCTTTATAATAGACCTTTTCGTAAAATCTCAAAAGGCCAACTAGTAAACACAGTCAATGAGAAGGAGTGTGTGGTTGAGATTGAATTTGATATTTCTGGTAGAGACTATCTTGTTCGTCGTGGAATCAAACCCAGTGTGTTTGAAATCCATGTAGATGGAACTCTACAGGATCAACATGCTTCGCAAATTGATCAACAAAAACATCTAGAAGATAATATTCTAAAACTTAACTATAAGTCTTTTACGCAAACTGTTATTCTTGGATCGGCAACGTTCGTTCCTTTTATGCAGTTGAACTCTTCGCATCGTAGAGATATTGTTGAGGATCTTCTTGATATTAAAATTTTCTCTGGGATGGGTCAAATCCTTAGAGAGAAGATTCGTACATCTAATGAGAGTATTAAAGAACTTGAGTTCAAAAAAGATACAACCGAAGATAAGATCCAGATGCAAAAGAACTTTATTAAAGATCTGGATGCTAAAGGTAAGGAGAGAATTACAACTAAGAAAGAACAGATCTCTAATCTATTTAAATCTGTTGAGAACTTCCAAGCACAGAATGAAGATTGTGATCGTGAGGTGACTGACTTGCAGGTAGAGATGGATTCTCTTGCTGATACTAATTCGTCCCTAAAAAAGATGAATACTATTAAGACGAAACTGGATCAACGGATACAGAATATCACATGTGATCACAAATTTTTCAGTGAGAATACGGTTTGTCCTACTTGTGACCAAGAAATTCAGGAGGAGTTTAGACTAAATAAAATCGGAGAAATCGAGAGTAAAGTAAAGGAAATTAATTCCGCTTACGTTGATCTCAAAAAATCTATAAAAGAAGAACAAGAAAAAGAGAAACGTTTTATAGAGGTCTCCAAGCAGATCACAACCCTAACGCATGACATTTCGACCAACAATACAAGAATTTTTGAGTATCAAAGACAAATCCGAGATCTGGAATCAGAAGTTCAAGAAACTTCCGACCAAATTGCGAACAGAAATGTTGAAAGAAGTCAACTCAAGAGGTTGCAAAGTGAATTAAAATCTGCTGAGACCGAGAAATCTACCCTTACTGAAGACGTATCTTATCTGGAGTTTGCTCACTCCCTGATGAAGGATACTGGTGTCAAGTCTAAAATTATTAAAAGGTATCTACCTGTAATGAACAAGCAGATAAATTATTATCTGCAACAGATGGATTTCTATATCAACTTCTCTCTGGATGAAGAATTCAAAGAGACGGTGAAGTCTCCTATCTATGATAAGTTCAGTTACGAGTCTTTCTCTGAAGGAGAGAAGATGCGTATTGACCTTGCTCTTCTATTCACATGGAGAGATATTGCTAGGATGAAGAACTCTTCTTCTACCAACCTATTGATTCTTGACGAGATCTTTGACAGTTCTCTTGATGGTGGTGGAACGGATGAGTTTGTGAAGATTATTAGATATATTATTAAGGACGCGAATATATTCCTGATTACCCATAAGGCAGAAGACCTTACGGAGAGATTTGATAATTTGATTACGTTCCAAAAGATAAACGGATTTTCTAAGATGATGTGACAGTTGACTTAGTGTCCCACTAGTGGGGTACAACTGTCACATGCTGTGTATAATAGATGCATAGACAGGAACACAATGGTCAATTACGAAGTAAAAGGACAACTCGCCAAACTTCTGGCAACTGAAGATCTCGTCATCGAGAACCGACAGGTCTCCACAGCGTCGTTCGACGTAGATAAGAGGGTTCTTACCCTTCCACTCTGGGAACGTGCCTCTAACGTCGTATACGACCTTCTGGTGGGACATGAGGTTGGACACGCACTGTTCACACCTAATGAAGATTGGACCGTAAAGTATCCAAATGTTCCTAAGAGTTTTGTAAATGTCATCGAAGATGTTCGCATTGAACGTTTGATGAAACAAAAGTTCCCTGGACTCGCTAGGACTTTCTTCAATGGATATCGCGATCTTGATACTCAAGACTTCTTTGGTATCGAGGGTGAAAACCTTGACCTTCTGAGTTTTGTTGACCGTATCAATCTCCACTATAAGATTGGTAATTTTTCTGAAATTTCCTTCAGTGATGATGAGAAACCTTTTGTTATCAGAGCATCTAAAGTAAATACTTTTGATGAAGCTCTTCAACTTTCTTCTGATATTGTAGAGTTCCTGAAGCGTAAGGAAGAGGATAAGAAAACGGTTGAAGTTGAACTTCCTAACAATCCGAAGTCAGACACTCCTTCTCAAAATCAAACTCCTTCTCCTGCACCTACAGAACAATCTGTTGACGGAGAAAAAGGTGATACTCAAGATCCCGAACCTGGTTGGGATGATGAAGATCAACCTCAGAGTTCTAATCAGGGCGGCGACCAATTTGATACGGTCACTGACAAGAACCTAGAAGAGAACATTGAAGAACTGAGTAGTAAACAGTCTAGTAGCCGTGAGGATCCTGCCTATGTTGAGGTCCCTAAAGTAAATCTGGATACTGTTATTGTTTCTAATGAAGAGTTCTATGAAGAACTAGACACTTTTTATTCTGATACTACTCACCAGTTCACTGTTGCTGGTCTTGATGATCCATTCACAGCTACTGATGCAAAGTTCAACCTATTCAAACGATCCGCACAAAAAGAAGTCAACTACCTCGTCAAAGAATTCGAGTGCCGTAAAGCCGCAGACTCTTATGCTCGTGCTACTACTAGTCGGACTGGAGTTCTCGATACAGCTAATCTACATACTTATCGATACAATGAAGACTTGTTCAAGAAAGTGACTACTCTCGCTGAGGGTAAGAATCACGGACTAATCTTTATCCTTGACTGGTCTGGTTCCATGAGTAATGTTCTTTTGGATACTTACAAACAACTTTGTAATCTTGTTTGGTTCTGTAAGAAAGTAAACATCCCCTTTGATGTCTATGCTTTTACAAACAATTGGTACAGTCGAGACAAGAACATTGATGAGTACGGTAGGTTTAATCCTCCTCCACGTCATCACTCTCGCGAAGAGAATCAGTTTGAGGTTGAATCTACTTTCAATCTTATGAATATTCTCACCAGTAGTGTTCGTAATGTTGAGATTGATCGTCAACTGAAAACCTTCTGGCGTCTAGTTAGTTCGATCGATCCTCAAGGTAGGTATGATTGTGCTTTCCAGTGGCCTAACTCTTGTGGTCTTTCTGGTACTCCTTTGAATGAGGCTTTGATTACATTGAGTACTCTCATTCCTAAATTCCAGAAGCGTCACAACGTCCAGAAGTTGCAGGTCATCACTCTTACTGATGGTGAATCTCAAGGACTCAAGTACAACGTGGTCTTCAAACCTCGTTATGAGGAAGGAGAACCTTACCTTGGACAACGTACTTGCATGTACAACACCACTTTCATCCGTGATCGTCAGACTGGACGAACCTATAAGGTTGAAAATGATTATCACGAACTGACTACTGCTTTGCTCCGTCAACTCCGTGATCGTTTTCCTGAGAGTAACTTCATTGGTATCCGTGTTATGGATGGACGTGAGGCAGGTGGATTCGTCCGCAAGTATCTTTATTGGGAATATGATAAGTGTGCTGCGGTTATGGAAGAGTGGAGAAGGAACAAATCTTTGTCCTTGACAAATGTTGGGTACAACAAGTATTTTGGACTTAACTCATCCACACTTTCCCAGACTTCAGACTTTGAAGTTCAGGAGGATGCAACTAAATCCCAAATCAAAAGTGCTTTCAAAAAGTCTCTTAATGCTAAGAAAATGAACAAAAAAGTTCTCGGTGAGTTCATGCAACTCATCGCTTAGACTAAATACTAAAAAAAGTCTGAGTGAAATGAAAAGATTTCAAGATTTCATGGTAGAATGCTACTCCCATCTAGATGAGAGTAGTCTAAACCGACTCCACAGAAAGACTAAGAAAGGCGGCACTGCCGTCCTTTCTGCTGAACGTGGAGACAAATCTAAAAAAGAAAACAAAAAACGTTCTGCTCAACTCGCCAAGGATATCCGTGGTGCAGGTCTACCAGGCCCTACTAAAGTTAAGGGTAGGTGGACTGAAAACCAAGGTACTAAGGACGAGAGAAAGGTATCTGAAAAATCTTATGTAGTTTCTTCTGGTAAAAAAGGTAAGAGAAAGTTCAAGAAGGCAGTTGAAAAACTCGGTAAGAAGTACAACCAAGATGGTGTACTGATTCAGAGGAAAGGTGGTGGTAGTGCCACTGTCAAAGGAACTGCCAAAGGTCAATGGCCTGGTAAAGGCAAAAACGTCAAGGTAGGTAAAATGAAACCTGGCCGCACTGGCGAAATGGACACCAAAATCAAAAACAAAACATTTACTTATGAACGATAAAAACTGGCGATCTGAATACCTTGATCTCAAAGCTGGTACTTTGACTGTACGACAACGTGAATTGTTGGAACAGGGCCCAGACAGTCTTTCTTCTTCTTGGCTCCTTCAAGCAATGCACAATGACTGGAAAAGTATCACTGGATACGTTGATCCCGACGAACCAGTAGAGAATACAGGACAGTTGCAATCTGACTTCAAATCATTCAATAGACAGTTCAATAAGTGACACACAGCCCCTTCCCAGAAGGGGTTTTTCTATTATAATAAGTGCATAGACAACAAACAAACATGACTTTCGCTCCACATCCTGTGACCACTGACGACCTCGTTAACTATCTTTCTAACAACAACGGCGAGCAAGTTGGTATTCCTCAACTTCTTGATGCTGCTGACCACTTCGGTTGCTCTCTTGCTACTGTTAAAAAACGCCTCAAGGATTATAAGAATGGTATTGGTAAGTGGAACCTGACTGTTGCTGAACAACTTGAGAAAAACTTCCAATCTCCCTCTGTTGTTCCTCCCGTTGAACAAAACCTTATCCCCGCTAAAGATGATAACTTCGTCCAGTTTGGTAATTTCAAAGATATCAAAAAGATTCTTCAATCGCGTATCTTCTATCCAGCGTTCATTACTGGACTGTCTGGAAACGGTAAAACGTTCAGTGTTGAGCAGGCTGCCGCACAACTAAATAGGGAACTGATCCGTGTAAACATCACCATTGAAACCGACGAGGATGATCTTATTGGTGGCTTCCGTCTTATTGATGGTAACACTGTTTGGCATAACGGACCCGTGGTGGAAGCTCTTGAGAGGGGAGCTGTGCTGCTTCTAGATGAAATCGACCTTGCTTCTAACAAGATTCTGTGTCTGCAATCTGTTCTGGAAGGTAAGGGTGTTTTCCTCAAGAAGATTGGTAAGTTCGTCCAACCTGCCCCTGGGTTCACTGTAGTTGCCACTGCTAACACTAAGGGTAAAGGATCTGAAGACGGACGATTCATCGGTACTAACGTTCTGAACGAAGCATTCTTGGAACGATTCCCTGTTACCTTTGAACAGTCTTATCCCTCTCCTAAAACCGAACAGAAGATCCTTGAGTCTCTCTGTGATGATACTGCCTTCTGTAAGCGTCTTGTAGACTGGGCAGACATCATCCGTAAGACCTTCTATGATGGTGGTGTTGAAGAGGTCATTTCCACTCGCCGTCTTGTTCACATTGTTCGTGCTTTCTCAATCTGGAAGGACAAAGCAAAGTCCATTGCGGTTTGTGTGAATCGTTTCGATGACGAAACAAAACAGGCCTTCCTTGACTTGTATGACAAGGTTGACGCTGACGTAAATTTTGGAGACCCCGAGAATGAATCTGTGGAAAAACTGGAAGGAAGCGGTATTTGATACCTTTCCTGAACTTTACCACCACTCAACTTGGGCAGAGTGGGAGGGGAAAGGAACCTCTCTCACCGCCAAGTTGTATGGAACTCCTAAAGACAAGTATATAAACAAGTCTAGGGAAGTTGAGATTTGGGATGAAAAATCCTGTATCTACAACAACATCATCTATCCTAGAACAGGTGAAAACCTTCCTTGTTTTGGGATGGATCTAATGGGATTCTTTGAGAAGAAAGTTATTATTGTTTTTGACTTTCAACATCCTGTAGAACATCATTTGTTATCTAATGATAAACTTCCTATCGCTAAGGGAGACTACAGATTCTTTGAACCAGGCAATCACTTCTCTGAAAACATCTACGTTGCTAAGTGTACGATGTCTGAAGTTGATGAACATCTTGATATGTTCAAAAAATACTTGACTGTTTACAAAGACATGTTAGAATCAAAGAAACCGAGTAAGAATATTATGCATAGTACTTACTCTGATTTTGATAAGTACATGCGTAAATTAGATCCTGTCGGTGGTTACCTTTCCAATAAATTTGGAGAAGAAAAGGCAGAATCACTTGTAAATGATTTCCTTTTCTGTTATGGTTAATGCATGGTCACTACTTTATGATGTTATTAATGGCACACTTGATGATGAATACCCAATCATGAGCAAGAAGAAAAAAGAACAAAAAGTCCCTGGTGTAGACGTTTCTGATTACTATCATGGACTAATCCCCGAAAGCGCTAAAGTTCCTATCAAACGATATTCGGCAGATGATCCCAGTCAGGAGTTTTGGAAAGAAGATGGATTCAGTTTGACTGGTAATCCTGCACCTCCATCACCAGATTCTATCTCTCTAGATTTTTCTGCTGTCGGTGCAGCTCAACCTGTAGATACTTTTTCTAGTTATGGAAAAGATGTTATCTCGTTTGATAATTTTAGTTCTGCTGAAGAAGCAAGTGACTGGGTAAAAGAAAATGGTGGGTATGAATATACTCCTGGCCCATTCACTACTGAAGCTGATATTGATGATGCCTATGCACATCATTTCCCAGATCGAAACTGGGTTTATGAATCGCCTGATGGAGGTAAAACTGTGACTCGCCGCCGCCCTGGTGATGATTATACTAAGAAAGAAGTAATTCAATCACCCGATCTTCCCGAAACTCCCAAGAACGAAAATGGTTTTTGGAAGTATCATGAAGATGTAATTCTTAAAGAGATTCGTGATTATCTCGGAAACACGTATAATGCACATTATACTTCTAAAGAATCACAAACCCAAACCCTTGACTTGATTGAAGGTATTGGTGATGCAGAAGCTTTCTGCCGATCTAATGCTATCAAGTATCTCTCCCGCTTCGGTAAGAAGAATGGGAAATCTAAATTTGACATCCTGAAGGCAGTACATTATTGTATCCTTCTTTACCACTTCTCTGGCCTCTGTGAACAAAAGTCTACCCCTTATGAAACTTTCTGATAGTACTATCAACCTTCTTCGTAATTTTTCGACCATCAACCAGTCGATTCTTTTCAAACAGGGTACAAAGCTTCGCACTATTTCTGTCATGAAAAATATCCTGGCAGAAGCCAACATTGATGAGGATCTTCCTCAAGAGTTTGGCATCTATGATCTCGGACAGTTCTTGAATTCTCTTAGTCTGTTCCAAGATCCCGACCTTACCTTCACTGGCGAAAGTCATGTGACTATCAAGGAAGGTCGCCAACGATCAAAGTATTTCTTTGCAGATCCTAGTGTGATTGTTTCTCCTCCTGAGAAATCTATTACCCTCCCATCTGTGGATGTTGAGTTCACTTTGAAGAGTGCTCAACTTGATCGTCTTCTTAAAGCTGCATCTGTTTATCATTTGACCGACCTCTCTGTTATTGGAGCAGACGGTGAAATTAAACTGATGGTACATGATCGTCGTAACGATACCTCTAACGATTTCTCTATCGTTGTTGGTGAAACTCAGAAGAATTTCTCTCTCCACTTCAAAGTGGAAAACATCAAGATTGTTCCTGGAACTTATGATGTGTCTATTTCTAAGAAACTTCTTTCTAAGTTCAAGTCTTCGGAATATGATCTTACATATTACATTGCTCTAGAACCTGATCTAACTTGGAATGACTAAGATATGGAGGATCTGGAAGTATGCTCTCGGATCCTTTAATGATTCCACCACTAAAAAATATGATAATGCTATTTGTGGTATCAGATCATTTATCATGTTACAATTGGTGGTGACTAATGTTTTTATCGTTGCAGGCAATATTCGCCATTGGAACGATCATTACACACCTCCTCATTATGAACATATTTGTGACAGACCAATCGCCTCGAAAGTCGGCACTGGTCCTTCCTGATAAACATGTCGTGAAAATGCCACTAGAGTGCTGTCAGATGTTGTCTATCATCTACAGTAAGTGGTATTTGGATTGGGGTGTACTGTACAAAAAAGACGGTACGCCCTATAATACTAAGAAGGGTGCATTCCGTAATCACCCATGCACTATTTGGGCATCAAAGAATGTCAACAATCTTGCATGGTTGATTCAACACGGTTGTGCATTGACAACTGAATATTTGTATCGTTATGGAAAAATCCATTCGTGTAGTAAAACATTGTTTGGTGCGAAGAAAATCTTCCATCGAAAAACTGGAAAAGCTATTGTATGTCATTCAATGGCTCAAGATTTTGTAAGGGCGATGCCAGATGAGTTTAAATTTGACACAAGCATTGACACTTTTACTGCTTACAAAAATTACATTAGGAGCAAACCTTGGGTTGCATCTAATTATCTTCGTGACGAATCCCGAAAACCAAATTGGGTCTAATTGATTATGAGTGATGAATTTCTTTGGGTTGAAAAATATCGACCCAAGACTATTGATGAATGTATTCTTCCTGATTCTATCAAGAAGACATTCAAAGACTTTGTTGCAGCAGGAGAACTGCCTAACCTTCTCCTTGCAGGACCACCTGGAATTGGTAAGACTACAGTCGCCAAAGCTTTGTGTGCAGAACTGGGTGTAGATTATTATGTTATCAACGGATCCGATGAAGGACGCTTCCTAGATACTGTACGAAATCAGGCCAAGAACTTTGCATCAACTGTCTCTTTGACTGGAGATGCAAAACATAAGGTCATCATTATTGATGAGGCTGACAATACTACTCATGATGTACAACTCCTACTTAGGGCGAATATTGAATCGTTCTACAAGAACTGTAGATTCATTTTCACCTGCAACTACAAGAATAGGATTATCGAACCACTACATTCCCGTTGTAGTGTCATCGACTTCTCCCTCAATGGAAAACAAAAGCCTGCGGTCGCTGCTTCCTTCTTCAAGCGACTCAACGATATCTTGGACACCGAACGGGTTGATGCTGACAAAAAGGTCCTCGCAGAACTCGTCAACAAACACTTTCCAGACTGGAGACGTGTACTTAACGAGTGTCAAAGATATTCTGTCGGCGGTAAAATTGACACAGGAATCCTCGCAAGTTTTTCGGATGTAAGTGTAAATGATCTCATTCAGAACCTTAAGAACAAAAAGTTTCCTGAAGTACGTAAATGGGTTGTCAATAATCTGGACAATGATTCTAGTGTACTTCTGCGTCGTGTTTACGATGCTCTTCATGATGCCCTTGAAGGTCCTAGCATTGCTGCTGCTGTCCTCATTATTGCTAAGTATCAGTATCAAATTGCGTTTGTAGCAGATCAAGAAATTAATCTACTTGCAGCATTAACAGAAATTATGGTGGAGTGTGAATTCAAATGACTATTGAAGGACGACCTTACTTAGGTCCCGATACTACTTACGAGCAACAACGTTTGTTGAGACTTCAAGATGCTATCGATGATTATCTTCTAGACGATCAAGTGTCTAGCAGACAAATCTATGAAGAGATGTTATCATGTGTTGATGATACTCTCTCGTACTATGAGAAAAATGCAGAAAGAGTCAGAGGATTGAGAAATCTGATGACGGGACATGGGGAAGTGGAAGTATGAGCAAGGAGAAAGTAAGAGCCCAAGTGAAATCTAGATTTTACTATTACTTCTGGGGTGCTGCTACTATTGCAGTTGTTGCTGGGCAAATTTATGTTGGTAGTGGTTATAGAATCATGGCCAAGAGTACAATTCAACTTCAGCAATTCTTTGCTGAGATCGTAGGGAATAGATATGGACCTTAGTTCACAGGAAGCTACATACGCTGCTGATCAATTCATCAATTACTTTTCAAACACTGGAAGAATTGATGAGTATCTTCGTGCAGTTAAATTAGATCGCATCGCAAGTCAACCTACTGCTCTGCCAGGTTTTGGTCCAGAGGATGACTTGTTTAGTGATTTTGATATGCATCCTAGTGATATGGATATTCGTGTTTATCCTGCGGGAGATACGAATGGGTTTAGTAACTCTTATTTTAATGAGAGACTACAAATTACTATGTCTCATGTGTTTGAGAATTCCATTCCTGGCAAATCATTGAAGTGGATTGTTCAGGAACAAAACACAAATAAAACTTTAGGGTTCATTAGGTTCGGGAGTCCTACAATCAATTCTAAACCACGTAATGAGTGGTTGGGTGATACACCAGAATTGAGTCGGTTTAACAGACATGCCATCATGGGGTTTGTTATTGTTCCGACCCAACCTTTTGGATTTAATTACTTGGGAGGTAAACTACTTGCCCTCCTCTGTTGTTCTCATACGGCAAGAGAACAAATCAATGCCAAATATGATTCAGATATTTGCTTGTTTGAGACAACCTCTCTGTATGGGTCTACAAAGTCATCCTCTCAGTATGATGGACTCAAACCCTACATGAGGTATAAGGGACTCACTGAGAGTGATTTTACACCACTCCTACATGATTCTGTGTTCAAAGACCTGAACAAGTGGTTCACCATTCGCAACGGCGATAAACTACTGGTCAAAGAAGATGCCTCTAGTAGAAAACTTAAGATTCAAACTAAGATGATCTCCATCATCAAGAAGTCTTTGACTGATCTAGATAAGTTGTCTGAGTTCAATAAGGCTATTGCAAGTGCAAAAGATCTGACAGAACAAAAAAGATTTTATATGTCTGACTATGGATTCAGCAACGCTCGTGAGGTTATACTTGGAACACAGGAAACTTTGCATCCTGGCCAAAATTATGACAAGTTCCACATGGAGAACTTGATTGCTTGGTGGAAAAAGAAAGCTAGTAAGAGATATGAAAAACTGAAGTCTGATGGAAGACTCAGAACCACACTTGAAACTTGGAATGTAAACCCCGACGAGATCGACATTATCCGATGAGTTACGAACTAAAAGAGTATTTGAATTCTATCAACTTCACAAAAGAAGATTTGATGAAGGATGAGGATCCCATGTGGGAGAAAAAATATCCTGCCTTTATTGTCAATAAGTGTCTTGCTAGTCATATCGATTGCATCATGTTTGCGAATGAGATGAACATGAATGGTCACCTAGGTTCCAAACTCCAGTATGACTTTTATCTAAATAGTCTTAGGAAAAAGAAGAGATTTTCTCCCTGGCTCCGTAAGGAAAAAATCAAAGACCTTGATGCAGTCAAAAAATACTATGGCTATAGTAATGAGAAGGCAACGCAAGCTTTGAAGATTCTAAATAAAGAACATATCGACTTTATTAAAAAGCGAATTGACGTTGGAGGTACAACATGACTGCGTTTGCAGAACCTGAAGTGAAGTGGTCTTCGGACCAAATGATTGAAGTTACATTAAATGAACCAGATGACTTTCTGAAAGTAAGAGAAACACTTACCCGTATTGGTGTTGCCTCTAGGAAAGAGAAAAAGATTTATCAGTCTTGTCATATTCTCCACAAACAAGGTAGATATTATATTGTTCACTTTAAAGAACTGTTTGCTCTTGATGGTAAGCACGCAAATCTTACGGTGAATGACGTACAGAGACGTAATAGAATTATTAATTTGCTTGCTGATTGGGGACTTATTACTATTGTTAACCCTGAACTTATTGTTGATGTTGCTCCCTTGAATCAAATCAAGGTTCTTTCTTATAAGGATAAGGGTGACTGGACTCTAGAAACTAAGTATAATATCGGTAAGAAAAAGAAAACAACACCAGTGTGAAAAAAGAACTATTTTCGGTTCCTATACATTATGGATTTATCTCTAGCAATGATTTTTTAAAACAAAAATTACTTCCTAGAATAGAGTTAACCCGAGACAAAGTAGAACTC
>CEVH01028685.1_pt1 | contig 12741 bp, 1 predicted proteins | sample 356521 | NCBI WGS metagenome assembly CEVH01 (sample SAMEA2623446, study PRJEB7988) | marine metagenome | isolation source: saline water (ENVO:00002010), including
AATTTTACAAGTTGTTCAGGATTAATTGTATAAAGATACTTCCAAATATATCCATCACCACTACTACCAGCCTCTCGTGGTTCTAAATCAGTAAAATTAGGTTCATCAAGTGATGGACTACCATTTACATTATCTGGACTATTATTATTAAAAAGACAAATATAAACCTTGAATTCGCTATTTAAAACATAGAAGTTCGAGTCGTAAATGTCGAGAGAATTGGATGGTAGAGAAGGGTTAGTTCTCGTAATATCATTTCTCCACATATCATATGTAGTACCTGACTGCCATGTAATTTTTCTTACAACCTGAGTAATATCGCTAGAATTTATCTTCTTCAATGCCAACATTGTATCCCAATAATAATTAGAATCATCAAAACTATCTTTGGGTGAAGGTGGGTTTTGATTCCAATCACTTTGGAAATTAGAAGCATCTGGTAATCCAATCCATGCATAATACGAATTATTAGAATCTTTAACAGAATCTACAAAATTCTTGGCATTTAATATGCGAAGTTGATCAGTAATTATCGCAGCCATTGTTTATGGAACTTTTTTTTCTATTTATAGGTGTTATCATATGTTATGATAGATAATTATCAAATTTTAGAGGATTTTTTCTTTGAATAATAGGAGATGATGTAATTCCTTGATATGATTCTGGTACAAATTCTAAAGGATTTGAAGATCTACCATCAAAATCAATTCTACCAAAAGAATATTCTCCAAATACTCTATTATTATTAAAAGAGCCACTTCCTGTTGACCCTGAGACAATAAATTCAACTCTTCTTATAGTTGTTACTCCAAGTCCCACATTTGATAAATTTTTTGTCAAATTAACAGCATTTGTTACTGTATAAATTCCATCAGCATTATTACCGTCTATGTTAAAGTTTGAACGGTTAATGACAAATACATCACCCTCAGTTAATGTACTTATTGTGACTGCTGTACCAACATTATTGGTGTCTCTTAAGAAAGAATCTTGTGGTATGTAAAGTTCTACAATAACAAGACCAGCTGCTGATTTAGCAATTCCCACAATTTGACCTTGATCACCTCTATAGGTATCAACTTTTATAGTTTCTCTTCTTAAAGAAGGTTCTTCAATAAGGATAAATGGATTTTGTGTATAACCAGCTCCCACATTAGTAATTGTTATTGAAGATACTTGATCACCAACAACAGTTGCTGTGGCAGTTGCACGAGTTCCACTTACTTTATCATCAGGCTCACTGATAGAAACAGAAGGAGAAGTAAGGTTAGAATATCCAATTCCACTATTTGTAATCGAAATTGTACTAACTTCTGAGCCTGCAATACTTACAGAAGCGACAGCAGGTGTAATTATCGACTGATCAGTAACATTAATACTGTCCTGGAATTCGATTAGATTAGTCTCTCTACTCGAATCAAATAGGGGCCTTACTGAATCAACATAAGCAAAATTGCTTGTCAAACCAACAAATGATGTGAGATAAGATGCAGGGAAAATTGAAGGTTCTTGTGAAATTCTATCTTTTGTGACAAAAGATCCATTAATTGATATATCTCGTGTTTGTTTACACCATGTTACAGGTCTGACGAGAGATTTATCAATTGAAACTCCTGGATTTACGTAAGGGAAAGTGCTTACAGTATCTAATGTAGAAATTCCCGTTACTGTTCTAGGATTTTGCGACAATCCAAAAGATTGGTTTATACTCGCATCATTCAGTATTTGCAATGTATCACCAGTTTTAACAGTTTCAACAACATCTACAAGAACAACGTCTACATTTGGAGTCCCTTTATAGAATAATATCTTTGAGGTATCTCCTTTTTTAGGTGCCTCTGTAAATTCAATAAAACTACCTCCAGTAAATTTATATGATTCTCCAGGAACCTGTAAGATATCATTTATTGTTACTATTAGATTTTGAGACAGAACAATACCCGAACCTTTCTTGGTAATAATTGCAAATGAATCCCCTGCAATTGTGAGAGGGAATGATCTTTCTACACCATCAAATAGATCATTTAATTTATCAAAGACTTCTATTTCACCTACAGTCCATCCATTGAATTTGTCACGATATACATCTGTAACAGTAATTTCAAACTCGTTATTTGTAAAATCTGAAGTAGTAGGAATTCCAGTATTTCCTCCGAAAGGAATAGTTAATACTTCTTGTAAGCCATATCCAAAACCACCACTCTTAAGATTAAAATCTATTACACTTGAACCTTGTCCAACAGTAATATCAACTCTTGCACCAGTTCCAACTCCAGTTTGGCCGTTAGAATATACTAACGGAATGTCTGAATAGGGTAATGGTGCATCAATTACAATTTCAGGTACTTTATTAGTTCCTATATCTACTGGAAGTTGGGCATTAATAGCAACTACATTACCATTTTGCACAGTAGCAGTACCAATATTGACCACTGTTGCAGTACCATCTGTCGCTTGAACGTATCCAACATTAACTACGGTCTGAACACCAACTCTATAACCAGAACCACTATTCCCGATTGATATAGTCTGAATTTGCCTAAACCGTGTAGTGCAAGTTGCACCAGCCTGAATAAGTGGTTGGTAACCAAAACCATTAGTTGATCCTACAGAAATTATGTTACCGCCTCTTGGTATGTCGGCCTTGTTGGGATCATCTTCTGAGGAAATATTTTCTCCAGTATAACGAATGCTTGTAATGCCTGAATCTTCAATTAAACGATAATCACCAAGAGTATCCTGTGATGCATTTGGTTCTTGAATAATATTTGAGTTTAGAATAATAGCTTGCTGAGTCGAGAATCCAGCAATATTGTTACCATCACTTAATAATGTAAATTCTCTCTTCTGACCATCAAATTGATTCTGTATATTATTAAAAGTATAATTTGATGCATAAGTATCAAATGTCTCATTTTCAATACCACTTCTGAGGAAGGTTCTTCCTTGGAATGTTGAATTGGTTGTGATACCACTGAAATCTCTTTCATCAGGACTACCTGTTGTTGTTCCAATAGGCGTCTTTCCAAATGGTGCAGAAACAAAATGAATTGTGTTGTCTACAATATTATAATCACCACCAATAAGTTCAATATCTGCACCATTTATGTGAGTTGCAATTCCAGTTCCTAGTTGTGCTCTTAAGACTCTAAATGAATTAGCATTACCAACACCAATATCTTGGATCAACATGTACTCATCATCTATCTTTATGATATCATTAGCCTTAAATGATTGGATACCTGCAACGTTAAATTCATTATCAAATATGATGTCTTCACTCAGAGTTGTAGAAACACTGACTTCTGTAATGGGTGCCTGAACAAAATTATCAATGGCAATTAGTGCCTTAGCATTTTGTTTTTGGGAGGTAATTTTATGATCTGTTCCAATACCAACTGATGTAATATCAATTAAATTGGGTGAAGGAAGAAGGGCATCAGTAGCACTTGCAGCAAACCCAATTTTAGAATCACTAATCTTTATAATGAACAATTCAGTTGGTAATTTGTCAGTAGTAACACCTGATATATTTGTTGATGCAATATTTATCGCATTAGCAGTTGAAGAATTAGAATTTTCATAACTATAGTTTACTTTTTCGCCAGTTACAAAGTAATGATTATTAATAGTAACTTGATTTGATGTTGTATTGACTACTGTAGAATCATTACCTAAGAATGACCTCTGGAATATTTGAAAATCATTACTTGTCAAATTAAATGCCCTCTTCTTATCAAATTCAGTACCAGTGTAGTTTCCATAATCCGAGAAGAGTATATTATTACTTAAATCACTGATTGAATTTATTCCAACAATATTTTCATAATTCTTAAGTGTGATACCAAATGTAATAACATTAACTGATGTATTTGCGTTGGCAGTGAATTCCAGATTAACTTGAGAACCACTTACCGAAGCACCAATAGTACCTAAACCACAACAATTCGATAATACTTGACCGTATTTTACAATATTGAGAGTGTCTGAATCTACAAGATGACACTCAAACATTTCGTATTCATCATTTGTTACATCTTCGATAGTAACCAAGAAGTAACCTGAGGAAAATGGATCTGAATAAGAAGCAATTGTTTGTGCTGTGGGATTACTGTGTTGGAATATTGACAAGTAATATGATTCAAGATTGCCAACTTCTAAACTTTGAGATCCAACATTATTATTTTGGTTATGGACTTCAATAGCAAGAACATTTGCAGTTATTGCAGTCCCTACTATAGGGGTAAATTTCACATCAATATTACTTCCTACAGTATTTGCACCAAATGTTCCGAATCCTGAAGTTACTCCAGGGGCATTTGTAATGTCACCATATTGAAGAAGTTCTACTTTACCTGAATCATCATGAAGAATACTTAATTCAGTATAGAAATAGTTGTCATCACCATCTTCAAGTTGAACATGCAGTTTTGCAGATCTATGTACAGAAGGAATTTGTATGAGTGTAGTTTCTGTAGTAACGGGAACAGTCACTGAAGATGATCCAATTGATATAATATCACCTAAAGTAGTATTGCCTACTCCAGTTACACTTTCTATTCCGCTAAATGAGAAATATGAAACATCATAATTATTAAATTTAAATTGATTTGGAAAAAATGTCAGTCCCCATTCTTCATCATTAACTTTAATGTAATCGAATGATCCAAGTGCAATATTTGTATCGATTGAACCATATTCATTTACATATCCATTTGAACCATCTTGAATTATGGTCAAAGCACTGAATTGTTTTCTATTTCTAAGTTCACTATCTTGAGCTAAAGTAAATATTTTGTTCCAAGCATATTTTTTCTCAAATTTTTGTATTATTGAGAATTTTGTATCTCTTTCATTTGAGTCAAACTTATCACTAAAGTCATCAATTTTAAGAACTCTATTTCCTCTTGATTCAAAAAAGTCAACAAGAACTCTATTTTCAAATACAATGTCTGTTGATACTATTTTATTTTCAGAAATTTCTTTTGTTCTTTCTGTAACATTATCAAAATCAGGGAAACAATATAAAGATTCCTCTCCAAATAAATCAATAATAGATTCAACTACTATTTCTTTTGTACTAACAATACCTACCGCAGTGGTTTCAATTACTAAATCACCAAACTTTTCAAAACCCGCAATGTGATTGAGTGAACTTACTGCATCATCCCATTGATCATATGCAACTCTAGATTTTATTGAATATGAGAAGTTTTGATAATACTCATTATTTGGAAGCACTTGTAAATTATCGTTCAAAAATCCTGAATTTTTTTGCCAACCGGAAATAAATGTTGCACCAACACCAAGTTTTATTGATGAATTGAAATCAATCGATGCTTTAATTAGACCTTCATTTCCTGAAGTATCTGAAATAATTTTTGTACCAGTATTAAAATCACTTTCAGACTGAACATACAAGAAACCACTCACCGAATCAAATCTTTCTACGATACCTCTTAATACATTTCCATTTTCATCAATGTTGCTCAATTTTTCGTTTTTGAAAAATGGTGAGGTTGAAATTTTTGGATCAAAAATTGGAAAAAATGACTCTGGAACAACCGAACCCGCAGATAGAGAAATAGCATTACCAGGAGTTTCATCATCACCCAAGAAGGATGTAAGATCATATTCAATGTAAGAACCACTTCCACCAAGATTGGGGTCGAGAGATGTTACCTCAAAAAGAGAATAACCATAATCTTGAGAGTTATAACCCCTTCCGGTGGTTCCTAAACCAACTCCAATATTTTCAACTAATACAGATTCTCCTACCTTGAAAGGCCAGTCTTTTGACTCACTAAATTCATTAGAAAATACTAATCTTACTATTTTTGTGCTTTCATTGTAGCTTAAAGAACTTATACTAAACCCATTAGTATTGTTGATGGGAATAAATTTGGGAGGAACTAAATTAAGTGAATTTGTATTATCAATAATACTTACCTGAGAATCACCAATTTCATATTTCAAACTAACATCTATAATTTCATTACTTGAACCATCCAATACGATTAGATCAGGAGCACTACTGTAATTAATACCACCTGATGAGACTCCAATAGATTCAAATTTCCCAAGTGGGGTAACTAAAAGGATTTGAGGAAGATTTGCAATTGCATTCAATGTTTTATCAGATGGGTATCCAAAACCAATATTATTGAATTTTGTTGAAATGATACTTCCAATAGTGTTACTTGATGGTCTTAATAATGCACCAGTACCCCTTTCACTTGTAACTGTTGTAAATCCTGGTAGTGACTTGTAAGATGAACCTTTATTAAACGCCTTAAGTTTATTGATAGGTCCGATTGCATTTTTCGATGTGGTGGTGTAAGTTACATTTTTATCGTATGAGTTTATGTTATCGTTGTTAAAAGGAATATCATATTTGAATGTATCATCAGTAACATCAGAAATTGTAAAACTTCCATCAAACTTATTTGAAACTAAATCAATTGAGTTATTGTTTGGAACATCAACGTCTTCGTAAATACCAAGTTTCTTATCAGTAATTTTGTCCAAATTATCTGGATTAAACGCATAATATAGTTTTTGAGGTAAATTATCTGAAACCGTCAATGTTAAAGCTGCGTTATTAGTTAAACCAACACTTCCAGATCTTACTACCTCAAAAGTTGATGATGTTTTAGTTGAAATAAACTCATCATTTTTATCAGGATCAGTGTAAAGTACTAATTCAAACGCGGAATAATCGATACCTCCTTTTTTGAACGACAATGAATCATCAGATAAATCAAATTTTAATTTTTGATTCTTTTGAATTTCAACTGAGGGATTGATTCTTGATATAACAGCTGTTTTTGCAGTGCCAATATTTACGAATGTTGGATTTTCCTTTGTAAGTTCAAATTTATCTTCAACTAATTTAATTGTATTCTTATTAAAAACATAAACATAGTACATACCAGCATCAGTGAGATTTTCTGATGGTTGGTTATTTGGTGTGTTATAGATTATTTTATCACCAGTTCTATACTTATTCTCAGGAACAGTAAATGTATTTGATGTTGTATTAACACCGGTTTCAAGTACTTCATCGGGATCAAAAACAATTCTTCTATTTGGATTATTATATTTTACAATAATTGTAACTGTATCTTGTGGTTTTACTTCCACACTAACCCTATCACCATTTTCTAAACCATGTGTTTTTGCAGTTGAAACTGTTACAACATTTTCTGATACTCTACCTTTAAGAACTGTTGGGATATTGGTGGTAAAACTATTATAGGTCTCAAGACCATTTCTAGCAGCAAAGAATAAAAGACCACCTGCATCAGAATTGATACCAACAAATTCTCCTACAGAATTTACTCCAACTCTTTGTGTTGCAATACCAATTATGTCTTTAGATAAAGGAACTGCAAAAATATTACTAGTATCTGACAGATCATAAACTGAACTTCCCTCAATTCCACTGAACACTCTAATAGAATTACCTTTATTCTTCTTATACACTAATGGAGTGTTTAGTGACAGTCTATGGTCAGGAATATAGATTTCCTGTTCATTTACTCTAATTTGAGTTTTGCCGACTCCTGGATTTGAGAAGGTTAAAGTTGTGATTGTACCATCATTTTCTGTTCCAATACCTAATGATTCATTAGGATCAAAATACAATTCTCTGTTAAATACTAAGTTTTCTTTTGTTGAGACAGATGAAGAAGTAAACTTAATTTTTCTTGGATCGTCTCTAACTATAACACCTGCAGAATGTTCAATTGCTAAAGTATTATCAACACCTCTAAGAACTCTAATTCTTCCCGCCAATTTGTCAACATTGAGAACTTTGACCCTCTCATCTTCAATTTGAAGAATATCATTAGATCTTATAACTAGATCATCTAATGAACCAGTGACAAATACAGATGTTACCGTACCTGTGACTGAAACTGTTGCAAGACCAACAGACAAATACCATCTCTCACTAGTCACACCTACCTTATAAGCACCTTCAAAATTCTTAAAATATGATGAAAGATTATCAACGAAGATTGTATCTAAAGAATTGAAATTATGAGGTGATGATGTCAATCCAACAAATCCGTTTTTGAAATCAATTGTAGAAAATTCAACATCTTCAATTGATGTGGATGCGAGACTAATGTTATCTACTTTTTTACCAATTAATTCAGATACTCTATAATCTAAGTTTCTACCTCCAGTTCCTCTAGTATTAAATCTTACTTTGTCATTTATTGCATAATTTTTTCCAGAATCTACAATTTCTATATTATCAATAGAACCTGATGATACTGCTGCAATATCGATCGATTGATTTCTCTCAAGGTCAGAATTGAATATGTAATCGTAACCATTATTATTACCACCAACAAAGTAATTTGAAGTATTTCTGAAATATGATTCACTTACAATATCAAAATTTACTTGATTAGAACTTGCCTTAAAGTTAAATTCTATAGGTTCAGAGTTATAATTATTTCCAATTACATAAGGAAATACGGGTCTTCTGAAATTTCTGAAAGGTCCAAATCCATCATTATTGTCAGAAATAGTACAAAAATATGCATAAACTCCATTAGGAAAATCAGGAGTTATACAAAATCTTCCATTTGATTCATCTAAATCACCATTACCAGTATAGATGTAATCTTCTACAAATAGACCGGTAGGAAAATCATCAGTAGATGGTCTGTTTACAAGATTATTATTAATCTCATATCCAGAATTTAATTTTCTTATTCCACCACTACCATTTCTAAATCTGAATCCGTATGGCCCATATATAGGATTTCCATCATAAGCCCAACCCAATATTGGGGAGTGGAAATTGCTATCTTCTTCTACACTATTATCATCTAGAGCAAGATCAAAAACTCCATACCTTATATCACCATTTTGACCACTTAAAACATTTGATAAAAGTCTTAGTTGTCTTGGTGCGTACAATGATGAAAACTGTAGTGTCTTAGCATCAATACTTTCACTAATAGAACAATCATCTTCTTTTAAATTGGCAAAGTTCTTTTCAAACAAATTGATATTCCATGCCTTTATATTTGCTTGAACTTTTGCACCTTGACCCGAATTAATCACATTAATAGTGGTCTTACCAGAAACATATCCAGCACCACCTTTGTTGACAAAAACACTTTGGATTTTACCGTCACTAATAATAGGTACTAATAATGCAAAATCACCAGTTTCGGATATAATTTGAAGATCTGGAGGTGAATTGTAACCGGATCCTCCTGAATTTACAACAACCTCAGTTATTTGGCCGTTATTGATAACTGGAGTGAGTTCCGCATCCTTACCCGATTCAAATGTAACCTCAGGTTGTCTTCCAAAATCAATAATTGTAGATGCACCATAACCAACACCACCTTCTGAAAGGTCAATTGATTCTATAGATCCTCGGAATACTGGTTGAACTTCAGCATCGTATAAAAATACGTTTCCAATAAATGGATCTTCACTTATTAACCAGTTTGAATCATTTTGAACCCAAACATAATAATCTTCTGGTGTAACATCATCAACTAAAATTTCTGCTTCATCTTGAGTAAATGCAAGAACATTGGTCGGGGTTATAATATTTTTATCAATTGGAGATTCAATGAGGAAAAGATCATTATAATCTTCAACAAAATCCTTATCATAAACTGCAGGATTTCCTTGAACTTCAACTTTAATTGGAAGATAATTGAATGAACCCGTACCAGCGTTAGAGAAATCAATTATGATGTTATTGTCAAAGTAAAAATCTCTAGATATAGTACCTACACCAATCTTTGTAAGAGAAAATGCATCATCACTAATTTTCTTAACAAAATACTCTTCCTCTTCATTAAGTTCATTTATCTTTTCTCCATCACCAATAGTGTATTTTAATACCTCTTTTGATTGATATCCATGATTTACAATTTCTACTTGGTTTGATGCAGTATTGACACCGAAAGATGGAATAGTCCTCCTCTTATTTTCATAACCAGAACCGGGGTTTGTTACTACAACACTTGATACAACTAATTTAAGTTCTGATGCAGATATAAACTGCTCTCCATCACCAAGGGATGTCAGACTTACTGAGTTGATACCAGACATTGCTTCGGGCATTGTCTTGTGTAAAGATATTGTCTTTTGTGTCTTTACAAATGCAAAATACTCTGCATCAGTCGAGAGACCTGCGATTACCTTTGTCTTTCCGGGTTCATATATGACTCTTTCACCATCTTGGAATTTATGATCAACATTAAATGTAATTTCATTAGTCGTGAGATTTACATTAGATGAGATGTCTGCAACAAAAGAATTTTTGAGTCTAATACTCTTCATTCTTGGTTCTGCTGTTGCACCCTTTCCATTACCTCCAGTAATCGAAATAAAAGGTGGTTCTGAATATCCTAAACCGTTGTCAATGACATCGAGTCTTACTAATTTTCCTTTGACATTACAAACACCAGTAGCACCAACACCAACTTCATCTTGTATATTCAATAATGGTGGGTTAATTACATCATATCCATCACCACCAGATCTAACACTGAATGATTGAATATCCCCATAATAAACACTTTCTGATGATTTATAATTTAATAACTCAAGACCATTATTGAAAATTCCTGTAAAACCTGATTTTGTAGGTTCATTTTTTGATTTACTTACAGGATTCAAAATTTTTCTATAAATTCCTTGAGGTCTTACTTTCTTTTCGTAAAAGTCAAGTAAGTTGATTGTAGAATTAGTAAAAACTCCACTAAATGATACATATGTTTCTCTAAATAAATCTGACTTACTTTTAGAAAGTTTAAATTTTGTGCTGTCAACTCTAAATACGAAATAAAAACCTGAAGAAATACCTTCAATTGCATTTGTAGAATCATCACCTACTGCTTCGAAATACACAGCATCACCTGTGTAGAATCCATGATCAGGTAATAAAGTTCTTCCAAGATCTAAAGTTTCTATATCAAATGTATCTGTTGAGTCAGTAATGGTTGTTGAAAATTTTATAATTTTATCATAGGTATTGATATTTAAATTACCATAACTGGGAATAGAATTTGATGCAATAATAGTACTACCATCAAACTTTGCATATGTATTTTGTACATTTGTAGCAAATTGTCTAATTTTATATTTTGATGATTTACCTTTTAATAATTGATTCTCAACAAAAAACTTGCCGACTATATTAATTGGTTGTCCAAAATTAATTTTTACTGTTCTTGCTGAAGAAACACTAACTACCTCTCCTTCAACAGTATAAGAAAAATCTTCGTTCTGATATATTACTTGATAACCCTCTTTAAAGAAACAATCATTCTTAAAAGTTATCTCATAGATATTGTCTTCAGCATCAATAACATTTGCCTCTAAGACTTCATAATTTGTTTTTATATTTAAAATATAATTATTGTTCTTCTTTCCCGGAGCTTTATACCCAAGATTTTTTATCTCAATTACATCATCTTTTTTAAAATATGATGTAGATTCATTTTGTATAAAGTCTTTGAGTGTGGATGTAAATCTTACTCTAATTTCTTGTGATGTATCAATACCAACAAAGGCATAAGAATATGAATCAAGTTTTACATCTGTTGCCTTTTTTAATTTGTTTGTGACACCTTCAATATTGAATAGTTGATTTGTGGTTTTTCCACTATAAGCAATTCCAATATCTTGTCCATCAATATCTTCGACAACTATATTTCCAAACTCAGGAAAATCTACAGTAGAGTCTACACTTAGGACTGTGTCATCAATTTCAACATCTTCTAAAAGTTTGGTGAGTGGGTTTGGTCTGAATTCACCAAATATACTACCATTTACATCAGAGTCTCTCTGAAATCCACTATCAATACTAATCTGATAATATTGAAAATTGCTATATGGAATTTTCTGCACGTTTGTTACAGAACCTCTAGCATTTGTCCCCTGTTGGAAAATGGTAAGATTCAATAATTCTAATGGATCACCTTGAAGTTGTTCAACTACATAATCCTTTGTTACCTTATAATCTGCATTAGATGGTGTTAAAAGGAACTGTGATGGGCGAATGATTTCTACATCTTCGCCATATAATGCTCTGAAGAGAATTTCATATGATTGATCTGTACCTTTTGAGGTGTAAAAACTATCTGCACCATAAATGAAGTTTCTCTGGTCAAGGTCACCAAATAAATTTCTCTCTGTAAATCCTGGGGTAACCTGCCTTTTTAACTTTTTGAAAAACTCTTGAAGGAATAAAACATTTAAATTTTGAACAACAGTACCATTAGAATGTTCATCTATTTCTGACTTTGCAAAAGTAAGTTCATCAGGTTTACCTGTGGTGATATATGTAGTGATACCACTGAAACCCCTTCTACAATTTAAAAATTTTATTCTTGACTTTGTTTCATAAAAAATTATTTCATCATCAATCTTAATGATACCATTTGTTTCGGCAAAACCCTCTGTAGATTCTACTCTAATATCTGTTTCGGTGTAATCTAAATTTTCAGACAGAGTAGTAGAGTTTACAATATTGAAAAGTTCATCAACTTTTACATACTTGTCAATATTGTTGACAATATCGATAGGACCACTTTGAGATTCCTGAGATACGTAATATTGTTCTAAAAAATCTGTCAGAAGAGGAAAGTCCTCTCTAACGTATCTGGGAAGTTGACTAGCAACAATTTCTTGAAACTTGACTCTATCTATTGCCATTTTTAATTCTTAATTGTAAGATAATCTGCTGACGAT
>CEVH01041630.1_pt1 | contig 12666 bp, 14 predicted proteins | sample 356521 | NCBI WGS metagenome assembly CEVH01 (sample SAMEA2623446, study PRJEB7988) | marine metagenome | isolation source: saline water (ENVO:00002010), including
AAAAAAATAAGAGTTGGAATTTTCTCTACTGGTAGTGAAATAAATCAAAATCTAAAAAGAAAAAAAAATTATATTTTTGATGCTAACAAAATTACCCTTATTTCAATGTTTAAAATAATTGGGTGTGAAGCATTTGATCTTGGTGTGATAAGGGATAACTTTAATGAAACTAAAAATAAAATTTTAAAAAATTCATCAAAATATGACTTATTAGTTTCCAGTGGTGGTATTTCTAACAGTGACACCGATATGATAGGTAGAATTCTTTCATCATATGGAAAAATTAATTTTTGGAAATTAGCAATTAAACCTGGAAGACCCTTTGCTTTTGGAGAAATAAATAAAACGCCTTTTATAGGGTTACCAGGTAATCCTGTTGCTGCAATTGTCACTTTCTTAATGCTAGTTGTTGATTATGTAAAAATACTGTCAGGAAATAGAAATATAAAAATTAAAAAGAATATGATTTCTTCTAATTTTTCAATGACTAAAAAACCAGGAAGGCGTGAATGGATCAGGGGATGGATTACAGAAAAAAATAACAAGCAATTCTTAGAAAAATTCAATACAACAGGATCAGGAATTATTTCATCAATCTCACAATCTGATGGTATAATTGATATAGATGAAGATGTTAAGTATATTAAGAAAGGTAAAAAATTAAATTTTATTAAATATGAGGATATATTAAATTGAAGATTTTATATTTTGCACAAATAAAAGAAAGCATAGGAAAAGATCAAGACATCATAGAGTTTAAATCAGAAATAAGCATAAATGAATTAATTGAAGAGCTCATTTCGAAAGGTGAAAAATATAAAAAAAGTTTTGATCAAATCAAAAACTTAAGATGTGCTGTAAATTGCGAATACACAACAAATTATAATAAAATTTTAAAAAATAAAGATGAGATTGCTTTTTTTCCTCCAGTTACCGGAGGATAATGAAAGTTTTTTTTCAAAAAAAAAAAATTATATTTCACACAGAACTAAAAAAATTTTCATCAAAAAATAAATTTTCAGGTTCTATATCTTCATTTTTGGGAAAAGTCAGACCTCACAGAAATAGAAAAGAAATTCAATTTTTAGAAATTGAATTTTATAAAAAAATGGCATATTACCAAGCTGAAAGAAATCTAAAAAAAATTTTAAGTAAAATACAAATCGACGACTTTTTAATTATACACAGATATGGGAAATTGTACCCGAGTGAAAATATAATTCTAGTTTTAGTTGCCAGTGAACATAGAAAGGATGGTTTAACTTTTACAAAAAAATCCGTTGAATGGTTTAAAAAGGAAATAACATTTTGGAAAAAAGAAACCTTTCACTCACATTCCTCTTGGGTCCAACCAGAGTATGAATAGTTTCAACCTAAAACTTCTTTGTTAAACTCGTTAATCAACTTTCTGGTAATTGTTCTATCATTGAATTTATAATCATCTATAGAACTTATTGGAGTAATTTCTACGGCAGTCCCAGTTAAGAACGCTTCGCTACAAGTTGATAAGAAGTCAATTTGAAAATGATCTTCAATTACATTTAATTGAAGCTTCTTTGCAAGATTTATTACAGTTTGTCTAGTAATACCATTTAAAAAACAATCAGGTTTAGGTGTGAAAAGCTCTCCGTTTTTTACAAAAAAAATATTTGCACCAGTTGCTTCAGCAATATACCCTCTATAATCAAGCATTAAAGCATCATCAAATCCTTTATTTTCTGCTTCATTTTTACTTAACGAACAAATCATATACAAACCAGCTGCTTTACTATCAGTTGGAGCTGATTTGGGCGAAGGTCGAACCCACTTAGCAACGGTTAAATTTATTCCATCTAAAAGTCTATCAGGAGAAAAGTATGAAGGCCATTCCCAACAAGCAATTGCGATATTGGTTGATCCTTTTTTAGCAGAAATAGCCATCATTTCACTTCCTCTCCAAACAACGGGTCTTATATAACCATTTATAACATTTTGTTTTTTTACCAGCTCCTCAACATTTAGACAGATTTTCTCCATTTCAAACGGAATTTTTAAATCAAGTATATCTGCGGATTTAAATAGTCTTTGGATGTGTTCATCTAATTTAAAAATTTTACCATCATAAATTCTTATCCCTTCAAAGACACAACTTCCATAATGTAATCCATGATTCAAGACGTGAACTTTTGCCTCATTCCATTCTTCGAAAGAACCGTTTATCCAAATAAATCCGTCACGTTTATCAAAAGGTATCATTTGCATATTTCATCTCATAAGTTAAAATTTATGTATTATATCACTATTAAACATAAATAAACATATTGATCTAAAAATTGAATAGTATTTATGGAAAAAAAATCACATATTTTATGTATAGATGATGATGATAAAATTAGAGAGCTTTTAGAAATATTTTTAAATAAGCACAATTTTGTCGTTTCAACAGCAAAAGACGCATTTGAGGGAGAAAAAACCTCGGAACTATTTTCATTTGATCTAATAGTTCTTGACATTATGATGCCAAAAAAAAGTGGAATTGAGTTTCTAAACAAATTTAGGAAAACAAACACTAGTGTTCCGATAATTATGCTAACAGCTAATAGTCAACTAGAAAAAAAAACAAAATCATTTAATTTCGGTTGTGATGACTACTTAATTAAACCTTTTGAACCAATTGAATTAGTACTGAGAATTAATAAACTTTTGAATCCCAGAATTAACAAATTAAAAAAATCAAGTGAGTTTTTTTTTGGTGAGTTTAAATATAACTTAAATACTAAATCTTTGAAAAAAAATGAGAAACATATTGGATTGACTGGAGCGGAACAATATCTGCTTGAAATTTTAGTTAACAATATAAACAAAGAGGTATCTAGAGAGTTTGTAATTCAAAAACTTAAACTTGATTCAAACCTACGCTCCATTGATGTTTTAGTTAACAGATTAAGAAAAAAAATTACATCGAGCGGAAATACATCATTTTTAAAAACGATCAGAGGAAAAGGTTACATGTTAATCAGTGAATATGAATAAAGTGTTAAAAAAATATTTACCTAAAAAAATTCTTCCAAGACTACTATTAATTTTCTTGTTACCCCTCATTTTTACCCAATGTTTATTAGTTTTCTTTTTTTATGATAGACATTGGGAAAAAATAATCACGAGGTTTTCTAATATTGCTATAAATCAAATAAATTTAATCAAAAATGAGTATAAAATCAACGGTCTAGAGAGAGCGAAAGAAGTCGCTAATAAGCTTAATATTGAACTACTTATAGTTGAGGAAAAAGAACTTATAAAAGAAAAAAATACTTTTTTAAAAAAAAAAATTGAAACAAATATTCAAAATAGGGTTGGTAAAGATACATTTTTGATTTTTGGTGAAAACGTTATTAATGTATTTAACAAAGATAAAGAAAATTATATGTTAATAAAATTTCCCAAAAAATATTTATTGAGCGAAACACCAATAATATTATTTTTATGGATTATCTCAATATCACTAATACTTTCACTAATTGCATTTCTTTTTCTAAGAATTCAAATTAGAGCAATTCAAAGACTCGCAAAATCCGCAGAGGAATTTGGGGAAGGAAAAAATGTGAAAAAATTTAAACCCGAGGGAGCTATGGAAATAAGACAAGCAGGAGCAACATTCATGAAAATGAGAAGTAGAATAAATAATTATATTTCTCAAAGGACAAACTTTTTAACAGGAATCTCCCACGATCTCGGAACAGTTTTAACAAGAATTAAATTAGGTCTTGAGCTAATTAGTAATCAAAATGAAACAACTCAAATCAAAAATGATATAAAGACAATGGAGATGTTTTTAAAAGAGTATTTAGATTATTCTGAAAAAATCAAAAAAAAAAAATTTTCAAAAATCAACATTTTGCAATTATTGAATGAAGTAATAACATCATCAAAATCATTAGAAAAAAAAACAAGTATATTCTGCAACTCAAAAATAAATTTTAATACTAATAAAAATTATCTTTATAGGGTAATTTTTAATCTAGTCGAAAATGCTTCAAAATTTGGGAAATGTATAAATATTAAAGTTAAGAAAAAACTTAAATTATTGACAATTGAAATAGAAGATGATGGACCAGGAATTCCAGATTATGACAAAAATAATATTTTCAAACCATTTTATAAAATTGATAGCTCAAGGAATATTAACAAGGGTGGCTCCGGTTTGGGACTCAGTATAGCTAATGAGCTAATTAAAAAATTACATGGTGAAATAAAACTGAGAGACTCAAAAACTAAAGGGTCAATTTTTTCAATTATTCTGACAGAAACCTAATTATAATACTTAGAAAGATCTTTTGATTTTTTTTCTGCTTTTTTGATTGCGTCATTAATTATATGTTCAAGTTTATCGTTTTTTGAAAAATACATGAGCGCTTTTTCAGTTGTTCCTCCTTTACTCGCAACCTTTTTAATTAAATCACTAAAATCAATCTTTTCTTTTTCAAGGAAATCTATTGTTCCATTTAAAAGTTGAAAGATAAGTTTTAAAGAATTTTGGTTATTTATTTTTTTTTCTTTTAATATATTTTGTAAACATTTAAGAAAATAACTAATATATGCAGGTCCACCTCCGAAGAAAGCGGTGAAAAAATTAATTTCTTCTTCATTTCTAACCCAGATAAATGAACCAAAAAATGTAAAAAAATTACTAATTTTTTTTTTCTCCTTTTCCAAAACGTTAGTAGAATAAACTGCAGTAATACTTTTTCCATATCTTATTGATAGGTTAGGCATGAATCTCAATATTGACAACTTCATATGAAAAGATTTACTCAGTGAGGAAATCTTAATTCCAGCTACAAAAGATATGATAGTATTACTTAATTTTATGAATTCATTTAATTGCTTAATTAATTTTTCAATATCTTGAGGCTTTACACATATCATCAGATATTTATATTTTAGAAAATTAATTTCATTCAAGTTATTATAAATCGTTATTAATTTACTTCTTTTTTTTTTCAAAAAATTTAAAGTTTTTGCTTTTTTTTCAATAATTGAAATCTTTTTACCTTCGCCAAGAAAAGCCTCTGTTATCGAAAGACCTAAATTTCCGCAACCAATTAATAAAGTCTCATTCATGCTCGCCCATTAGTTTCGATTAATGAGGCGCTTAAAGCAAATTTTGGATCTTGTTTTTTAAAAAAAAATAAATAAAATGCAGGGAAATATTTATCACACTCATGAATAACTACATTTAATATATCATTTATTTGTTCCTCTGTTAAATAATCCAAGCCTTTTACTGAAACATGATATTTAAAAAAAACCGTATCTAGCTTTGAACAATAATGAAAGTATCCCAAATTTATCTTTTCATTTACTGTAGAAACTAGTGAATAAATATTTTTATTTATTTTTTCTTTCTTTGTTATATCAAAATGACTACTAACACTTATTATTTTATTTTGCTCATCCCAAACAAATACAACATTATAACATCTCCACTGTCCTCTATAATTTAAGTTCAAATGGTTTGGTGAATCTCTGAAAAAATCAACATCTAATTTATAGATTTGCTCTTCAATATAATCGATTGGGTTATACGAAGGGTTTATTTTATTTTGACTATCAAAATACACATCATAATATTAATATATAAATTACTAATTCACAACCTGTTGTGTTAAAAATGAGATTTATACACTATATATAGTCAAAATGATTAAAGACACCATTACAATTTTTTTAATTTTCTCGTATTTTATTTTTTTTGTTGTTTGGTTAATTTGGTTTCATAGATCTTTAAAAAATAAAACAAAAAAAAAAAATGTTTATTTATATAATATCCTAGGTTTTATAGTAGTTACTTATTTGATAAGCTTTCTCGTATTAAAAATTCTTTCTTAATGAATAATTTTCGGTGATGAAAAGGAAAAAAAGATGATTGTTATAACCGGAGGGGCAGGCTTTATTGGCTCAAATTTGATTAATGAATTAATGAGAAAAAATACTTATGAAATCGTTTCTGTTGACCAAAATAATGAAAAAAATAAAAATTATTTTTTGAATAATAACTTTAAAAAAATTTTGCCTGTAAATTTAAAAAAATTCTTAAAAAATAATAATAAAAAAATAATTGCTATTATTCACTTAGGTGCAATTACTTCGACAACCGAAAGAAATGTCAATTTAATAATTAAGAACAACCTTGAATTATCAATTTTCTTGTGGAGCTGGTGCCAAAAAAATAATAAAAGACTTATATATGCTTCATCTGCAGCTACATATGGAGATGGCTCAAATTTTTTTAATGATCGAGAAGATGATGAATATTTATCAAATCTTTTACCATTGAATCTTTATGGGTGGTCTAAACATATTTTTGATAGACATATTTGTAATAAAAAAGAACAACCAAGACAAATTGTAGGCTTAAAATTTTTTAATGTTTACGGGCCAAATGAAAATCATAAAGCAAATATGAGAAGTATAGTTTTAAAAATTTATCAAACAATTTCCAAAGGTATGGTTGTAAATCTATTTAAATCTCATAATAAAGATTATAAAAATGGAGAGCAGCTGAGAGATTTTATTTACGTTAAAGATGTAGTATCAATAATAGAGTGGTTTATAAATAATCCAAAATCAAATGGCTTGTTCAATGTTGGAACAGGAATCCCAAGAAGTTTTAATGATATAGCAAAGGCAGTCTTTGCTAACTCTAATAAAAGGGAAAAAATTGAATATATTGATACTCCTAAAAAAATTAGGAGTCAGTACCAATATTTTACAAAAGCAAATATTAAAAAGTTAAGAGATTTAGGATATAAAAAGGATTTCTTTTCTCTTGAGGACGGAATAAAAGATTATATTGTTAAGAACTTAATCAAGTAATCAAAATGTATGAGCACAATTTAGATCCAATCGCTTTGAGTTTTTTTGGTTTGAAAATTTACTGGTATTCTCTTGCATATATTTTTGGTTTTTTGTTTACATACTGGTATTCGAAAAAATTAATTAGAAATAAAATATTAAATCTTGATTTAGGAATTGCCGAGGATTTTATTTCTATAGGAATTTTAGCTGTAATTTTAGGTGGAAGATTTGGCTACGTTTTTTTTTATAACTTTGAATATTACCTCGTCAATCCTATAGAAATTTTCAAAATTTGGAAAGGAGGGATGTCATTTCATGGTGCATTGATTGGTCTAGTATGTCATTTGGTAATTTTTTCACATAAAAATAAACAAGATATTATTGAACTTGCAAATTTATTGGCTTTTTCTGGCCCTGTAGGAATTTTTTTAGGTAGAATTGCAAATTTTATTAATGGAGAGCTTGTTGGAAGGGCAACAAACGGATCTTGGGGAGTGATCTATAAGTTTGATAATCTACCAAGGCACCCGTCTCAACTTTACGAGGCTTTTTTTGAGGGATTGGTTATTTTTACAGTACTTTTTATTTTTTCTAAAAGTGAATTAAAAAAAAAGTTAAACGCATTTTCCATTTTTCTTATTTTATATTCTTTAGCTAGATTTTTTGTTGAATTTTTTCGAGAGCCTGACTCACAATTGGGTTTTATCTTTTATAATTTTTCAATGGGACAAATTCTAACTTTACCAATGTTAATTTTTGGTTGTATTTTCTTAATAAATGAAAAAAACAAGTAAAATTAAAATTCTTTTGTCAAATCATAAATCAATTTCGATGAGTAGATTTATAAATTTATGTTTGTATGAGAGTGGAAATGGTTATTATACAACAAAAAAGGTTGGAGAAGATTTTGTTACTTCTCCACAATTAAGCCAAATGTTTGGTGAATGCATCTCAGTTTTCTTTTCTCTGATTCAAAAAAAAACTTTTCAAACAACTAACTTTTTAGAATTGGGTCCTGGTAATGGACTTTTGTTAAGAGATTTAATAAGAAGTATTTACAAAATAAAAAAAGAAAAAATTAATTATTTTTTTTTGGAAAAGTCAAATTTTTTAAAAGTAAATTCTCTAAAGGACCTAAGTGATAAAGCAAATATAACTAAATTAGAGAAGTTTATTTTAGAAAAAAAACCTTATTATTTTATTTGTAATGAATTTTTTGATGCTTTACCGATTAATCAATTTGAAAGAAAAAAAAACATTTTTTATGAAAAAAGAATCATACTCAAAAATAGCAAGTTTGAAATAATTAGTAAAAAATCAAAATTTTTTTCAAAAAGAAAAATTAATATCAAAGAAGGAGACGTATTGGAAATTTCTCCTCTATCCAATCTGTATTTAAATAAAATTTTTAAACATTTAAATATCTATGGAGGAGGAATAATTATCTTCGATTATGGACCTTCAGTAAAAAAAAAAATTGATACTATTCAGGCAATAAGAAATAAGAAAAAAAATAATTTTCTTGAACACCCGTATGAATCAGACATTACCTATCACATAGATTTCCAAGAAATAAAAGAAAAATCATTGAAGTTTGGGCTTAAAGCATATGGTCCGATATCTCAAAAGAAATTTTTATATTATAATGGCATTAATGAACGGTTCATTTCACTTACAAAAAATCTTCAATCAGATAAACAGTTAAAAGCTCTCGAATCTAACTTTAGAAGACTAACGGATCCTGAGGGAATGGGAGGATTAATAAAATGTATCTATATAAGTAAAAAGGAATTAGATTTAAGTTATTTTAAATGAGTAGTCAAAAAATAAAATACTTCAAAAATTTTAAATATTGTTTTTTTACAAGAAATGGTGGTGTCAGCAATAAAAATTTTAGTTCGCTAAACTGCGCATTTAATGAAGAGGAAAATCCAAAAAATGTTATAAAAAATAGAGAAATTGTAAAAACAAAATTTAGTAAAAGTAAAAAACTTATTTTGCTTAATCAAATACATTCAAACAAGGTAATATTCTTGAATAAAAAAATACCAAAAGTCATTATTGCAGATGGAGTTGTAACAAATAGAAAAGATTTATGTTTAGGAATATTGACAGCAGATTGCGCACCAATAGTTGTTTTTGGAAAAAAAAACTTTGGTATTGTTCATGTAGGTTGGAAAGGTGCTTTTTCAGATATTATTAAAAATACAGTGAAAACTTTTATTTCTAAAGGTGAAACAAATGATGATTTGAATTTTTTTATTGGACCACACATAAAAAAAGAATCATTTGAAGTAAAGAAAGATTTTATATTAAAACTTTTGAATAAAAATGAGAATTTCAAAAAATTTATAACAAAAAAAAGAAATAAGTTTTTTTTTGACTTTAGCCTCTTTGTAAAAGGGAAGATTTTAGAATTAGGTATTTCTAAAATAAGAATTTCTAGAATAGATACATTTAGAAATTTTAGAAATTTTTTTAGCTACAGATATTATACAAAAAAAGGAATTAATAATTGTGGTAGGCAAATAAGTTTAGTATGTTTTAAATAGCATTTGTACATATGAAATTAGTTTCAGGAAATAGTAACATAAATCTCTCCAAAGATATTGCTAAATACCTTGGTATTGATCTTGTAAAAGCTACAATAAAAAAATTTCCTGATAAAGAAATTTTTGTTGAGATTCATGAAAATGTTAGGGGGGAAGACGTTTTTGTGGTTCAATCAACCTCTTTTCCTGCAAATGACCACTTGATGGAGTTATTGATTACCATTGACGCTTTAAAAAGAGGGTCATCAAAGAGTATAGCTGCGATCATGCCATATTACGGGTATGCAAGACAAGATAGAAAGTCTGGACCAAGATCACCAATATCTGCAAAATTAGTTGCCAATCTCATAAGTGTAGCTGGAGCTAATAGAGCATTAATGGTAGATCTTCATGCCGGTCAAATACAAGGTTTTTTTGATATTCCAACTGACAACCTTTTTGCTGCACCAGTCTTCATAGATGATATTAAAAAAAAATTTAAAAGTAAAAACACTGTCATTGTTTCCCCAGATGTTGGTGGAGTAGTAAGAGCTAGAGCTATTGCTAAAAGGGTTGACTGTGATCTGGCAATTATAGACAAAAGAAGAGAAAAAGCCAGTGTATCAGAGGTGATGAATGTAATCGGAGAAGTTTCAAAAAAGGATTGTATTTTAATTGATGATATTTGTGACACTGCAGGTACGCTAACCAATGCTGCTAATGCATTAAAAAATAAAAATGCAAATTCAGTTCATGCTTATATTACTCACGGTATATTGTCGGATCCTGCTATAGAAAGGATAGACAATTCTCCCATTGATAAAATGATAATTACTGATAGCATTTTGGCTAGAAATGATGTAAAAGAATCTTCTAAAATAGAACAAATATCTATTGCACCTTTAATTGGTGAAGCAATTGGTAGGATTACCGAAAATAAGTCGGTTTCAAGTTTGTTTGCTTAGTGAGGAGAATAAAATGAGTGACACCGTTCAATTGAAGGTAGAAAAAAGAACAAAATCCGGAACTGGGTCTTCAAGAGATCTAAGATCAAAAAATTATATACCAGGCATTATATATGGTGAGAAGAAAGATCCTATATTAATTAGTGTTGATGAGAAAACATTAAAAACTAATGTTCAAGATTCTGGTTTTTTTTCTAAACAATGTGAGATTCATTTAGAGAATGAGAAACTTAAAGTTCTTCCAAAAGATATTCAACTTCATCCAGTCAAAGAGAGAATTCTTCACATAGATTTTTTGCGAGTAGGTGAAAATACAACAGTTACTTTGTATGTTCCAGTTAAATTTATCAATGAAAATAGTTGTCCTGGCCTAAGACAGGGCGGTGTAATAAATATAGTTAGGCACGAAGTAGAGCTAAAAACACCTGTTTCTAAAATACCTGAATTTCTTGAAGCTAACTTAGATGGACTTGAAATTGGTGGTAGTGTTCACATCAGTTCAATCAATCTTGAGGAAGGAGTAACTCCAACAATAAAAGATAGAGACTTTACAATTGCGACTATAGCACCGCCAACTGTGATGAAAGTTGAAGAGGAAAAACCTGTAACTGAAGAAGGGGCAGCGGCTGAATCTGAAGAATCAAAAACTGACACAGAGGTCAAACAAGATTCAGACAACAAAACAGAAAATTCTGATACTAAGGATGCTACAGACAAAAAAAGCTAATATTTTTCTTATATGATTCTTATCGTTGGGTTAGGTAATCCAGGAGAGGAGTTTAAGAACACTCGTCATAACCTTGGTTTTGAAATTGTAGATATAATTCATAGTAGTTTTACTTTTCCAAAATTTTCAAAAAAATTTGATGGTGTTTTTGCTAAAAAGAATATCTATGATAATAATGTAATTTTATTCAAGCCAATGAATTTTATGAATCTCAGTGGGGCGCCTGTGTATAAAATATTTGATTTTTTTAATATAGAAAAAGTTAATAATTTAATAGTCTTTCACGACGACCTTGACCTAGTATTTTCAAAATTAAGAATTAAAAAATCTGGTGGACATGGAGGTCATAACGGAGTTAAAAATATAATTAAATTTTTTGGAGAGAATTTTTATAGAATTAAAGTAGGAATTAAAAGTCCTCTTTACATCGAAAATGATATTCCCGCTGATAAATTTGTATTAGGAAACTTCTCAGCTAAAGAGTTGTCTGAATTGGAAATTTTAAAAAGAAAAATTGTAGAAAATTTTCAATCAATTATTAATAAAAATTTCAATATTTTAGTAAGTAAAGTTTAAATATGAGTTTTAATTGTGGAATTCTTGGTTTACCCAATGTTGGAAAATCAACTTTATTTAATGCTTTAACTTCAACTCAACAAGCTGAATCAAAAAACTATCCCTTTTGTACAATTGAACCAAATATTGGTAAAGTTGAGATTAAGGATGAAAGATTAGATTTAATCTCTAAAATATCCAATTCAGAGAGAACAATTTATAATCAACTAGAATTTGTAGATATCGCTGGATTAGTTAAAGGTGCTAGTAAAGGCGAGGGGCTTGGAAATAAATTTTTATCAAACTTGTCTCAAGTTGATGCAATAATTCATTTAGTAAGATGCTTTCAGGATAAAAATATAACGCACGTAGACAAAGAACTTTCTCCATTGAAAGATATAACAGTGATAGAAACTGAGCTATTACTCTCTGATCTATCAAAAATAGAAAAAATAATTGAAAATCTTAAGAAAAAAAATAAAGGAAAGAAAATCGAACCAAATTTAATTCAATCCTACGAAATAGCATCTGAAAAGCTAAATGATGGCATTCTTTTGAGAGATTGCAGTTTTTCACCAGAACAAATTAAAGTTTTAAATTTATGTAATCTTCTTACTTTAAAACCTCAAATATACGTATGTAATGTTGATGAAGAATCACTTTTAGAAGGGAACGATTTAACAACTGAAGTTTACGACTATGCCCAAAAAAAACAATCTAAAGTTTTAAGTATTTCAGCTGGAATAGAGGCTGAAATAGCTCAAATTGAAGATGATGAGGAAAAAAAACAATTTCTTTCGTCTATAGGTTTAAAAAATAATTCATTATCAAAATTGATAAAAGAAGGTTATGAATTATTAAATTTAATAACATTTTTTACGTCAGGAGCTAAGGAGTCTAGAGCTTGGGCATGTGAAATGGGTACATTAGCCCCAGATGCTGGGGCAAAAATTCACACTGATTTTAAGAGAGGTTTCATTAAAGCTGAAGTAATTAGTTATAACGACTTTATTGAAAATAAAGGCGAACAAAACTGCAAGGACTTAGGAAA
>CEVH01141985.1_pt1 | contig 12554 bp, 13 predicted proteins | sample 356521 | NCBI WGS metagenome assembly CEVH01 (sample SAMEA2623446, study PRJEB7988) | marine metagenome | isolation source: saline water (ENVO:00002010), including
AGTTGATGATGGTTTAGTTACAATTTCTGCGGATGAACTTAGTATAGGCGCATCTTCAACTGTTACATTAGGAACTGATTCACAAATACAATATAGTCACGCTGGTTCAACTACAGGATTGGCAAATGGAAACATTATTAAATTAGGCAGTTCTTCTGTAACTGCGGGATTAGTTTATTGTTTAAATACAAGTACAACTTGGAGTGCTGTTGCCAACACAAGTGCTAATAGTAAAAAAATGTTAGGGGTAGCAACTGGTACAAGCTCAAACTCTGGCATGTTATTGCAGGGTATATTTACAAAAGCATCACATGGATTTAGTGTTGGAGCTCCATTATATATTTCTTCTTCTGCGGGTAGTTTAACAACAACAGTACCTACAGCTGCTAATTCTTATGCAAGGGTGGTGGGTTATGCAGTTGATACTAATAACATTTACTTTTGCCCAGATAACACTTGGGTACAAAATAACTAAGTATGAATTATATTGATAGAACATTAATATTTGAAGAAAATAAAATTTACTTCATAGATGAGGCTAATGAAGAACAACAAGTTATGATGGGTTGGGAAGATGGTCTTATGAAAAAACATGCAGATTATGTATGTAGTAACGGAGGGGATATATTAGAGATTGGTTTTGGTATGGGCATATGTGCAAACTACATTCAACAAAACAATCCAGCTTCACATACTATTGTTGAAAACCATCCACAAATAATTGCAAAAGCAAAACAATGGGCTGAAGGAAAAAGTAATGTAACCATTATTGAAGGCTCTTGGATAGATAAGCTGTCAGAGTTATCAGAATATGATGGTGTATTTTATGATACTTATGGTGATCAAGATGTTGATTCTTTTGGAGGGCATTTACCAAGTTTAGTAAAAGAAGGTGGTGTTGCCACATGGTGGAATGGTAAAACTGAAGCTGCAAATAGTTTTGGAATTGAAGATGTTGTTTATGAGCATGTCGATATAACTCCACCAGAAAATAATTATTATGTTAAAAACGTTTATTATCTTCCACAAAAAGAATATTAATTATGCCAACACAAAACGTCACAGCAAGTTTACAAGGAAGAGTAGGACTCTTTTCATTTAATATTGGACTAAATGGGTGGCTCAGTAATATAAGAAACGCAAGTACTGGTTCTACAGCCACTACTTTTACAACTTCAAATTCTAACTCTCAAGCGATTAGGGCCAGTTACGCCTCTGGTAGAAGTGGTTATTCTGGAAGTATATATAGGTCATTTTTATTTTTTGATGTATCATCTGTTCCAGGAACTATAACCGCAGCTACACTACAAATATATGGGTATTCACAAAGTACAAGTGATGCTTTTATTGTTAAATCTTCAGCGTGGGGAGGAAATGGTAGTACAACATCAATGAGTACTGATATGTATAATGATTTAGATTTTAGTTCAGCTTACTCTCAAAGCTCTATTTCTAATTGGAGTACAAGCACCTCATCTCCCAATCAGTTTTTTATTAATAGTGCCGGCATAACTGATATGAACAATAATGGTTATTTAAACGTTGCTCTTGTTAATTACACAAATGATTATAGTGCTACACAACCTATATTAAACACAACAGTAATGGCAGGGATGTACCAAAAAAACACCACTTACCCTATTCGCTTAGTTATAACTTATGAGACTGGATATAGTGATGATGTAATAGATGTGGTAAATACCAATATACAGAATGTTATAGATGTAGCAAGTGGTGATATAGGCACTGTTATCGGAGTACCACCACCACCACCATAATCAAAAATAAAATACCTATATTTGTATAATGTTTAACAAATTAAATTTAATGTAATGGCAGAAAACAAAAAAATCTCAGAAGAGCAATTAGAAGAAATACAAAAAATCAATGATCAGTTTCTTCGTGCTAAAGTAAGTATAGCAGATATTGAACTGCAAAAAAGTCAAATATTAGCTCAATTAAGTAGTCTACAAGGACAGTTTAAAGCAATAGAAGACAAGCTTATTGAAGAGTATGGTAACGATGCTGTAATTGATCTAAAAACTGGTGAGGTAAAACCTCCACAAGATAAAAAAGAAAATGGCAAGAATAAGTAATACTTCCGCATATCCCAACTTAGTTACACCTGTAACAACCGACTATCTTATCTTAACTGATGAGTCAGATAATTTAATGACAAAATCTTGTACATTAGGAGATGTGCAAGGTTTATTTGGCATTGACACATTGGTTGCACATGTAACTGTTGCGAGTGCAAGTTTACTTACATTACCTTCTACTAATGTTACTTTAATAGCAGCTCCAGGAACTAATAAAGTTTTAGATATAATTAGTATTGATCTATATGTAGATGCTGGAAATATAGCATACAACTTTAATGCTATTTCGCCTATAGGTGTGTTAACTGGTGATCAACTAAGCTCAGTTCCTTTCAATACTGTTGGGAATGGATTTAATGCAACAGCTGACACTGTAACAAAACTTGGTTTGTCCTCTGTGGCGCGCATGGGCGTGAACCAACCATTAGAGTTAAGTAATAGTGGCACAGTATCACAAGGTAATGGAACTGCTTATTTTAATATATTTTATAGAGTCTTAAATGTAGGCTCATCATTTTAATTAAATGGATATTAGAAAAATTTCTATTGGTGCTGATTACAAATCAGGCGCAATGCACTACATTGTAGGGCAAGAAGTGTTAGGAGGTAAATATTCTATTCACCTCATACAACAAGATGTATCTGCAGAATCTTATAAAATTTGGATTGAAAAACAATCTTCTGGTTCAACAGAGGTTTTACTTTGGAAAGAATTTAGAACTACTCTTCCGATATCTTTAGAATATAATATAAATTTTTAATGCGATCACCTCATTATTTTATAGTTACCCCTATTGATGATAGGAGGTATAATAATGTAAAAAAAATAGGAGATGTTGATTTTATTACAAGTACCTCTGAAGAAGATCATAAATCTGCTAATAGATTTGCAACTGTTGTTGAACTTCCAATTAATTATAAAGGTGATGTAGAGGTGGGAAACACTATGGTCGTTCATCATAATGTGTTTAAGTTTTACAATGATATGTATGGTAGGAGAAAAAGTGGTAAAAGCTTTTTAAAAGAAAATTTATTTTTAATTGACTACGATCAGTTTTTTTTATATAAAAAAAATGATGAGTGGATTGGACATGATAAATATTGTTTTGTAAAACCATCCGACATCAAAGACTCATACCTTGCTAAGTCAGGAAGTAAAGAGCCTTTAGTTGGTACTATTAAATATATTAATAAAGAATTATTAAATTTAGGTTTAAAAGTGGGTGATGAAATAGTTTTTAAACCTGATAGTGAATATGAATTTATTATAGATGATGAGGTATTATACAGAATGATGACTGATCACATAACACTTAAACTTTAATGGAAACAAAAGAAATCAAATTAGAAATTATAAAAGCTGGTGAGAGAGCAGTAAGACAACTTATTAAGGTTGCAAAAGAAGAAATAATAAAACCAGATCCCGAAGATGAATTAGCCGCTGACAGATTAAAGAATGCTGCCGCAACAAAAAAACTGGCTATATTTGATGCATTTGAAATATTGAAAAGAATTGAAGATGAAAAGTCATTATTAGAAGGAAATGAAATTAAAAAAACAAATACTCCAAAAGGATTTGCGGAATCACGATCCAAGTAAGCTTTATGTATTACTTGATGATGTTGTTCCAAAAAATGTATTAGCTCGTAAAAACAAAGCTCATGCATGGCAACCTGGGTATAATGAAAAATATGATATAATAATCATTTCTAAAGATGGAACAATAGGTGATATTTATTTTATCAATAATTTAAAAATTGCTTTACCCTCAACACCAAAGCTAACTTCAAACAAAAAAAAGGAAGATCAGTATTGGCAACCAACTGATTATCCAAAAGAGCTCAAAAGAATACAAACTATATTTCAGTGGTATGATGCCCCTCCAGTTTTTAAAGATAAATGGATAAATTATATAGAGACAGAGTTTGAAAGAAGAGAAAAAGGACATTGGTTTCTCAACAATGGCACACCCACATATGTTACTGGAACTCACTATATGTATTTACAGTGGACTAAAATTGATGTAGGATTACCTGATTTTAGAGAAGCTAATAGAATTTTTTATATATACTGGGAAGCATGTAAGGTAGATAAAAGAAGTTTCGGTATATGCTATTTAAAAATTAGACGTTCAGGATTTTCTTTTATGAGCTCTTGCGAAGGAGTAAACACAGCTACGTTGTCAAAAGATTCAAGAATAGGGGTGTTGTCAAAAACTGGAGCAGATGCAAAAAAAATGTTTACTGACAAGATAGTTCCTATATCCAACAATTATCCATTCTTTTTTAAACCAATTCAAGATGGTATGGATAAACCTAAAACTGAATTAGCATACCGAGTTCCAGCTTCTAAAATTACTAAGAAAAATATGTATGATCAAGGAGAAGAAGATTTAGAAGGATTAGACACAACTATTGATTGGAAGAACACATCAGACAATAGTTATGATGGTGAAAAGCTACAACTATTAATACATGATGAAAGTGGTAAATGGGAAAGACCAGAAAATATATTAAATAATTGGAGAGTAACAAAAACTTGTCTAAGATTAGGAAGTAAAATTATTGGTAAATGTATGATGGGTTCAACATCAAATGCTTTAGATAAAGGAGGTAATAATTTCAAACAATTATTTTATGACTCAGACACTTCTAAAAGAAATGCAAATGGACAAACTAAAAGTGGCTTGTATAATTTATTTATACCTATGGAGTGGAATATGGAAGGGTTTATCGATAGATATGGTAATCCAGTTTTAAATAACCCCGATCAGTATACAAAGGGAATCGATGGAGAAAACATATATCAAGGAGCTGTAAATTATTGGGAAAATGAAGTTGAGTCTTTAACTTTAGATCCTGATGCTCTTAATGAATATTACAGACAATTTCCTCGTTCTGAGTCACATGCATTTAGAGATGAAAGTAAACAGTCGTTATTTAACCTTACTAAAATATATCAACAAATTGATTACAATGACAGTTTAATGATACCCCGTCATGTGGTGCAAGGAAGGTTTTATTGGAAGGATGGTATTAAGGATTCTGAAGTCATATGGAGTCCAGATAAAAGAGGCAGATTTTTTGTATCTTTTCTTCCTAAAAAAGAACAACAAAATAATGTTGTTAAAAAGAATGGAAAGTTTTATCCTGGCAATGAACACTTAGGTTCATTTGGATGTGATTCATATGACATATCAGGTGTAGTTGTCGGTAAAGGTTCTAATGGATCTTTGCATGGTATGACAAAATTTAATATGGATGAGTGGCCAAGCAATGAGTTTTTTTTAGAATATATAGCAAGACCACAGACTGCAGAAATATTTTTTGAAGAAGTGTTAATGGCATGTGTATTTTATGGTATGCCAATTTTAGTTGAAAACAATAAACCAAGATTATTGTATCATTTTAAAAATAGAGGATACAGACACTTTTCTTTAAATAGACCAGACAAAACATTTAACAAACTTTCTAAAACAGAAAGAGAGCTTGGGGGCATACCTAATTCATCTGAAGATGTAAAACAAGCTCATGCTTCTGCAATAGAATCGTATATTGAAAAATATATAGGCTACGATATGGAGGGTGTATTTAGAGAAAAAGGAGATGTAGGCACAATGTATTTTCAAAGAACATTAGAAGATTGGGCAAGATTTGATATTAACAATCGAACTAAGTTTGATGCATCTATAAGTAGTGGTTTGGCTGTAATGGCAAATCAAAAGCACTTATATACACCGACTAAAGAAAAGTCGAAAATTAGCATTAACTTTGCAAGATATAGTAATAAAAGTACAGTAAGTCAATTACTTAATAAATGAAGCAGGTAAATATAGACATTAAGGCTGCAGCTTTTCCAGATCAATTTGTATCAGATTCAGAAAAAAGCACTATGGAGTATGGATTGCAGATAGGACAAGCAATCCAGTACGAGTGGTTTAGAAGAGACAATGGATCTTGTAGGTTTTACAGTCAGTGGTCTGAGTTTAATAAACTTAGACTTTATGCTCGTGGAGAACAATCGGTTGCTAAATATAAAAATGAATTAGCGGTTGATGGTGATTTATCATATCTTAATTTAGATTGGACACCAGTTCCAATCATTCCTAAATTCATAGACATTGTTGTAAATGGAATGTCAGATAGGCTTTTCAAGGTAAAGGCTTATGCTCAAGACGCGTTATCTGCAGAAAAAAGAACACAGTTTCAAGAAATGGTTGAGGCAGATATGGTTGCAAAACCAATATTAAGTCAAATGTCAAGAGATTTTGATATTGATGTATTTAATGTTCCAGAAGAAGAACTACCTGAAAGCTCAGAAGAATTAGAGCTTTTTATGAATTTAAAATATAAACCAGCTATTGAAATAGCTTGTGAAGAAGCTATTAATACGTTACTTGATGAAAACCACTATGCAGAGGTTAGAAAAAGAGTTGATTATGATATTGCAACTTTAGGCATAGGAATATGTAAACACAATTTTCTATTAGGTCAAGGAGTAACAGTTGAATATGTTGATCCAGTAAATGTAGTATATAGCTACACAGAAGACCCTTATTTTAAAGATTGTTTTTACTGGGGTGAAATAAAAACTGTACCAATGACTGAGCTTATAAAAATAGATCCATCATTAACAAATGAGGATTTAGCTGAAATTTCTAAGTATAGCCAATCCTGGTATAATTATTACAATACTGCACAAATTTACGAAAACAGTATGTTTTATAGAGATACAGCAACCTTGTTATATTTTAATTATAAAACCACAAATTCATTTGTATACAAGAAAAAAAGATTAGCTGATGGTACTTTTAAAACTGTAGCGAAAGATTCTGCTTTTGATCCTCCACAAGAAATGCAAGAAGAGGGTAACTTCGAAAGAGTAGAGAAAAAAATTGATGTTTGGTATGAAGGTATAATGGTGATGGGTACTAACATTATATTGCAATGGAACTTAATGGAAAATATGGTTAGACCAAAGTCGGCTAATCAATTTGCTTTTCCTAACTATGTAGCATGTGCACCAAGAAGTTATAAAGGTATAATGGAATCTTTATGTAAAAGAATGATTCCTTTTGCAGACTTAATACAAGTAACACATTTAAAAATACAGCAAGTAGTTTCAAGGGTTGTTCCTGATGGTGTGTTTATAGATGCAGATGGATTAAATGAAGTTGATTTAGGAACTGGTAATGCATACAACCCTGAAGACGCACTTCGACTATATTTCCAAACTGGTAGTGTTGTTGGTAGAAGTTATACTGGAGATGGAGAGTTTAATAATGCAAGAGTACCAATTCAACAATTAACAACTAACAGCGGATCAAGTAAACTTCAAATGTTAATTGGTAACTACAATCATTATTTAGATATGATACGTACAGTTACTGGATTAAATGAAGCAAGAGATGGTTCTACCCCAGATCCTAATTCTTTAGTTGGTGTTCAAAAACTTGCCGCATTAAATTCTAATGTAGCTACAAGACATATATTAGATGGAAGTTTATTTATCACAAGAACGCTTGCTGAATGTTTAGCTATACGTACAGCTGATGTTTTAAAATATGCTGATTTTGCTGATGAATTTGCTATGCAGATAGGTAAATTTAACACCGCTATTTTAGAAGATATAAAAGAACTATACATTTATGATTTCGGTGTATTTATTGAACTTGCTCCAGACGAAGAGCAAAAAGCTATGTTAGAACAAAATATACAAATGGCTTTATCAAAACAAGATATAAACTTAGAAGATGCTATTGATATTAGAGAAATACATAATATCAAGATGGCTAACCAACTTCTTAAGTTAAAAAGAAAGAAGAAACAAGAGGCAGAACAGCAACAACAAATGCAAATGCAACAAATGCAGGCTCAGCAACAAATGGAGATAACTCAAATGAAAGCCCAGGCTGAGCAACAAAAAGTGGCTATGGAAACTGAAAGTAAAATGGCTTTAGAAAAAGCTAAAGCACAGTATGAAGTTCAAAAGTTAACTGCAGAGAAAGAACTTAAATTAGCACTGATGGCTGAAGAGTTTGCTTACAACATGCAACTAAAAGGTATGGAGCAATCTCAAATAGATGCAAGAGAAAAAGAGAAAGAGGATGGTAAGTCTAAAAGAATTAGCCAACAGTCAACACAAACCTCAAAAATGATTGAACAAAAGAAAAGGGATTTACCTGCTATTGATTTTGAATCAAACGAAGATAGTTTAGATGGCTTCGATTTGGCAGAATTTGATCCAAGATAATGTTTGAAAATTTTTCCATAAATAAACACAAGTATTTAAAGTTTCCTAAAAGTGGCTCGATGAGACAACTTCAAGAAATTATTAGCCTTAATGATATACCACTGAATGAAACCTATGCTTCTCAACACGATAATTTGCATGAGGTTTTTGAAAATATATTTTATAAAAGAAGATTAGAGTATCCTTATAGTTTAGTAGAAGAATTAATTGGTAAATCGAAACCAGTAATTTTAGAGCTTAAAAACTATCATGATAGAGAAAGACCTAATGCTGGTGCTAAAAGATGGGGTATAAAATTAAAGTATTTTCACATGGATAGTGCTCAAACCCCAGCCTTTCCTTCAGGGCATAGTGCACAAGCTAAGTTAGTGGCTAATGTTTTGTCAGATATGTATCCTATGCATACTGCAGAACTTCAACAAGCGGCAGAAAACATTTCAAATAGCAGATTAGTAAGTAGAGTACACTATAAATCTGATACAGAAGCGGGTAAAAAATTAGGTGATGACTTGTATAATCATTACAAAAAAGTGCCTAAAAATTAAATAAATAAATGTATAACTTTGTAAAAACTAAAATTTAAATCTAATGGAAATAAAAGTAAGAGCTGTAGAAGGCAGCGGTAACAAATCAAAAGCTGAAATAGAAGAGCAACTTCTAAAGAAGCACGAAGAAGAAACCAACCCTCAAGAGGTTGAGAAAACAGAAGTGGTTGAACAAGCTGTTGTAACAGAAGAAACCACTGAAACAGAACAGAATGAGGTTGAGCCTCAAAATGAAACAACTCCCTCATCAGAGTTAAATGATGAAGATGTTCTTTCTTATTTGAAGAATAGATATAACAAAGATATTGATTCGGTTGATGATCTTTTCGCAGAAAAAGAAGCAAATGATCCATTACCTGAAGATGTATCTGCGTATTTAAAGTACAAGCAAGAAACTGGACGTGGCATAAATGATTTCTATAATTTACAAAGAGATTATGATGCTATGGAAGATGATGCTGTACTTGCTGACTATATTGCTACCCAAGAAGAAGGGTTAGATGCAATAGATATTCAAGATATCATGGAGGATAAATTTAGCTTCGATGAGGAGCTTGATGATCCAAAAGATATCAAGAAAAAAAAGTTAGCAAAAAAACGAGAACTTGCGAAAGCAAAAAAGTTTTTTAACGAACAAAAAGATAAATATAAAATCCCTCTTGAGTCAAGTGGGGGTGGATTATCTGAAGATCAAGAAAAACAACTTAATGCTTACCGAAAGGCTCTTGAAGAATCTAAAACTGTAGAAGAGGCAAATAAGAAAAAGTATGACTATTTCCAAGAAAAAACCAAAGAGGTTTTTTCCGATGAGTTCAAAGGTTTTGAGTTCAGCGTAGGAGAAAAGGATATTACTTTTAAGCCAGGAACTAAAGAAGAACTTTATAATGTTCAAAAAGATTTTTCAAACTTTAGAAAAAAGTTTTTAAATGAAGATGGACTGTTAAAGGATGCTAATGCTTATCATAAAGCATTGGCAGTAGCTTTAAATCCTGATAGGTTTGCAAAACACTTTTACGATTTAGGAGTTTCTCAAGCTGTAGAAAATGTTTCTAAAAAATCTAAAAACATTAATATGGACATTAGAAAAGCTCCAAGATTGGTAACAAAAGATGGTCTTAAAATAAGATCAATACAAAGTGATAACTCAAGCAGTGGTAGAGGACTCAAAATTAGAAGTATTAAAAAAATGTAAAACAATTTAAAAATTTGAATTATGAGTGTAAATGTAACTCCTGGTTTTGATTTGCAACCAAGTAGCCAACAAGTACCGTTGTCTACAAATTATATTACAGACTTTAATTTCTTGAATCAGTATCTACCTGATACTTATGAAAAAGAGTTTGAAAGATATGGCAATCGATCTGTTGCTTCTTTCCTTAGAATGGTAGGAGCAGAAATGCCTTCTAACTCTGACCTTATCAAATGGGCAGAGCAAGGAAGACTACATGTTAAATACCAATCTTGTACTTCTGCAGCAGCAGCAGGTGCGGATGAAGGTGTATGGACTATTCCTAACAACCTTACTAACTTTAACCCTGCATTAGCTGGTACTCCAAATACTGCAGCGTTAAGACAAGGACAAACAGTTGTTATTTCCGACAGAACTCCTGGTTCTAACCTTACAAACAAAGGTATCATTAAAGTAGCTCCAACAGCAGTTAACCCTAACCAAGTAACTATTGCTTACTATGAGGGTGCTGGACAAGCTATGGCAGCGGCAGTAGCTTGTGATATTTTCGTATATGGTTCAGAATTTAACAAGGGAACTGAAGGAATGGTAGGTTCATTAGAAGCTGATGACTTCATTTTCGATAACAAGCCAATTATTATCAAAGACAAATACTCAGTATCTGGTTCTGATATGGCTCAAATTGGATGGATTGAAGTTACAACTGAAAATGGAGCAAGTGGATACTTATGGTATCTTAAGTCTGAGCATGAAACAAGATTAAGATTTGAAGACTATTTAGAAACTGCAATGATTGAAGCAGTTCCTGCTGAAGCAGCTTCGGGTGCTGCAGGATTCCTACAAGGTGTGGCGGCTGCTGCGTCTGTAGCAAACCTAAATGGTTCTGATGGTATTTTCTATTCAGTTTCTCAGAGAGGTAATGTGTTTGGTGGAGGAAATCCTTCAACTCTTGCAGACTTTGATTCAGTAATTTCAAGATTAGATAAGCAAGGTGCTATTGAAGAAAATGTAATTTTCTTAAACAGAAACTTCTCATTTGATATAGATGATATGTTAGCTGCTCAAAACTCTTATGGAGCTGGTGGTACATCATATGGTTTATTTGACAATGATGAAGAAATGGCACTTAACCTTGGATTCACTGGATTCAGAAGAGGTTATGACTTCTATAAGTCTGACTGGAAATACTTAAATGATCCTACTATGAGAGGTGGTATCGTTGGTGGTAAAATTAATGGACTATTAGTTCCTGCAGGTTCTACTACAGTGTACGATCAAATCTTAGGTAAAAATGCTAAGAGACCATTCTTACATGTAAGATATAGAGCTTCTGAAACTGAAGACAGAAGATATAAAACTTGGATTACTGGTTCTGCTGGTGGTGCAAGAACTTCTGACTTAGATGCGATGGAAGTAAACTTCTTGAGTGAGAGAGCTGTATGTACTTTAGGTGCAAACAACTTCTTCTTATTCCAAGATGCATAGTAATTATTAGTAATTAGGGGTGGTTTTCCACCCCTGATTATTTTTTATAAATCAAATTAAATTTAAATACAATGAAAAAAAAGCAAAAAGTAGAAGCTAAATTCTACAAATTAAAAAGAGATGTAGCACCACTTACCTATATGTTGGCATCTCGAAACTCTCAAAGATATCCTTTACTTTGGTTTGATGAAGAAAAAGGAATCAATAGACCACTTAGATATGCAAGAAACCAAAAGTCACCTTTCGAGGATGAGCAAGATGGTAATGCAATATTAGAACCCATAGTTTTCGAAGATGGAGTGTTGTTTGTTCCAAAAACAAACCAAGTGCTTCAGAAGTTTTTATATTACCACCCTCAAAGAGATATGGTTTTTGAGGAAATAAATAAAGAAAGAGATGCTCAAGAAGAATTAGAGTATGTAGAAGCAGCTTTAGAGGCACAAGTAATAGCTAAAAACTTAGAGTTTGAAAAGTTAGTTTCAGTGGCTCGTGTATTATTAGGAAGTCAAGCAGAAAAAATGTCAAGTATTGAATTAAAAAGAGACATTCTGTTGTATGCAAAAGAAAGTCCAGTTGATTTTCTTGACACATTAAATGATCCTATGTTAGAGATGCAAGACACTGTTTATCAGTTTTTTAATAAAACCTATTTAGTTTTTAGAAATGGTAACAAGGATGTGTACTTTAATTTACCTAAAAATAAAAAGAAACTTTTAACTGTTCCTTTTGGAGAAGATCCTTATTTTATAGTGGCATCACACTTCCAAAGTGATGAGGGTATAGAGATATATAAAATACTTAAAAAACGCTTAGAAAAGAAAGACTAAGATTTGTATCTTTGTGATATTGTTTAACCATAAAATTTTTATTAAAATGGCAAAATTTTTATCAATCCCTGTAACTGATGAGCAAAGCCAGTTGCTAAGTGCAGATAACATTATTATTTGTGAACAAGCATCTGTAACTACTACTACTGTCTTATAT
>CEVH01001026.1_pt1 | contig 12519 bp, 9 predicted proteins | sample 356521 | NCBI WGS metagenome assembly CEVH01 (sample SAMEA2623446, study PRJEB7988) | marine metagenome | isolation source: saline water (ENVO:00002010), including
GATGGAGCCAAAGAAATAGCCGCGGTCAATATAGGCAAACGACCTACGTTCTCCGATGGAACGAAATCGATTGTTGAAGCACATTTACTAGATTTTGAAGGTGATTTATATGGAGATGACGCTACTCTTACCTTCCATAAAAGAATTCGACCTGAAAGAAAATTTGCTGGACTAGAAGAATTTCAGCTTCAATTAGAAACTGATATAAGTCAAATAAGGGAATTATTGACCTAATCACTAACTAATAAGTTGGGTTTTCTAACAGGCAAGGTAACCTTTCCTATGTCACAAAAGTGATGAATTGCTTGATTGAGCGGTAACCGCCATGAAGGCAGGGTCAGAAACCCAAAGGAAATAATGGCAGCAAATCTTACACCCAAAAATGAAACTATTGAGGAGCACAGACTTCATGACTCTGATACTGGGTCCCCTGAAGTGCAAATAGCTCTTCTAACCGACAGAATCAATCATCTAACTGAACATCTCAAATCACATAAAAAGGATCATCACAGTCGCAGAGGACTATTAATGCTCGTGGGTCGCCGACGAAGAATGCTTGACTACGTCAAGGATAACGACATTGAACGGTATAGAAATATCATCGCAAAATTAGGATTGCGACGTTAAAGCCAGCCTTTGGTGTAGAATTTAGGAAACCAAATAAGGTAACTGAAAACCAGCATCGAAAAGATTAGCTGCCAGTTGAAAGCGCCTAACTAACTTAGACGTCTTCAACTGGGAAGCTGAACTCCGATGTTGATGCCCAAAGGATCGTCCTTGGGTGAAATAATACGAGGGATAACCTCAAAAGGAGTTAAACATGGCTGATGCCATAACAGTCAGTGGCGCAATTGGCGCTGAAGATAAAATAATGAAACTTGAAACCGGAGTGCTGGCCAGCTTAGCCAATGGGGCAGTGGTCGTCAGCGTAGGGAAAACAACAGTGCTCGTTACTGCCACAGCAAACAAAAGTGCTAAACCAGGAACGGATTTTTTTCCGCTAACCGTAGATTTTGAAGAGAGAAGTTATGCGGCAGGTAAGATCCCTGGTTCTTTTTTCCGACGTGAAGGAAGAGCAAGCGAATCAGCAATTCTTGCATGCCGACTTACAGATCGCCCGTTGCGTCCACTTTTCCCAGATGGATTCCGCAACGATGTTCACATCGTTGCAACAATATTAGGCGCTGATCAAGAAAACCCCTATGACGTCCCAGCAATAAATGCTGCATCTGCAGCATTGTGCATTTCCGATATTCCTTTCCAGGGACCTCTTGGCTGCGTCAGAATAGCCTTTGATCAAGACGGCGAATGGATTTCCCACCCAACCTACGAAGAAGGAGAACTCTCAACATTCGAGATGGTTGTAGCAGGAAGACTACTCGAAAACGGTGATGTAGCTGTCATGATGGTTGAAGCCGGCGGCACAGAAAATGCATGGAGTTATTTCGAAACGGGCGCACCAAAAGTAGACGAAAAAGTCTTAGCAGCCGGACTTGAATTTGCAAAAGAACCCATCAAACAAGCCATTGCGCTTCAGGAAAAATTGATCGAGAGCTCAGGAGAAATTTCAAAGATGGAAGTCACTCTTGCAGTCGATTACTCCGAAGAAATCATGGAAGCTGTCAAAGAGGTAGGCTCTGGGTTATTGGCAGAAAGTCAGACAATCGCTGATAAAACGCAGCGTGCTGAAGCAGAGTCTCAAGCAGCCTCTTCGGTGTTAGAAGAAGTCCTGAAGCGTTTTGATGAAGAGGACAATGCTGAAACTCAAATAAAGGCAGCGATTCGATCATTGACAAAAGAACTTGTGCGAAAACGAATTGTTGAGGAAGGCCTGAGAATCGATGGAAGAACTCCAGTAGATCTTCGACAGCTTTCCTCTGACGTTGGCATCCTCCCAACAGCTCATGGATCAGGATTATTCCAGCGCGGGGAAACTCAGGTTCTAAACATAACGACACTTGGGACCAAACGAATGGACCAAATGATTGATGGAATTGACCCAATAACGCGAAAGCGATACATGCATCACTACAACTTCCCTCCATTCTCTACAGGAGAACCAGGATTTATGAGAGGGCCAAAGCGACGAGAAATAGGACACGGCGCACTAGCCGAAAGAGCATTATTGCCTGTAATCCCTAGTGAAGAAGAATGGCCATATACTCTCAGACTAGTTTCTGATGTCATGTCATCCAACGGATCTACTTCAATGGCCTCAGTTTGCTCCTCAACTCTGTCATTAATGGACGCTGGAGTTCCCATTAAAGCCCCTGTTGCAGGTATAGCTATGGGTCTTGTCTTCTCCGAAGGGAAATATATAACGCTCACAGATATTCTGGGGGCCGAAGACGCATATGGAGATATGGACTTCAAGGTAGCTGGAACCTCCGATGTGATAACAGCGCTTCAGCTTGACACGAAAATTGAAGGAATTCCAGCGGATGTGCTCGCCTCGGCACTTGACCAGGCAAAGGACGCGCGAATGGAGATCCTAAATGTTATGAATGCAGCCATTGCAGAACCCAGAGATGACGTTCGGGATGTAGCTCCAAAAATAATAAGCTTTGAAATCCCAATGGATAAAATAGGTGAGGTTATCGGCCCTAAAGGAAAAGTCATAAACGCCATCCAACAAGAAACCGGAGCTGAAGTTATCGTTGATGACGATGGAGTCATGGGATCTGTTTCTATCGCAGGAACCGATCGAGATGCTGTCTACGAGGCTCAGAGGCAGATCAATCTAATACTAGACCCACCTACGGCTGATGTCGGGGGGGTTTACGATGGGAAAGTCGTCAATATTACAAATTTCGGGGCTTTCGTTAACATCCTGCCGGGAAGAGATGGCCTACTCCATATTTCAAAAATAGGTGGTGGGAAAAGAATAAAGCGAGTAGAAGACGTCCTAGATTTAGGTCAAGAAATAGAAGTCAAGGTTGAAGACATAGATCCAAATGGGAAAATAAGCCTTGTACTTACCGGTGAAGTCCATCATAATGAGGACTCTAACGATGATCAAGAGAGTCCCAAAGAGGAGACCTCTACTAAAAAAGAGTCGGGAAAGCCCTCAAGTTTCGAAGACGAATTTGAAGAAAGCTTAGCTGAGGAACTTGGAGAACTAGGGCCTGAGGCTATTGGTGGAAATCAACAACGAACCAGAAACCGAAAAGGAAAAGGTCGGGGCGGCAGAAGATAGAGTCAACCCTCACTCTTCTTGCTAAATATAAGCTAATGTGTGGCCGGCATGGCAATATTGGGTTATGGCAAATTTAAATGTAGGTGTTTTCGGTGCAGCGGGCAAGATGGGTGCTACAACCTGTCAAGCTATTAATAGCGACGATTCCATGACGCTCCGCTTAGGAGTAGATGCGAATCAAGTTGGAACACTTATCCCGGGCACTTCACTTGAAATACAAGGAAAGGTTGAGAATCTTGAAGGCATTGACGTAATTGTTGATTTCACTGTGGCGGAAGCCGCCATGGAAAACCTGAAATTTGTAGCACAAGCTGGCGTCCACGCGGTAGTTGGAACGAGTGGGATCAGTGAGGAACATCTCTCTGAGTTGACTAAGTTATTCACCAACAGTAATTGCATAGTAGTTCCAAACTTTTCGATCAGCGCGATACTTCTAATGCACCTTTCTGAAATTGCTACACCTTACTTTTCAACTATCGAAATAATAGAATTTCACCATAACAACAAGATTGACGCTCCATCAGGAACCGCTCTTGCTACAGCAGAAAAGATTTCCCAGAAGATGACTGAAGATCTGCATGACCCAACTACTGATTTAGCCTTAGAGGGCGCAAGAGGAGCTAAAGCGCAGGGGAACATTCCTATTCATAGTGTCAGGATGGAAGGAATGCTTGCTCATCAAGAGGTCATTTTCGGATCGACAGGACAAACGTTGACGATAAGGCAAGATAGCAGTGATAGATCATCTTTTATGCCTGGAGTGCTCATGGCTATCAAGGGAGTTCCTAACCTTACTGGTGTTGATGTCGGCCTCGAAACTTTGATGGATGTCTAAGAAAATCTTCACAACCATACTGGTAATCTTTGCGGTTCTTGCAATGATTTTTTTGGGTTTCTGGCAACTTGATCGTCATTCTCAGAAGTCTGACATTAACGAAAGGATAAGTGCGAGGTTAGACAACGAGCCACTTGGTCTTGTGGATATAGACAAATTAAAGAGCTATGAAATCATTGAAATGGAAAGAGATTTTGAATACAAAAGCATCGCTGTTTCAGGTAAATATATACAAAAAGATAGCATCCTCATCAGGAACCGAACATTTAACGGTGTTCCAGGGTTTTGGTTGTTGACTCCCTTTCAACTCTCAAACAGCCAAATAATTGTTGTCAATAGAGGGTGGTTACCTATTTCAGCGGAAAATTATATTGATTCAAACACTTCAGCATTTGACCTCATAGGAATTCTTCGAAAGACAGAACTAGCAACTGGACTCCAACGAGCTGATGCCAGTCAAGGAGTCCTTGAAAGTCTAGCCAGACCAGATTTAGCACGATACGAAGACCAATTGGGCTACGAAATATTTCCAATGTACATCCAGCTAACTGGTCAAAATCCACAACAAGCTGACGGCTTCCCTAAAATACTCGACTTGCCAGAGTTCAGCGAAGGGCAACATCTGAGTTACGCAGTGCAATGGTTCATCTTTGCCAGTATCGCAGCGATAGGCTATCCACTAGTTCTATGGAGTTATTCAAAAGGCAGGGGGATAAAAAAACGAAAAGAATCAGACATTCCAGTTGACTACCTCTAAAAATGAAGAGGGAGAGCATATACGCTGCTAGCCTCAGGTAAGAAGAAAGGATCAATATGTCCAGATTTGGAAAAGTTCTCACAGCAATGGTCACACCCTTCACCAGTTCAGGTGACCTTGACCTTGACGAAGCCGGACGCCTTGCACAGTGGCTTATTCAAAATGGGAATGATGGACTTGTTATCGCAGGTACAACTGGGGAATCGCCAACACTTACTCACGATGAGCAAATTGCGCTAATTGAAGCAGTCGTAAATTCGGTTGACGCTCCGGTAATAGCAGGAACAGGTAGTAACGACACTAAAGCAGCCATTGAGCTTACCCAGCGAGCTCAAACAGTGGGGGCATCAGGCATCCTTAGCGTCACCCCCTATTACAACCGACCCTCACAGCAGGGCTTACTTCAACATTTCACGAGAATCGCCGAATGCACTGACCTTCCGGTTATGCTGTACGACATTCCTATCCGAAGCGGAAGAAAAATCGATACTGAAACGATCCTTGAACTAGCACATAATCTCGAGAATGTCGTAGCGCTCAAAGATGCTGCCGGAGACCCATCGGAAACAGCCTCCCTCCTTTCTCAATCACCTGACGGGTTTGAGATTTACTCAGGCGACGACTCACTAAATTTAGCGCTCCTTTCAATCGGTGCTTCAGGAGTAGTCGGAGTTGCAACGCATTGGACAGGCGCTGAACACCAAAACTTGGCGAACGCAATCACAAGCGGAGACTACGAAACAGCAAAGAAAATTAATCAATCCCTGCAAGATTCCTATGCCTTCGAATCAACTCTTGATGCACCGAACCCTATTCCCACGAAAGTAATGATGAATCTCCTTGGATTCAACGTCGGGAATGGAAGGCCACCTATGGATACAGTCCCTGAAGGCCTTGTAGAAAAGGCTCAAAGTATCGTTTCAGCTACAATTGTCGGATCCCAAATGGGTTCCGCATAAAAATGTTAATATGACTGACCTAGTCTCGATTACTTTTTTAGGCGGGCTTGGGGATATCGGAAGAAACTGCGCTGCGATTGAATCCAAAAATCAAATTCTGCTACTGGATTGCGGTCAGCTTTTCCCAGACGAGATGATGCCAGGAGCGCAATCAGTACTTCCAGACTTCAGTTACCTCGAGGATCGTAGCGAGAAAATTGTAGGTTGTATAGCCACGCATGGACATGAAGATCATATTGGAGCGCTTCGGTATGCATTAGATATCAGTGAATTCCCCATTTACGGATCTGAATTTACTCTGGGAATGATTCGGCACAGACTGAGCGAAGCAAACATGCTTCATAAGACTGACTTGATAGCGGTAGCTGATGGCGAAACGGTCAGTATAGGCGACTTCCATTGTGAGTTCTTGCCAGTAACGCATTCAACGCCTAAAGGATTAATTTCAGCAATTCGTACTCCTCAAGGACTTATCTTGCATTCAAGTGACTTCAAGTTGGACAACAATCCTGTGGACGGAAGAATCACAGACCTCGACCGTATCGCCACTTTGTCTAAAGACCCTGGAATTCGACTTCTACTGTGCGATTCGACCAATGCAGAACTCAGCGGCTCTAGCATCTCCGAGTCAGAAGTAGGCGATGGATTGGAAGAAATATTCATGAAATTTCAGCATGAGCGAATAATCGCAACATGCTTTTCGAGCCACATACATCGAATCCAGCAAATTATCGACATATCAAAAGAGCAGGGAAGAAAAGTAGCTACTCTGGGATTCTCAATGGAAAGAAACATATCCCTAGCGAGAAGCTTAGGCGTCATTTCAGTGTCAGAAGATGACTTAGTAGATATTTCTGAGATTGAAACTTACCCTAAGAATCAAATTTGCGTCATCAGTACAGGATCTCAAGGTGAACCAAGATCATCCTTAAATTTATCGGCTCAAAATTCCGGAAAATGGTTACGCATTGATGAGAATGATGTAATTATTTTCTCATCAAGAACCATTCCAGGGAACGAGAAGCGAGTCGCTCGTCTAGTAAATAATCTCGTTAGTCTGGGAGCCTCAGTAGTTAATGATGAAAATCTCAACACGCACACATCAGGACATGGGCAGCGCGAAGAACTTAGTGAACTCCATCAGGCGGCCAACCCGGAATGGTTTATTCCTGTGCACGGCGAGTTACGCCACCTAGTGGCACACAGGGAACTCGCAATAGAGGTGGGGACTAATCCAAAGAATGCACTACTGGCTACAGATGGGGACCAAGTCGTTATGGAGGCTTCAGGACTAACTCTTAACAGAAAGAAATGCCAAGGGCATTATATTTTTTCTCAAGGATCTATCGTTGAAACTGGACATGACCTATTCAAGGATCGCAATATTCTGGGAAAAGAAGGTTGTGTCATAGCAAGAGTCTCAGTAAGCGAAAAGGATAAAACATTAATAGGGGCTCCATCGGTTATTAGCAAAGGATGGCTCAGTGCAGACATTTCAGGGCGCCATGAGCAAGAAATTGAAGAACAACTATCCTCTGAGCTGAAATCTTTTCTTGAGAGCCGAAAAGAGTTGACACAAGAAGTTTTGGAACAAAAAGTTAGGCGAGTCACCGGAACAATGGTCAATGACTCTACAAAACGTCGACCAATGATTATTCCTCTTGTTGATATTTTGCCTTAGCTTAACCACTCCCTTCAGTTAAGGTTTCAATGCCCGCTATGACTAAATTATTGTCGCTTTAGTGTTACCGTTGGCGTATTGTGGCTAAATCAAAAAAACAAGAAAAACCTCCGAAGAATCGTCAAAAACCCGACAAGCGAAAATCAAAAAAATCAACCAATCCTGCTAGCGGTATTTCTTCTGATAACCCTAACCAACAGGTGAAGCAAAAGAAATCTGCAGTTAGTGCTCTCAAAGGGTCACTGAAATCAGCTTTTGGCGGGCATAAATCAGACTTAATAAGCCTTGGGCTAATAGTAATAGGGATCGTTGCTGCTTTGGGTCTATATTTTGATACCGCAGGTATAGTCGGTCAGGCTATTGGTCCTTGGCTTTTTCGTGCTCTATTTGGATACACAGGTTTCATCGCCCCTGCTGCTCTTATGTTCGGAGGCCTCTACCTGATTTTTGAATCTCCAGCTACTAATTCTGAAGAGCATCAGGGTGATCAAACTCCAAGAACCGCTTCAATCCTGATAGGAACTTTACTAATTTTCATAACAATCTGTGGCATTAGTCATATAAATACAAGTGCCAATTCATATAATCTCTCAGACCTTAGCGAGTTAAAGAAAGGTGGTGGGATCCTCGGATATATAGCTGGAGCTCCACTTCGAGCAGCCTTTGAACAGGTTGGGGCAGTCTTTATTCTAGTCGCGGTCGGTTTTGTAGGGATCATCTTAGTGACGGGAATGACATTCAAGGAAGCTCTTTCACGTCTATGGCGCCTGACTAAAACTATCTTCTTAAAGATAGCTAATTCAGTGAGACTTGCGATGGGCGAAACTAAAGACGAAATAGCTCAACGAACAGGAACACCAGAAAACCCAGTGATTCAAATTGACGGCGAAGCGCGCCTCTTAAAGGAAACCAAAAGAAATGGCCGGTCAGGAAAAGACAATGACAAAGAAAACTCAACAGTTGAGTCCAAGAAAGAAGAGAATCCGGCTCAGCAAAAGGGAAAAGACGGTTCACATAAAAGAAAAGAAACATCTGAGGACTCAATCACTTCCACCAAGCAACTCGAAATAGAGCTCGGCCCAGCCGCAAAGGGTTCGATTTGGAAACTACCTTCCGAAAAAATCCTCGCTCGTTCAACTTCCCAAGACATCAATGAAAACCTTGTTGAAGAAAGAGGGCGGGTACTTGAAAGGGCCCTTGCAGCACACGGAGTAGAAACCAGGCTCGTTGGTATGGTAGTTGGTCCTACTGTTACAAGGTACGAATTAGAACTTGGGGAAGGCGTAAAAGTTTCACGCGTTACATCATTGAATAAAGATATTGCATACGCAATGGCATCTGCAGACGTGCGCATCCTAGCGCCGATACCTGGAAGGCAGGCGATAGGAATAGAAGTGCCAAATAATGAGCGGCAGATTGTTGCTCTAGGGGATGTTCTAAGCTCTGTTGAAGCTAAAAGAGCAACTCATCCGCTAGACGTTGGTGTCGGAAGAGACATAAACGGTAAATCTATCGTTATGAACTTATCAAAAATGCCCCATATCTTAATCGCCGGCGCAACAGGAGCAGGTAAAAGCTCATGTATCAATAGCATCGTTACCTCAGCGTTAATGCGTTCAACCCCTGAAACTTTACGGATGATACTCATAGACCCTAAAAGGGTGGAAATGTCACAATACGAACGAGTTCCGCATCTACTCACCCAACCAGTTGTAGACCCCAAGAAAGCGGCAAATGCACTCCAATGGGCTTGCAGAGAGATGGATAGACGGTATGAATTACTGGCTGAAGTTAAATTTCGAGATATCTCCGGGTACAACGCCGCTTACGATAAAGGGACAATTCAAGCCCCCCCAAGCGCCATTAATCCTGACGGAAGTCCCAAAACTTACAGCCGCTTACCGTTCATTCTTGTTGTAGTAGACGAGTTATCAGATTTAATGATGGTAGCTCCTAGAGACGTAGAGGATTCCATTTGCAGAATCGCACAAAAAGCAAGAGCAGTCGGAATCCATTTGGTTGTTGCTACCCAGCGTCCATCTACGAATGTTATTACCGGCGTAATTAAAGCGAACATACCTGCGCGTATCGCTTTCGCTGTTTCGAGTTTGACCGATAGCCGAGTTATTCTCGATCAAGGTGGAGCGGAAAGATTAGTCGGTCAAGGAGACATGTTGCTATTGGACCCTAAATCGTCTAGCCCTCACAGAATACAAGGTGCGTGGGTTAGCGAAGATGAGGTAAAGCGCGTTGTTGGGGTATGGAAAAAGCAATCTGAACAATTAAAGGACGGAGCGGTATTAGATGGAATAACCACTGAACCCACGATTACCGACGCCCCTTCAAATGCTTCAGGAGATCTTATCCCTGGGGGAACCTCAGGAGACTCAGACGACGACGAACTATTGCTCAAAGCAATAGATTTAGTCGTTGAATCACAACTAGGGTCAACATCGATGTTGCAGAGAAAGCTTCGTGTAGGTTTTGCTCGCGCAGGTAGGATCATGGATTTGCTGGAGGAGCGAGGCATAGTCGGGCCGAGTGAAGGATCAAAACCTAGAGAGGTGCTGATCACCGCAGATGAATTGGCCCAATCCAATCAACCTGACGAGAGCCCACTTTCGAAATAGGCCAAAATGCTCATTGACCTTTTATTTGTGACCTTAGGAATAGTAGTACTAGTTAAATCTGCTGATTTCTTAGTTGAATCTTCAAGTGATTTAGCAACCAAGTTAGGTGTATCTGCTGTTGTAGTTGGGGCGATCATTGTAGGTTTTGGAACAAGCATGCCAGAAATGGCAGTTTCAACAACCGCTGCTGTGAGAGGAGACATCGACCTAGGTATTGGGAATGTTATCGGATCAATCATCGCTAATTTGACATTGGTTCTCGGAGCCACAACATTCGCAGCAAACATCCCTCTACCTAGATATTTCATTAAATTTCACATCCCGCTATCGATGAACGCTGTTTTCTGGTTTTTTGTCTTCGCACAGAATGGTTTTATGCGATATGAGGGTTTTCTCCTTCTGGGAATGCTCATTATTTCTTTATGGTTGATGTTAAGAGATGGAAAGAAGGGGAGAAGCACTTTCGCTGCCTCGAGCCAAGAACCTCTAACCCAAAGTCAGAGAACCGAAAAGCGGGCACAGATTCTAGATGGCCTTGTTATCTTGGCCTCGTTAGTTGGGGTAATTGGCTCGTCCTATTTTATTACCGAGGGAGCTATAGGGTTAGCAGAAAAGTGGGGAGTAGGAAGTGGATTTGTGGGAGCTAGTCTCGTAGCTATTGGAACGTCTCTTCCAGAGTTGGTTGCGTCAATTGTTGCTCTGCGTAAAGGGAAGTCGGAAATAATAATAGGAACAATCTTGGGGTCAAATGTATTTAACGGAGTAGCAATCGGTGCAGCGATAGGGATACTGGGGCCTGGTGAAATGATTGATGCAAAAATCATAGGATGGTTATCTGCATTAACAATTTTGCTGGCAGCGGTAACATGGTGCCTAAAGTCCCTTAGCCCAAAACCAGTAGGGAAACTTGCTGGATTTATGTTGTTATCTATCTACGTGTTTTGGTTAGTTGTTGTAGGTATTTGAAACCGATGCATTCTTTCCCTTTTGGAAATCTGATGGATACTATCAACCTATGAGTGAAAGCTATTGGATAGAAACTTTAGGATGCCCCAAAAATGAGGTTGATAGCGAAAAGCTCGAAGGAACTTTACTAAAAAATGGCATGACTTTGGCTAACTCCCCTGAGTCAGCTGACCTTGTTGTCGTAAACACTTGCGCATTTATTGAAGACGCCCGTAAAGAAAGTGTTGATACGATTTACCAACTAAATAGTGTCCGCAACCCTGACTCTGAACTGGTTGTAACGGGTTGTTTAGCGGAGCGGTATGGTTCTTCCTTAGAGGAGGCACTTGGAAATGACGTAAACTCGGTAGCAGGATTCGGAGTCCCAGTGACTCTATCAAAAAAGCAAAACACTTCAGAATTTGATTTACTCAATCTTCCTCGTCCAAGCTCCAATAGACCTTGGGGGTATGTCAAAGTGGCTGAAGGGTGTGACAGAATTTGCGGATTCTGTTCTATCCCCTCCTTTAGGGGTCCGCAGCGGTCACGATCGGTAAATGCCATACTCGCGGAGATCGAGAGCATGGAGTTGTCTGAAGTTGTTCTTATCGCTCAGGATCTAGCATCTTATGGGAGAGACCTAAATGAAACAGCGAACATGCAACAGCTATACGAGGAAGTAAGCAAGGTTGTGGAGTGGGTTCGATTGCTCTATTTATATCCTTCAAGCTTAAACGAAAGTTTAATAGAAGCAATAGGGTCAAGCCCTGTTCCGTATTTTGACCTTAGTCTCCAGCACGTATCGCAACCCCTACTTAGGAGAATGAGGCGATGGGGTAATTATGATAAATTCACAGAAAAGATTAATCGCATACGACTAATCAACAATAAGGCGGCCTTTCGCACGAATTTTATTATCGGCTATCCGGGAGAAACCGAGAGTGACCATGACGCCTTATTAAGATTCGTTGAAGAGAACAGAATTGACTGGTGTGGATTTTTTGGCTTTTCGCGAGAGGAGGGAACATATGCCGATTCGCTAGAGGATCAGGTTGACAAAGCATTGATGAACGAGCGATTGCTAGAACTGTCCGAGCTGCAGGACTCAATTGTTTCAACCAAACGAGATGAGATTATTGGAGAAAGCATAGACATATTAGTGGATGAAGTTGGAATCGCTCGAAGCTTCAGGGAGGCGCCTGAGATTGATGGAATCATTAAGGTCTCAAGTCACCTTCCTGTAGGAGAGTTTGCTAATGTAAAAATCGTAGAAGCCATAGGAACCGATGTGCTCGCAATTTAACCTTAGATAATTTCAAGAATTTTGCAGTTCCCCAAAGGAAATCTGAATGCACAATTTAACACCTGCAAATTTAATAACAATCACTCGGATACTAATTTCTCCAATTCTGTTCATTGTGATTCTCTCCGCAGAAGACCAAAACGGGGCATCTTGGACTGCGTTTATTTTTGGATTCGTCTTAGGCATCAGCGATGCTTTTGACGGAGTGCTTGC
>CEVH01076907.1_pt1 | contig 12444 bp, 14 predicted proteins | sample 356521 | NCBI WGS metagenome assembly CEVH01 (sample SAMEA2623446, study PRJEB7988) | marine metagenome | isolation source: saline water (ENVO:00002010), including
CTCAGGTTCTGCGTCGTTATTTGTTAGGAGAACGTCAACCACTTTACATTTCAGAATGACTCGCCCCTTTTATTTTATTCAAAATTCGCGTAAGGCTTTGGTTCCGGGGTGTAACATGCACCGATGCCCCAAAGAACAGACTAGCCCCGAATGAAAACGATAACCGATACTCAAACCCTTTCAGATTTTTGCACGTCGGCCTCCAATTGTGCCTATGTCACCGTAGATACAGAATTCTTAAGGGAACGGACGTATTATTCTAAACTCTGCCTGATCCAGCTCGCACTTCCGGGTAAAACAAACGATAATGCTGTACTGGTGGATCCTTTGGCACAGGATCTATCCTTAAAGCCGCTTTATGATCTGTTTCGCAATAAGAATGTGGTCAAGGTCTTTCATGCTGCGCGGCAGGATCTGGAAATTTTCTGTCTCGAAGCGGATGTGATCCCGACACCTCTTTTTGATACTCAAGTCGCGGCGATGGTCTGCGGGTTTGGGGATCAGGTCGGCTATGAAACATTGGTCAATAAGATCACGCATAAGCCTTTGGACAAATCATCCCGATTTACGGATTGGTCGCGCCGCCCTTTGAGCGATGCGCAAAAAAATTACGCTCTGGCGGATGTAACGCATCTGCGCCAGATCTACGAGTTTTTGTCAAAGAAACTTAAGGACAATGGGCGCGCGCATTGGCTTGAGGAAGAACTCCAAACATTGAGTGCCCCAGAAACTTATATCTTGAGACCGCAAGATGCTTGGCAGAGGATCAAAACGCGCTCTTCTTCGCCAAAATTCTTAGCGGCGGTCAAAACACTCTCCGAGTTTCGAGAGCACTATGCCCAAACACAAAACGTTCCAAGAAACCGTGTCTTGAAAGATGACGCGCTCATCGAATTAGCGTCCACCCGGCCAAGTTCTTCTGATGATTTGCAGAAAAGCCGCCTCTTGCAGCGTGAAGCACGAAAAGGCGCTATCGCCTCGGGGATTTTATCTGCTGTTTCCGCGGCCGCCGATTTGCCCTCAGATGCTGTGCCCAAACCTGCGCCGGTCGCTGATCGTCAAAATGTGAACTCGGCTCTTGCCGATCTGTTGCGGGTGCTTCTGAAGGCCACGTCAGAAAAAACAGGTGTTGCTGCAAAACTTATTGCGTCTTCGTCTGATCTGGACGCCATGGCCTCCGGTGATTTTGACCTTGCGGTCATGAAGGGTTGGCGCTTTGAAGTTTTCGGTGAGGAGGCGCAAAAATTATGCAAAGGTGAAATTGGGCTTTCTACACAGGGAAAGCGGGTGATCAGTTTTCCAATTGAAACGGACAAATGACTGAATATATGCCTTGTATCGAGCGATAAACCGAAAGTCTGATTGATGGCGACTCAAGATTTTGAAGACATTGTGGATGATTTTGAATTCCTTGAAGAATGGGAAGACAGATATCGATATATTATCGAGCAGGCAAAATTGATGGCTCCGCTGGAGGAAGCTTTGAAAGTGCCCGCAACAAAGGTGGATGGCTGCGCCAGTCAAGTCTGGCTTCATCCAACGATATCAAATGATATTTTTTCTTTTGAAGGGGACAGTGATGCGATCATCGTTCGCGGACTTATTGCCGTTTTACGCAAACTCTTTAACGGGCTCAGCGTTCAGGATGTGCTTCAGGTGAACGCGCATTCAGAATTGGCACGCTTGGGATTGAACGATCATCTGTCTGCCCAGCGGTCAAATGGGGTGCGCGCCATGATTGAGCGTATCCGAAGCATCGCCTCCGGTCAGGTCTGACGACCCAATTCCATTTCCAAATCACCATATCCGGTGTGGCGGTGTTCAAAGGCCAATCCCAATCGCTCTGCACATTCCATAGCTTTGGACAAAAGAGATGGATCTGTCGTCTGGGATTGATAAACAAGCTTTTCGTAATTGCCAAAATAGCTGCCGACCAATTCAGGATGTCGATCAAGCCCCAATGGTTTCCATACAAACGCATCAAACTGACGCGCCAGAAAGTCGGTCAGGTAAAAACTCGTAAATTCTTCGCGATTTTCGAATGCTGTGTTGCCTTCGTAAAAAGAATAACAATGAGGCCCTTGAATCATCTCGACGCCAAGCTTGTCACAGGCCGCTTTCAGAGTTCCGCCAGTGCCACAATCAGCATAGGCCACAAAAATTTTGTCGTAGAAGGGACGATATTTTTCAACCGCACCAATCACGGCATTCGTTATTTTTTCTGGCGAATTATGTAAAATCGCCGGCAGACAGGTCAATTCGATGTGGGACCAACCATTTTGCTTAACCAGCGCGAGGATTTCGCGCGCCAATGCCCCACAGGCGATCACCAGAAGTGCGCCTGTCTGGTGGACAGGCGCCAAGCCTTCGTGGGTGAGTGTTGCGTCATCGTTTAACACAGCGACCCTTTTCGCCAACCAAATCGACGTCTTGGACCAAGCGGTTATTAGGCGCTCATTTGGTTGTGTTTGCGTGCCATCATTTCTTTGGCAGTTTCCACGGCAACCGCCGCATCACGGCAATAGGCGTCTGCTCCGATCGCGCGGCCAAATTCCTCATTAAGCGGTGCGCCCCCCACAAGAACAACGTAGTTTTCTCGAAGACCCTGTTCGACCAGAGTATCAATCACGACCTTCATATAAGGCATGGTCGTCGTCAAAAGCGCGGACATGCCCAAAATATCGGGCTGTTCGTTTTCAAGAGCCTCAAGGTAGTTTTCCACGGGGTTATTGATGCCAAGGTCCACCACTTCAAAACCGGCACCCTCCATCATCATCGACACAAGATTTTTGCCGATGTCATGAATATCGCCCTTCACCGTTCCGATAACCATTTTGCCCACCCGCGGAGCGCCGGTTTCTGCCAACAGCGGTTTCAGGATTGCCATGCCGCCCTTCATCGCATTCGCGGCCAGCAAAACTTCGGGTACAAATAGGATTCCGTCGCGGAAATCTTGTCCCACGATCGTCATACCACCCACCAGCGCTTTGGTCAGGATATCGTAGGGTTCCCAATTGCGCTCAAGAAGGATATTTACGCCTTCTTCAATTTCTTCTTTGAGACCGTCATAAAGGTCGTCAAACATCTGTTGAACCAACTCGTCGTCGTCCAGTTCCGAGAGGATGATTTCGTCTTCTTCATCTGACATTTTGATCTTCCTTTATGATCCCTTTGCTCCATCGGAGTAAGATGGCCAGTGCTGTCGCTCTTAATCCTTTGGACACATCGCCGCATACAAACTTTCCAAATTGCGACATGCAGCGTTTTAAAGCCGACCTAGCCTTTAAATTCGGAAATGACCAATGAAAATAATTCACCACGGATATGAATTAACTTGACGATGTTCTTATTTTGTTCTAATTTCTCGGGCATGACTTTTGATTTCCAGCGTCGCAAATATAGCCTTCGTGGTAGAGGAAGCGCTTCGAATCCCGCAAATCGATTTGACTGTCATCGGGTAGAGGCGTTTGACGATGGCTGGCTCGCGCCAGTTGAAGACAAACCAGTATTGAAAACAGAGATTTCAGAGGAAAGTCCACGTTCATTCATTACGTATAACCGCTCTCCTGATTTGCCATTTGATCGTGCGATCAATCCGTACAGGGGCTGTGAACATGGTTGTATTTATTGCTTTGCGCGACCGTCACATGCGTTTTTGGGCCTTTCGGCGGGGCTTGATTTTGAAACGAGGTTGATTGCACGAAAGGGAGCAGCAGTGCTTTTGGAAAAAGAACTCTGCCATCCCAAGTACAAAGTGGATACCATTGCTCTGGGGACAAACACTGACCCCTATCAGCCGATTGAAAAAAAATACGAAATAACAAGAAGTTGTTTGAAGGTTTTCAGAAACCTAAAACACCCTGTTGCCATTGTGACACGCGGGTCATTGGTGGAGCGGGATATTGATATCCTCTCTGATTTGGCTGGGGACGGTCTGACGCGTGTCGGGATTTCTGTGACAACGCTCAACGCGGATTTGGCCCGTAAACTGGAGCCACGCGCGCCAAGCCCCAAAAGACGCTTGTTGATGATTAAACGTCTAAGTGAGGCGGGGATTCCTGTGCGCGTCATGGCGTCCCCCCTGATACCCGGCTTGAGCGATCATGAGATGGAGGCGATCCTCGCGGCAGGCAAAGACGCGGGCGCAGAAAGTGCAAGTTGGATCATGCTGCGTTTGCCCAGAGAAGTCTCTGACCTCTTTCAGGATTGGCTGGACCGCCATGCGCCAGATCGCAAAAATCGTGTTCTTGGCCATTTGCGCGATATGCACAATGGTGCGCTTTATTCTTCAGAATGGTTCAAACGCATGCGGGGGCAGGGTGCTTTTGCTGACATGATAGAGCGAAGGTTTCAACTTTCGATAAAACGTCTTGGTCTTTTTCAAAAGGTCAAAAAGTTGCGCACTGATCTCTTTTGTCCACCGGCCCCCAAAGGGCGCCAATTGGAGTTTTTTTGATCTAATGGCTGCCGCCCTGAAGTGCTGCCTGTGATCAGGCGGCCGTTCTGCGTCGGCGCGTGCGCTTCTGTGCTTGGTTGGCAGGGTTCGTTCCATCATCAGAGGATGAAAAAGCCCCGAGTTTTTCTTCGATCACCTGCAAGCTCGGCGCTTCGCTTACGTCCCGGCTTTCCAGCGCTCTACGCATTTTTTCCAGATGCTGTGGCATCGTCCCGCAACATCCCCCAATAATCTTTGCCCCGCTATCGCGCGCCATCACCGCATAATCTGCCATGAGATCCGGTGTGCCGTCGTAATGAATATGTCCATCGACATATTTGGGAATACCGGCGTTGCCTTTGGCAATCAGCGGAATCGCTGGATTTTTTGCTGCAAATCCTTGCACCGTGCGCAAAAGGTCAGAGGCGCCTGTTCCACAATTCGCCCCGAAAGCAGCAGGCGGATGGTCAAGCGATTCCACAAGATCCACCATATCCTGTGAGGTTAGACCCATCATCGTGCGACCGGCGGTGTCAAAGCTCATAGTGCCACACCATGGCAGATCCACTTTTGCAAAGGCCTCCGCGGCAGCAAGGAATTCTTCGCGCGATGAAATGGTTTCCAGCCACAACACATCCGCGCCACCGTCTTTCAATCCTTGGGCTTGTTCGTGAAAAATTTCAACGGCTTCGGCATGTGAAAACGCACCAACAGGTTCAAAAATCTCTCCCGTTGGTCCCACGGATCCCGCCACAATTACCGGACGATCAAACGTATCAGCCACATTGCGTCCGAGTTCGGCGGCAAGTTTGGACAATTCATAGGCGCGATGACCTGCGTTGTGTAATTTCAAACGTGCGGCGTTTGATCCGAAACTATTCGTAAGAAAAAGATCGCTTCCTGCCTCAACGGATTGCCGGTAAAGCTGCTCTATCTTTTCTGGCTGCGTTTCATTCCAAAATTCCGGCGCATCCCCAGCTTCAAGCCCCATGGCAAAAAGATTTGTTCCTGTGGCGCCATCCGCCAAAATCCAAGCGCGGTCGTGAAGCATCGTTGAAAATTTTGACGTCATGGATTTTTTGCCTCTGTTCTGTGGACACAGAAAACTGACACAAAGCTATAATCAAAACAATTTCATAATCTTCACAAAGATTATGAAATTTGTGAGAATTATGAATAAATGAAATGCAGCATAAGTATCTACCGGACGGATTCGTAAAGTGCCCCTATACTCTCTCCTTTTGAATGCTTGCAGCGGGTGCTGCCTTCATCTATGACACGATCACATTTGGCAATTTTAACTCATCCCCGAAAGCACATAAATGCCCCGCAGAACAAAGATCTACGAAGGTAAGGCTAAAATCCTTTACGAAGGCCCAGAACCTGGAACATTGGTGCAATATTTCAAAGACGATGCGACCGCCTTCAATGCCGAAAAGAAAGACGTGATCGAAGGTAAGGGTGTGCTGAACAACCGCCTTTCTGAATTTTTTATGAATGGTCTTAATGAAATTGGGGTTCCGACGCATTTTATAAAACGCATCAATATGCGGGAACAATTGATCCGTAATTGTGAGATAATCCCACTTGAGGTGATTGTTCGGAATTTTTCTGCTGGGAGTTTTGCGAAACGATTAGGCGTGGCGGAAGGGACCCGTTTGCCGCGTCCGATTGTGGAATACTGTTACAAAGACGATGCGCTCGGGGATCCTCTGGTGACAGAAGAACATATCGCGGCTTTTGGATGGGCGAGCCAGCAGGATATGGATGACATTCTGGCTCTCGCGCTGCGGGTAAATGATTTTATGTCAGGGCTGATGTTGGGGGTCGGCATCCGCTTGGTGGACTTCAAAATTGAAATTGGCCGGATTTACGAAGAGGAATTTCACAGGCTTGTTGTCGCAGACGAAATTAGTCCTGATAGCTGCAGGTTGTGGGATATAAAGACAGGTGAGAAGCTCGACAAAGATGTGTTCCGGCACGATTTGGGGAGTTTGACAAATGCCTACACCGAGGTCGCGCGCCGATTGGGCGTGATCCCTAAATCTGCGACTTCAATGCAAAAGCCAACGCTTATAAATTGAATATTTAGAGGAAAAAATGAAAGCACAGGTAATTGTCCGGCTGAAGGAAGGCGTTCTAGACCCACAGGGCGAAGCAGTAAGCCATGCTTTGAACGGGATGGGTTATGACACGGTTGGGGCCGTCCGTCAGGGAAAATTGATAGAACTTGAACTGAGTGATACAGATGCTCACACAGCGCAAAGAAAAGTCAAAGAGATGTGCGAAAAACTGCTCGCCAATACTGTGATTGAAAGCTACACGGTTGAGATTTTGACATGAAGGCAGGGGTGCTCGTTTTTCCTGGTTCAAACTGTGATCGCGACCTCGCCGATGCCTTCAAAAAAGCGGGTGCTCAGGTTGAGATGATCTGGCACAAAGAAACAGCGCTGCCCTCTGGATTGGATGTAATCGGGGTTCCGGGCGGGTTTTCTTTTGGCGATTATTTGCGCTGTGGCGCGATTGCAGCCAATTCACCAATCTGCCGTTCCCTTGTCAAATTCGCAAAGGACGGTGGATATGTCTTGGGAATTTGCAACGGATTTCAGATTTTAACTGAAACAGGCTTGTTACCTGGTGCCTTAATGCAAAATGCGGGAATCAAATTCCTTGGTAAAACGGTCACTTTATCGGTGACAACCACTGACAGTGCTTTCACCTGTAAATACCGCCCTCAGCAACAGATCGACATTCCCATCGCCCATCATGAAGGCAATTACACGGTGGCAGCGGAAGAGCTTCACGCTTTGCGGCAAGAAGACCGAATTGCCTTTACCTACCGTGATAATCCCAATGGGGCTATGGATAATATTGCGGGTGTCCTGTCGCAAAACCGGCGTATTCTAGGGATGATGCCTCATCCAGAACGCGCAATTGACGATCTCATGGGGCCACCAGATGGTAAGCCATTTTTTGCTGGTTTGGTGACACAATTCGTCTCTGCCTGACATATCGCAAATTTTGCGATAACAGTTGGCGACATGACGGACACAGTTGAGCAAACTTTAAAACAAGGACGGCTCCGCAAAGGGCGGAGCTTTCCTTGGCGTTTGCCGGTGGTTTTGTTTATTTTTCTGCTCATTTCGATCGTTACGCTTTGGGTGAGTAATGCTTGGCTCACAGAACGATTTTCGGAGTCAATGCGCAATAAACTTGAAGTGCGCCTAACACTGTATAGTGGGAATCTAAAAAGTGAATTACAGCGAAATTCGATCGTGCCAAAACTCTTGGCACGGGATCAAGAATTAATAGGGGCGCTCCATTCGCAGGACTTTTCCACATCGACACAGAGGCTGATTGATTTTGTCGATGAGATCGGTGCTGCCTCTTTGATGCTCTTGGACAAAGACGGGCGCACAGTCGCCTCTACTGACCGAAATAACCTTGGCAGTATGCATCGTGAAAAGGCGTTCTTTGTGGAGGCTACGCGCTCGAATGAAACTGTGTTTACCATTGTGCCGCAAGAAACGGGCGGTGTTGATTTTTATTATTCGCGGCGCATAGAGTTTCAGAACCGCTTTATCGGAGTGGTATCCGTTGAGGTCGATTTACACAAATTTGAGCGCGCATGGGCCGGCATATCGGATTCGATCATGGTGCTCGACAGTGAGGGTAAGATCATACTCGCTACGGATCCCCGTTGGCGTGGCGTGAGCGAGACGGAGGCCCTAGCCAAAAGACCTGCAGAGACAGCCCTGTCGCAGGCGGTACAATTTACTGCTGGTCTGACAGGCTACAGAGATAGCACATATGTTCAAGGCGAAGCAGTCATGCGGATTGCAGGGCGGGTGCCGTTTCGCGGCTGGCAGATCGTCTCCTTCACCGCGTTTTCCAGTGTGCGTGAGAAGGTAAACAGCATCCTCGCTCTGGAAGTTATGGGCTTTACCCTCATGCTTGCCATGATTTTCTATCTGGTAAACAGGCGTACGCGTGTCAGGCTCAAGATATTTGAAAATGAATCCGCTGAATTACGGCGGTTGAATGAAAGACTTCAACGTGAAATCGCAGAGCGCGAGAAGGTTCAAAAAACACTCGAAGTGGCAGAACAATCACTTGAGCAAAGTTCCAAGCTTGCAGCTTTGGGTGAAATGGCTGCGGCGGTCAGTCATGAATTGAATCAACCTCTTGCAGCAATGAAAACGTATTTGGCTGGGGCAGGGCTTTTGTTAAGCAGGAACCGCCCTGATGAAACTCTTTCTGCGTTTCATCGCATCGATGACCTAATTGAACGGATGGGGGCGATCACCCGTCAGCTCAAGACCTATGCGAGAAAGGGGTCCGAAACATTTACTCCGGTCGATATGAGCGCTGCGCTCTCATCATCATTGTCTATGATGGAGCCCCAGCTCAAACATTCAAATATAAGGCTCGAAAAGGTCATCAGCGAACAAAGTGTCGTCGTGATCGGGGATCGTGTGCGACTTGAACAGGTGTTAATCAACCTTTTACGTAATGCTGTTGATGCTGTGAAAACCGTTCCAGACCCAGTCATTGAAATTATGCTCAGCCGTGGTGAAACAGTGACGCTTAGCGTGCGTGATAACGGATCTGGTATTGAGGAGCTTGATCTGTTGTTTGAACCTTTTCATACAACCAAAAAAGACGGGGATGGAGTTGGGCTGGGTTTGGCGATTTCCAGCGGGATTGTCAAAGATCACGGCGGGCGCCTCACGGCGCGAAATTCAGACGCAGGGGGAGCTGTGTTCGAAGTACAGCTGCCGGCTTTCAGAGAAAACACCTTAGATTATGATCATATGGAGGTAGCAGAATAGTCCATGAGTCAGGCGATGAAAATTGCAATTGTTGATGATGAACGCGACATGCGTCAGTCTATCAGTCAATGGTTGGCGCTTTCTGGTTATGATACCCAAAGCTTTGCAAGTGCGACCGATGCCCTTGCGGCAATTGATGTTGATTTTCCGGGAATTGTGATCAGCGACATAAAAATGCCTGGAATGGATGGGATCCAGTTTTTGCGTAAGCTGATGGGCCAAGATAGCACATTGCCCGTGATACTTATCACGGGTCATGGGGATGTCCCTATGGCGGTTGAAGCGATGCGGATTGGGGCTTTTGATTTTTTGGAAAAACCCTTTGATCCAGAACGTATGAGCACGTTGGCGCGGAAAGCCTCAAATGCACGCCGCCTGACTTTGGACAACCGCGCGCTGCGCCGTGAATTGTCAGATGCAAGCCTTTTGATGAAAAAGCTGATTGGCAAATCCTCTGCTATGGTGCGCTTGCGGGAAGAAATTCTTGATATTTCTCAGGCAGACGGTCATGTGCTCATCGATGGAGAAACAGGCACCGGCAAAACCTTGGTTGCCCATGCGCTCCACGCCGCGGGTACACGGGCTGGTAAGAAATTTGTGCTCTTGTCTTGTGGCGCCTTGGATGAACCGGTGCTGATGCGCAGACTGTTTGGTCCCGTTTTGCCGGAGGAATCTTTTTTACCTGTCTTCGAAGAGGCACGCGGCGGAACTGTCGTATTAGAAGACATCGAAACTTTGCCCGAAGCGGTACAGGCGCGTTTACTTAACGCGATTAATTCAGAGGGTAATCCGCCAGAAACGCGCATCATTGCCATCAGCAATTTACAGGCGCCCGGCAAGATATTGAAAGACTGTCTCAGACAAGATTTGTTCTACCGTCTGAATGCGTTGAGCATCACGGTCCCACCGTTGAGACAGAGAGGCAATGATATTTTGGACATGTTCAACCGTCTAACGGAAACCTTTTCCGAAGACTATGGATGCGATCCACCAACTGTATCTGCACAAGAGGCAGCACAACTGATGCAGGCCCCTTGGCCGGGCAATGTGCGCCAACTTACCAATCTCGCAGAGCGCGCAGTTCTGCAGGCACGGCGCGGTCAGGGAAAAATTGCTTCGCTTTTGATGAGTGATGCCAACGAGGTGACATCGGTGGTCACCACGGAAGGAAAGCCGCTGAAAGAATATGTTGAAGCCTTTGAAAAAATGTTGATCGACAATACCATGCGCCGCCATAAAGGATCTATTACAAAGGTAATGGACGAACTTCTTTTGCCGCGCCGCACTCTGAATGAAAAAATGGCAAAGTACGGTTTGCAAAGGTCGGATTATTTGAACTGAGCTGTGACTTTATTTGGTGCTCGTGCTTAGGCCCGCTGTTGTTTTATGGCAATGGTCCAGAGAACCGCAAGGCAGATCGATACCACCATATTCCATCCGGCCATGGATAGGCCGAACATTTGCCATGGGATCTCATCGCATCTGACCATTGGCGCGGACATGATCTGCGCCAAAAGTTCCTCCGTACTCAGGTTGTCAATTGAAGTGCTTGTACAGCTCTGTGGGCCTTCCCACCATCCTCGTTCTACACCTGCGTGAAACCCGCCGATCCCCGCTGTGATTAATGCAGAGAGGAGCCCCAAGACAGCAAAAACACCAATGCCCGTAATCAAGATAATCCCTGCGATGATAATTGCCCCAACATGCGGATAACGCTGCCAATAACACATTTTACACGGTGCCATATCGCCCACATACTGGAACAACAGTGCCCCGATCAAAAGCCCGAGAGACCCCAAACCGGCCAGCAATACAGCTCTGTTCCTACTCATAAATAACCTGCCATGAAGAACCCGCCGACTAATATGACGAGTGCTGCGAGAAATAACCAGCCCAAATATCTCTCGATAAAGACCCTGATTGGGGCACCAAAAACCCGCAAAAGAGCTGCAACCAGAAAGAACCGCAAAGCGCGTGCAATGATTGCAGTGGGTAAAAACACACTAAGAGGCATCGCAGTCGCACCGGACATGATCGTGATAACTTTGAAAGGAAAGGGCGTGACACCGGCCATAAGGACTGTCCAGAAACCAACATCGTTAAAGCGCACTGCAAATTCTTGAACAGAATCTGATTTGCCCAGCGCGTCCAATATTGGTTTTCCCAATTGTTCAAAGGCAACGGCACCAATGACGTAACCCATAAGACCGCCAAGGACGGAAAAAATTGTCGCCACGCCGGCATAAAGCCATGCTTTGCGCGGTGTCGCGATGATCATGGGAATTAGCAAAGCATCAGGTGGGATGGGAAAGACAGAGCTTTCAATGAATGAAATAAAGGCCAGCGCCCATAGGGCACGTGGATGCCCAGCCAAGCGAATAGTCCAATCATAAAGTGCGCGTATCATTGGTTTGGGACCTCTCACCTTCGCGCCTTTGATCATGTCCCATTGGATGGGTCAAGCAGCCTTTGCAGCGTCACAGGCTTCACAGGGTGCAGAAATTCTTTGATTCCATTATCCGTCAATTCCGATAAAAGATCGGACCGAATCATAGAGTAGGTGAGGACTGTCTGATGCGGCCAGAATTTCTGTTTGTTTATGGTACACTGTTATCCGTTGCTGAACATCCAATGGGGCGTTTGTTGCGCGAGAGTGCAGATGAGGAGGGCCCCGGTTTCATCCGTGCACGGCTTTACCTGATCGAAGAGATTGACCAATTTGGAACAAATATTTACCCGGGCGCTGTTCCTTCTGCTTTTGATGAGGATCGGGTCTACGGGATTGTCTACCGTATTCACACGCCTGAGCCGATGTTTACAAAATTTGATGCCTACGAAGCCTGCGGCGAAGGTTATCCTGAGCCCTATGAGTTTCTGTTGCGTCCAATTGATGTGCGAATGGAACAGGACAATTCGGTTTTGCGTGCGGCGACTTATGCCTACACGTGGGATGTGAGCCGCGCGCAGCATATTGCTTCGGGCCGCTTCAATCAGGTTGCATCGCAAGTGCGTTAAAAAATTGAAATTTGTCGAGAAAATACGAATATCTCGCTTTACCTTTGACATAAACTTCGGTAGCTGGGAAAAGGCTGCGTTGCTTTGGGCATCTCTGCACATCGCAACAGATATGGGCCCAAGTGGCGGAATGGTAGACGCAGGGGATTCAAAATCCCCCGC
>CEVH01115080.1_pt1 | contig 12371 bp, 8 predicted proteins | sample 356521 | NCBI WGS metagenome assembly CEVH01 (sample SAMEA2623446, study PRJEB7988) | marine metagenome | isolation source: saline water (ENVO:00002010), including
ACATTTTACACAAGATAAAACTATCGACAATCAAAGCAATTTTCATTCGGCATGTCCACCCAATAAATTCTTACTCAAGGAATACATCTTAGATTCATTAACCACCAATTCAGTGAATACAAATAAAGCGCAAGAGATTTATGCTGCTGATAGCTTTTGTGACATAAGCCTTGACTCCTTATCAATTGAGGCTGATAAGACAAGAAAAACAGTATGAATTCTATGATCAACCTCCTTAAATATATTCCAGCAATTGCATTAAATACGGCTCTTGCTTCTTCCTTCATTATTGATTTTACCCCAAGAGTTCAAGCTAAGCAAATTATCGCTGATCAAACATCTAATGGTTCTTGTTCAGACATTAATCTAAAAAAACATTCAAAGCTAATCAAAGAGTTGTATTTAATGGCTCTACAAAATAACCCTGAAATTTCTAGACTCTACCATCTCTGGCAATCTAAAATATATTCAGTCAGTGCTGATTACGCATCATATTTCCCATCTGTAAATTTAGCAAATTCATCAAGCTTTTGGTATCAGCAAAAAGAGTACTACCAATCATGGGATGTAGATTATCAAAACTATACTAAATACAAGGAAAATTATAACTATAATATGCCGGCAAATTTAGACGCGTCTATAGACATAACGCTTTTAGATTTTCAAAAATTCTCGAATACAAAAAGCATTAATAGTGAAGCTCGTGCCGCGGAAGCAGCCTACAATAATACTGTCAAAAATATCTTACTAGAAGTAATTAATAGCTACATAAGATTTCAAGTGTTGAATACCGTTCTGGATGTATCTGAAGAAATTGTTGAAGAATTTGAACGACTTTCTAGCGCACAGTCAGTTTTGCTAGAAGAAGGTTTTGCAACCATCCTTGATTATACTAATCAATATAATATTCTTCTTAACTCTCGCGCATCATCAGAAACAGCACGAAAAGAATTGAAGCTAGAGATCAATAAATTAAAAAAAATGACATTAATGGAGCTTTCACATTATGACCAGTCCATCAAGCTCCCCGGACCTGAATGCATTCCAAAGTTTGCAGGTAAGACTAGAATTTATGAGTTAGCCATTGAAAATTCCGACAAACTGAAGGAACTATTGTTTTCTGCTGAAAGCATTAACAGCAAAGCATATTCATCACTTTATGGATATCTTCCTAAGATCAAGGCAGGATATATAGCTTCTTATCAATGGCAAGAAGGCAATTTAAATGGTTATAAAAAGAGTCAAGAACAATATGGAACAGTACAGGGTTCACCATATGTGCAAATTGAAGTTAATTTTAATTTGGCTGGAGAAGAGTATCAAAAATATAAATCCCTCAAGGAAGATAAAAATGCAGTTTACAGCTCAATCGATATGTATAAACGAGATTTAGAAGAAACACTAGATAATTTTCTGGACACCTTGAAGTATTCACGAAGTAGCTTCGCTGACCGTTTTAAAGTTTATCAAGACTCTAAGTCTGCAATTAACTTGCTTAATCAAGCTATTCATACTGGCTTTGTTGATATGAGTTCTTTCACCCAACTGCAAAATGCTTATTATGAATCTGTACGAAGTACCGCTACAGATATTTCTTTGATTTTGTCTTCCTATGCATCCTTAAATCGATTTACCGGTTATTCTCCAGATCCTGATTTCCCTTTCCAAGTTTACATTCCTAAGGAGGAAAGTTAAATGCCTAATTCAAAAAATGATTTATCTAATCCACAGAAAATTCTCAAGCCAAGGATAAAAGCTCTTGCTTATATCTCTGTCGCGAGCTCTTTTGGGATTTTGTTATGGAGTGTTCTTGCCAAGATACCATTGAATTCAAATGGTATAGCTTTTATAATTCCTGCCTATCAGATTGAAACACTTGTTTCCCCATCAAATGGTCGAGTATTTCTCCTCAGCCCGGTTTTTTCTGAAAAAATAGTTGAGCTTCAGCAGAAAAATAAAGACCTTGTAGATGGTATCAAACAAAATTTATCAACTTCTTCTGTAAATCCCCATAGCTCCTTCGTGCCCGATCAGATATTAGCTAAAAGAGCCGAAGCAATAGATAATGCTCAGGACTTTCTAAATTCACTTATTCATCATAATGGTTTAAATGATCACTTAAATAGTCAAAACCAACAAATCCATAAGCCTCAAGAAGGCTTAACAGCAAAGGATGAACTAATATCAAAACGAAATAATATATTGCTGAATTCAGCTTCTAAGGATAATTGTTATTCCAAGGGTGCTCCTATCTTTTTTGTTGAAAATAGTTCAAATATAGCACCAGTTCTCGATCGCATGAATGATGCTAAATCATCTCTATCCAAATTTATATCCCGCAATCAAAGGCTTAAGTCACAGCATGATTCTGAGAAAAAACGCTCAACTGCTCTCTATCAAAGACTTCAGAAAGCCAAATTACTTGAATCAAAGGGTATCTTGACTGATGACAAGGTTTTGCAACTGGAAGCAGAATATTTAACCTCACAAAACAGCTCTCGTGAAATCGCGAATGAATTGCAGAATCTAAATATTAGTTCAGTTGAGGCTTTTGTCCATCTTCGGTCTGAATACAAAAAATTCTCAGCAGCATCCATACTTACTTCGCAATATAAAACATGCATATTGCAACAGATAAGCTCAAATGGCTCAAGTGTCGAGGCTAATAATATTTTGGCAATTGCTCATAACGTTGAGTCGTTTGCCAGCAAGAATCCTGCAATTATCCCATTTTTCTACCAAGCAAGTGAAGATCGTGGAATACGTAATGGATCCAAAGTTGTCTTTTATCCTAGTAATGTTCCTAAAAATATTTATGGTGGAATTTCAGGGAAAGTAAGTCAGAGTGGACGTGTGCTAGTTGATAAAACTGCTGCTCATTGGATACTTGGGTTTAGAGATTTAAAACCTTTTGATCAATCCTCCACAAATACAGTCTTTTATGGACTTCTTGAACTAGATATTGATCCTTCTAATACTTCTGGATATAAATGGACATCTGGAGATGGACCTCAATTTCCTTTACTTATTGGCTCTAAGGGATCTGTAGATGTGACTGTTTCTTCATCCACTCCAATTTCTTATGTATTACCCTTTCTTAGAAAGGTCACCGGTCAATGAAAAGAGTTGTACTTGATTCATTTCAGCAGATGGAGCATGCAGAATGCGGTCCTGCATCAATAAAGATTCTACTTTCCCATTTTAAGTCTTATATTTCTATCTCTACCGCTAAATCTTTTCTTCAAATCGGTCGAGATGGATCTTCAGCAAGGCAAATTTGTGAAGCTTCTTCAAAACTTGGTCTTTCTCTACTTCCCCTATCTGTTTCTTTTCAGGAGATCACCGATGAAGTTGATGCACCATATATTATGTTTTGGGGGGCAAACCATTGGCTTGTTGTAGAAGGGTATGAGAACGGCTATTTGTATGTCTCGGATCCTGCTAAGGGTCGAGTCAGATACAGTAAAAAGACTGTAGAATCATATTATTCAGATTTAATACTATATCCCACTGATTTTGATTCTAGATTTCGAAAAAACGAAAAAATTGATTCAAATCTCAATTTACTAAAATTACTTTCTTCTTATAAAACATCTATTACTGTTGCCGCATTATTGTCACTGTTTTCAGTGGTACCCGAGCTTTCAATTTCATTACTACTTGGAAGGTTTGCGCAGTTGGTTGCTACTAATATGCTTGATGAAGATATTCTATCTAATTCATGGTTTTTATTATTAGTAACCGGCTTCTTCGCAATGTTCACAGCCCTGATTTTTTGGCTGTATCGTTTGATAAATAAAAGTCTATCATTAAATCTCTCACGCATATTCATTTCGCAATTAATTAAAGCCCCACTTCTCTTTTTCTCAGTTCGTTCAACTGGTGAACTTGGAAGCCGATTAACTCAAGTCACAAGTATTTGCGCCGAATTTTCTAATAATTTACTTCCAGGTATCTTGACATTTGCAAGGGCATTAATAGCGATTACGATCTGCATACTAATCAATCCATATCTTGGATTATTTATATTAGTGTTTTTTACACTTGCAAGTGCTTCTGTTGTTTACTTTGCAAGAAATAATATTCGCGATTCTGCTGTCTCTGATATTTATAATTCTAAATGTTTTGGTATTCTTGTTGATATCATTCGCTCCTCTGAACTTGTCAAGTCAACGGGGACGGAATCAACATTTTTCCAGAATTGGGCCAGTAACTTCTCTCAATTCATTTCCGCAAATCAATCTATTGCCATTACCAATGCAACTATATCGACAATTATAAGTGGTACGCAGTATGTTCTTAATGTTGGCCTGTTATTTTTAGCTGCATTCTTAATTATGAATGGTCAGATAGATCTGGCTACCTATACTGCTTTTCTATATGTATCATCAATTGTTGGTTTCTCCTTATCTATGGTCCCTGGCATTGTCTCCAGTTCTGCTTTTATCGGTGGTTTTAAATGGCGCCTCAATGATCTAATGGATATTACAGATGACCGGACATCTTCATTCTCTAGCTATCAAGATAATATTAATTCATCCGAAATGAGCGATTCTTCTGCCTTGGCTTCTCAAAGAAACAGTACTGCTGATTCATCACCTAATTCTCATATTCTTGAAATTAATAATCTTTCCTTTAGGTATCCAGGTACCGAAAAAAATATTTTTGAAAATCTTGATTATCGATTTCCATCCTCTGGAATAACTTCCATCACAGGACCTAGTGGTTGTGGTAAGTCCACACTTGTCAAAATTATTGCTGGTTTAATACCAGCTAATGAAGGCACTGTTTGGCTAGATGATAAGTCTATCACTGAAATACCAAATAATCAAAAGTATTATCTAATGTCTTATGTATCTCAAGATCCATTTCTCTTTGATGGTTCTCTACTCGATAATATTACAATGAAGGATCCTCTTATTACTCCTGAGGCTGTCAGAAAAGCCTGTTCAATCAGTGGCCTTATTGACAAGTTAAAGATCTCAACTGATACCTCCACATTTCATGTTAAGTCTAGAGGTATCAATTTGAGTGGTGGACAGCGTCAGCTTATCGAGATCACAAGAGCATTAGCTCGAAATCCTAAGGTCTTAATTTTGGACGAAGCAACTTCTGGTTTTGACAATCAATTAGAAGAATACGTGCTTTCTAATCTCCTCAAACTGGATATCACTATCCTTTCTATCGCTCATAGGAAAACCGCACTTGACTATTCATCGAGCATAATTGATATTTCAAAATTATCATCACAAATTTATTAATCATGTCTACTTTCTCCATTTTTGACAAAGTCCGTGCAGATTCATACTCATCATTTGAGAGTTATTTGTCAAGCGACCACATAGACCTAGCCAGCTTACCTGAACAGCTATCTGCCAATAAACGCTTAGTTTTCTTTCTTCTCGATCTTATCGGTCAAGCACAACCTACTACATTCAACGAACATCAAAGTATTTTAGAGTGTGTCAAGCTTAATGATATTGCATTTAGATTTGTTCAGTTGAAGCTGGTGAATATAGATACTGATTTTGGCACCATTCTTCTTGTTGATAAGAATACGTACAAACCATCTATTCTTTATAGCAAGAGTGGTTCTACTTATCTTTCTAGCAACTCAAATAATGATAGCTCTACTATTGAAACATTTAAGATTGCCCATGAAGACTTAAATGCTTTGTTCGATAACTCGATTGAATTTGGTATGCAAATATTTGCACAACTTCCCTGGGCACCATCTTCCCTTCGCGGATTATTCCGCTTTCTAATTTATCAAGACCAAAATTCTATTTATAGTTTGTTTATTGCCACATCCATTATTTCGGTTGTTCAACTTCTAGTCCCGGTCTTCACCGCTTCCATATTTGGGTCAATTGTTCCGTCTTCAGATTACGTCCACCTTATTTCACTTTTCCTTGTCTTATTGCCTTTATCGATCCTCTTGTTTGCATCAAATTATTTTAGAGCTAGGATTTTTGCCCGTTTAGAATCAGTTCTTGATTATCGCCTTCAGTCTTCTGTTCTTTACCGAGTTTTAAGGCAACCGTTGGATTTTCTTCAGTCCTTTTCAGTTGCTGACTTTGTTATGCGTATTACTGGTTTTACCAGCATAAGAAAGTCTCTTACTAATTCTACTATAACAACTTTATTTGGCGTTGTCTTTGGAATACTAAGTCTTGGTTTGATGTATCTGTACCAATCAAAGCTCACCATCTACATATTAGTTATTTACTCCTTCTTCTCTTTTGTTTTTTTCTATCTAGGCCGTCGGCAAACTAAATATGCCAAACACGCATTGATTTTACTTGCTAATACATTTGACAAGACAACTCTTCTCATAGAGTCCATTGCTCAGATTAGATCTACCGCAACAGAAACTATGTTCTTACGTGAATGGGCAGCTTATATTAGAAAACAAGCCGATATTAATTTCACTAAGACCGTCATATCAGATAATCAACAGTTGCTTGCAAAACTAACGTATCAGATATCAATGTCGTTTTTACTATTCTTGGTTTCCTACGATATTTATTTGTCATCTGTTAATTCTACTCACGTCAGTATTACAGGCCTTTTCCCATATGATCCCATCATGGCAGGTTCTTTTCTCGCCTTTGTCATTGCTTTTACTAATTTTGATTCCTACTATACGTCCCTAATTGTTGTCATCGCTGACACGGTTATAAATGCAGGTGCACAGTGGTCTATTTCGAATGAGCTTCTTTTACAAGAGCCGGAACTTGGTTATCGTCTCAACAGTATTAAGATCAAGCCTACTGGTCTAATCGACTTTCGCGGCGTCTACTTTTCTTTAGAAGGAAAATCAATCCTTCGCAATATCAATCTGTCTATACATCCCGGACAGAGTATCGGAATTACCGGTCCTTCAGGTGGTGGGAAGTCATCTTTTATCCGTCTAATCACAGCACTACACCTTGCTGACGAAGGCGCTATCTTGATCGACAACCTTCCAATTACCAAGATTGACCTACGCTCTTTGAGGTCCAATATTGGTGTAGTCACCCAGTCCAGCCTGATCCCCTCTACTTCGATCAAGGAATTTTTGGCACCCTCTTTTTCTTATCCTGATCAACAAGTGTGGAAAGCTCTCAAAATGGCTTGTATTGATGAGGAAGTGGATGCCATGCCTATGAAATTGGAGACAATCCTATCCGAAGGAGCTTCCAATATTTCCGGTGGCCAGAGGCAGCGAATTTTGATCGCCAAGGCATTAATATCAGATCCATCTATTTTGTTATTAGATGAGGCAACTAGTGCTTTGTCTGAGTCAACACAGCAGCAGATTATTTCTAATCTATCAACCTCTAATATTACAACCATTTCCATAGCACATAGACTTTCTACATTAAAGCGTTGTGATTGTATCTATGTCCTAGAGAATGGCTCATTTAGTCAGTCTGGCTCTTTCTCAGAATTGTCAGCTGACAAGTCTGGTTATTTTGCACAATCTCTTGATTAAGGGGCTGATTCATATGTTTAATGATTCTATTTCCCTTGAGAGCCTCAAAACATCTTTGAATTTATCACGTTCTAATTTAGTCTCCCAAGTACCTGTCTCTTCATTCTTTACTTATTTTCCCATTCTTGATCCTATCTGGTCCTCATACAAGCAGCTCTGCATGTCCTCTCTGTCAGATTCGCTTGTTCACCAGATGACAGAAAAAATTCAACGGCTTGTAGATATTGATCCTCTTGTTAATATCCTTAGCAGTTCTTTGAATTCATTCCCTAGTCATAAAGAGGACCTTCTTCGCCAATATGAATCTAATGATCTCGACCTCTCATCTGCCCTTAAATTATTTATTCAAACACCTTTATCTCCTTTTTGGCAGTCATCAGTTGCTTGTTTTAAGTACATAAATCCTTTGCACCTTGATTCCTCTGGCAAGCCACTGTCTTATCCACAGTACTTTCATGATCCCGTAATATTAGATGCTTACAATCACTCATGTTTAGAGGTTCGAGGGAACTTCTTTTATCCTCCTTCAGGTTTTCGTGAGTGGCATACTAACTATAGAAACCCAGGCCTTCGTGCATATTGTGTATTCTGCGACGAAGCTTTTTCTAGCTCCTTTAATTATCTTGATTTGCGCGATAATTCCACTGTCATCGTTCAAGACAAGTCAGATTTTTGTAATGTTTTTGAGGTTCCTGAACCATCTGATCTGGCATCTTATCTATGGCATTCTGTTTCGAGCCAAACTTGGCGTATCTCCATGGGATTTCGTGTTGTCGAACAAATTAGTGATCTAGACTTACTACGGAACTATATTTATCAACGCCCCTATATATCTTCACCTTTCAATTGGAATACTGAATGGGAATGGTGGATACGTCTGCCTTTATGGAATACTAAAAGTGAGTTGTCTCAATTTCTACGTTTTCTCCGTCACAACAACAAGTCCTTAGCTACTTCTTTTCTTCAAGATCTGATTACTCGGTTTGTCTCAAGCCACCCAGTTGATAAAGACAAGGCTTATCAACTTCTTGATTGTGACTTATCTAGGTTAATTAGTAAGATCTAGCTGCCTTTCTGCTATTTCTACTCCCATGGCTTCGTACCATCCACCTAGGCTATAGGCACCCCATTGCCCCCAAATCTGTTGTTGTGATATCTTCCTTTCGTTTCTTTCTGGCCAATCTTCCCTGATATGTGATTTTATCCTCTCATATCTTAGGCTATCTAGTCTATACAACTGCGCGCATTCTTGCCAGAATCTTGTATTGTAGCTGGATCCGAATGCGTAGTGTAAGTTGATGAATGCTTCTGTTTCCTTGATGTAATTATAGATTTTATGTTGACATTCTTCAGATGACTTTCTCTTCGTTATTGTAAAGTCGAATATCATCCTAGCCCAATGAGAATATGTTTTTAAGGCTGTCGCTTCAAGAGGCTCCAGAAAAAATAATTTATTCCCTGTCTGAATTATTCTTTCGTCGATGATTGGGGCCTTGCTTACATAATTATTAAACTTTAGTCTTCTGGCCTCAGTAATTCCAAATTGCCTCTCTAAATTTTTTCTGCAGTCTTCTTCTTTTGACCAATGCTCATTGTACAAGTATCCATAGGAAGTTGTCCCGTCAAGGTTGTCAATTTCAAAGCACCATCCATCGGGTGTTGTACTGCATCTTGTCCACATATCGATATCATTTTTGCATCTGTTTTTTCTACTAATCAGCGCTGTATTCAGCGGATTGTCTAGGATTTCGTAGGTCTCAAAACTATTTGGTTTCCCACTCGCATCTATTACGTAATCGCTATCGACTTCTTCTGGTCTGATGTTGCCCTCCTTTACTTTGAATAGCTTAGATTCCAGTACACATCTATGGAGTTCTCTTGGTTCATAGTGCAGAGCCATTGTATCCATAGGAAATGCGTGGTAGTACTCTTTATTTCTTTTGCCCCATCCTTTGTAGAGCACCCCAGACTTCGGTGTTGCCTTGATACTATTTGAATGCCAATCGATTCCTAGAACATTCCATAGCATCGTTGCTGCAGCAGGTGTAGTTCCCTGGCCTACAGGCTCGGCCGGAATACTCTTGTCATAAATCAATTCTATTTCTACTGTTTCTGGTGCGTAATAAGCAAAGTGAAGTGCCGTCCAACACCCTGCATTCCCGCCTCCAATTATCGTGATTTTCATAATCTATTGCCATTGAGGGGCATACCAGCAAGTTTTATCAATGAACTCTCTTAACTCTTCTTCTGGGAAACAGTACCCCATGCTCTTAATTTTATCTCTCAGTTCTGTATAGCTTTCGCTTTTGCAAAGCTCTTCCTGCAGTTGCTTGTCTTCAACAACTCTTGTGATGAGGAGCCCAAAGTTTGGATGCATTTTTCTTTTATATTAGCTCCGCTTGCCGTGTCTGCATTGCTCTTTGGGAAGCTTTATTTATCCTTTGTATTTCAGTCTTTTTTGCTGGCTACGATTATTCAATCATTGATGAGACAGTTCTTCTGACCTCCTCACCCATTTACCCCAGCATTCAGTTTGTTGATACATGTCGTTTGACTTCGTCGACTGTTCTTGATTTAGCACCTAGCTTATTCGAAAATCTGAAGCTCTCTGCTTCTCAAGATTTATCTCTCCGTAGTCGTTGGCTTTCTGGTTACTTTAGTGAGCCTACTGTTCGCGACACCTTCACTTGGCTTTATACCCATTCCGAGAATCAATCCTCTTTGTCTCGCTTACTGCCTTTCAGAGATCATCTTTTCCCTGAGAACTTGATTGGATTGTATAATCTCGAGCCATATTTATCTCAAACGTTAAATGACTTCTCTATTGAAGCCCTAGATACTCTTACCCCCTTCTATGACCATCTTCTATCGTCCTCTGACTATGCTTCTTGCCTCCCTCAATCTCTTTTTTCTCCCTGTACAATTCTCTGTCGCTTAATACTTTACCCACCCTTTAGTTCTTCCAAATATTCTGATTTGGGCTATAGGGCTAATGAGCATATTGACCCTTCTTTGTTTACACTTCTTGCCGCCCAGAGTTCTCCTGGTCTTCAATATCACCGAGATTGCATTTGGATAGATTATGTTCATTCTTTTGAACAATCACTTTTGATGCTCGGCCAATGGGCTTCCTGGTTAAGTCCTAGGGCCTCAAGGCCACTCAAGCATCGTGTTGTTTTCAATAGATCACCTGAAGCTCGATATAGCCTCCAGGTTTTTTTTCTTGGTAATCTTAATTTTATTTTGGATTCTGATAAGTCCTCGGCTATTCTTCCATTCTCTTTAAAAAGTTCTTTTCATAAAATCACTCAAAGCTTTCGCTCTAAATTCCTTGACTATGATCCCCAAGCTCGTTGGGACACTTGGCTGCCATACAGATCTTCTTGATGTCTGTTATGGGCGCGGATCATTATTACGATCCGCGCCACGTGTTCACCAGTTGCTGACGCAATTGTCGTCTCCACCTCCGGCAACATCAACCATCTTAGACGCTGTGGCAATGCTCTTCAATTGCGCAAGTGCTGCTGATGCCTGCTCAGGTGTCAGGTTGATGTTATTGGCTTTAGCAAACTCGAGCAGGTCTGCAGCTGTTCCATCGTGGAGGCGATTGAATGTGTCTTCATCTGCTGTGATTTTATCCAGGATTCCGTTTGAAAGCAGATTCTTGACGTCTTTGAAGGACATAATTAGCTGTGTTTTTTGGGTTTGGTGCATGGGCACTTCTCAATTTTGATGAGTTATTCGCTCTGTTGTCGTATTTATTTCATTTTCTTCTGTTTTTGGTTTAGCTTTATGATTGTCTCGCATGTTGCAACTCTTCTCTCTCTTAACCGTCTTTATCATTATTGCATTCTTGGGCCTTTGATGTCCTAGGTTCTTTGCTTCTATCTGTCGCTTTCTTCTTCATTGACTCCTGTTTTGGCTGAGTTGGTATTCCTTTTCTTTGATCACTCTTTTGCAGGGGTTTGTTAATGCCCAGCTTTTTGTCTTGCTGATTAGGTGATTCCGGTAGTAGTTGATTCAATATTTCTTTCTCTTATTGAGCTTGTCCGCGACACTTTCTAGCAATATTTTATTGCCTTAATTGTCTGTATCTTTGTCGGCAAGCTTTGTTCCTGGGCTTTCCGTGTTGTCGTTTTCTGTCTCTAGAGGTCGCCTTTCTCGTGTTTGGATTTTTGGTTTGCAGATTTTGATCTAGTTTGACGGCTCGATGCTTAGCTATTTATGGCCCCCGATTATGTTTGTGAATTTAATGCCTCTTCGCCAGTTGCTCGTGCAATTGTCATCTTGGTTTTCGGCATCCTCCGCCATCATTGCGGCATTTGGAAATGCTCGTCAGTTGCGCTAATGCCCTAAAAGCTTGCTTTGTCGACCTTGTGATTTTTTTGTTTCGTCGAATCAAGTGGATCGTCTGGTGTCCTTTGTCTAGTCGATTGAAGGTTGCTTCATCGGATGTGATCTTGTCCAAGATCCTATCTAATTAAAGATGTTTGACGTTTTTGCGCGATATGGTTTGAGGTTAGGTGCTTTCGTAATTGTGTCCCCTTGCTTCTCCGCTGGGTTTATTTTTGCCTTGTTATAGATTTAACCTTCTTGCAGTGTTATTCTGTTCCTTCTATTTTCTTTGGCTTGCGCTAGTTTTTTATATTGTCCTCTTGTCCATGCTTCTGCTTGCTTCCGCCTCCCCGGCGCGTCGTCGTTTGCTTGAGCAAGCAGGAATCCCGCATCAGTTGCGCGTCAGCGGTGTGGATGAAGACCAAATCCAGCATGCAGATCCTGCAGAGCTGGTGAAATTGTTGGCTCAGGCCAAGGCCAGAACGGTTGCCCAGACGCTTAATCCTTCGCGTGATGCCGAGATCACGGCTGTGCTGGGCTGTGATTCCGTGCTCAGTTT
>CEVH01048526.1_pt1 | contig 12321 bp, 9 predicted proteins | sample 356521 | NCBI WGS metagenome assembly CEVH01 (sample SAMEA2623446, study PRJEB7988) | marine metagenome | isolation source: saline water (ENVO:00002010), including
AGTTCGACGGCGCGCACGGGCTTTGGTGACGCGAAAATAATGGCCTCGACAGTCGCTGCCCAGACCCCGATTGCGCTGTCGTCACCCTTGCGCTCCGGCGCAAGTTCACCATTGGAAGTCGCGGTTGTCATGCTTGATCCCTTGATCTTAGAAACAGCGGCGCGAACCGGCTTTCCTGACGCAACCGTATCATGCCTTCACGCGCCAGTTCCAGCGAAGCGACGAAATGAGACGCGGTCGCCGAACGGCGATCGAGATCGGTTTTCAGATTTGGTGGCAGGAACGTCTCGAGGACGGCCCATTCCGGCAGGTCGCCGATCAGGTTGCGAAGACGTTGCGTCGCCTCCTCGACCGAGAACAGGCGCGTCGCGGCAATGGTCAGGGTGCGGTTCTCGACACCGGACTGGATCGCGCCGTAACAGGACAGCAAGTCATACAGGCTGGCCGTCCAGACCGGCTCGGTCACACTCTCGAAATGTTCGGTCTCGCCGCGCGCGAAACGCTGCTGGCCAAGGCGTGGCAGCGATATCAGCCTTTTTGCCGCCTGCTGCATCGATTCCAGCCTGACTAGCTGGTACCGCAGCGCGTCAGTCATATCGATGACTTCCTCGGCAGCTTCCGGCTCCGGCTCGGGAAGCAGAAGACGCGATTTGAGATAGGCAAGCCACGCCGCGATCACCAGATAGTCGGCTGCAATCTCGAGATCGAGGCGGCGCGCGTTTTCGATGAATGCCAGATATTGCTCGGCCAGCGGCAGGATGGCGATGCGCGCCAGATCGACCTTCTGTTCGCGCGCCAGTGTCAAAAGCAGGTCGATCGGCCCCTCGAAGCCGTCGAGGTTCACGAACAGCGACAGCTGCTCGGGCGCGTCGCGGCGCGGCTCGTCCTCGGCGAAGGAAGAAGCCGCGTTGCCGGCTCGGGTTTCGGAACCTGTGTCTGTCATGATCAGCCGCCCACCTATTCCGCAGCCCTGTCGAACTTGCGAAGGATGCAATCCTGGCCGGCCCGCTTGAGCGCGGAACAGATCCGGTCCGCCTCGACGCGTGGCAGCGGCTCGCTCACCACCCGCCAGAACACACCGTCATCGCCATTGTCATGCTTCATCGTGCCGAGTTCGGCACCATCCAGGCGGTCCTTGTGCTTGCCATTGAGAAGCCCGGCCTGTTCACGCGCCTTTGCCGCGTCGCGAAATGCCGCAAGCTGGACAAGATAGAGCGGGTCATCACCTTCCACAGCGACCCGCTTTGGCGGCTTGGGCTTGGCAGTCGGCACGGCGATCGCCGCATCCTGCCCTTCTTCACCTCCGGTGCCGGCCACCTGCTGCTCTCCGGATGCCTGACTTTCACCTTGCTGCGCGGCTGCGGTCTGCGTCCCGCTCTCGCCAACCGGCTGGTCGGCAGCTTGCGGCGCGGATACGTCAGGAGAACCGTTTTCCTCAGTGATTTCGCCAACCGGCGCAGCCGCGCTTTCCGGCGCCACAGGCTCGTCGGCGGTCTCGGCGTCCGGCAGCTTTGTCGGCGGCATTTCGGGGACAACTGACGGCGGGCGCAGAATTTCAACATTCTCGTCCGACTGGGCGAGGCCGCCGATCATGCCCATGACCGTTGTTTCCTGATGCGGAATCTTGGCACCGCCCGGATCGGCAGGTTTCACCTTGATCGGCCCGGGATCGGCCTTGATGAGAGCCACATCGACAGACGGCGCAAACAGCATCGGCGGAATGATGATCGCCGCCGCGCCAAGGCCGCAGATGACGACGAATCCGATCAGGATCATCCTGAGCCAGCGGAGACCGCGACGCTCTGCTGCCGGTCGAGCCATAGGCGCTACATCTCCTCCCGCGCTTCGATTGCCAGTACGCCGAGACCTGATCTAATCACCAATGCCGTCGCCTTGACAAGGCGCAGCCTCGCGGCGGTAAGCGCCGCATCATCCTCGCGGATAAAGCGTAATTCGGGGGCCTCGCGTCCGGCTGTCCACAACGCATGGAAGGACGCCGCCAGATCCATCAGGAAAAAAGCGATGCGGTGTGGCTCGTGCGCGTTCGCGGCGGATATGACGAGCTTCGGCCAGCTTGCCAGATGGCGCAGAACATCCATCTCGGCCGGATGATCCAGCCGGTCCATTGCTGCCTCTGCAGCGGCGTCCTCACCCGCCTGGCGCAGAACGGAACAGGCGCGAGCATGAGCGTACTGGACATAGAAAACCGGATTGTCGCGTGACTGTTCGGTGACCCGCGCGAAATCGAAGTCGAGCGTCTGCTCGCTGCGCCTGGTCAGCATGATGAAGCGGATCACGTCGGCGCCGACAGAATCGATCACGTCGCGCACGGTGACAAAGGTGCCGGCGCGTTTCGACATTTTGACCGGCCTGCCGTTATCCATGAGGTTCACAAGCTGGCACAGGCGAATATCAAGCATGCCCTTGCGCCCGGACAGCGCCTCGACGGCTGCATTCATGCGTTTGACATAGCCGCCATGATCCACGCCGAAGATGTTGATCAGCGGCCCGCCGGTCCGGTCGAGCTTGTCCATGTGATAGGCGACGTCGGATGCGAAATAGGTCCAGCTGCCGTCTGATTTCTGCAATGGCCGGTCGGTATCATCGCCGAATTCTGACGCCCGGAACAGCAACTGCTCGCGCGGCTCCCAATCTTCCGGCTCCTTGCCCTTGGGCGGCTCGAGGATGCCGCGATAGACATGTCCTTCATTCGTAAGCCGCTCGATCGCCGCGGCGACAGCACCGCTGTCGACAAGCGCCCGTTCCGAAGAGAACCTGTCCATGCTGATGCCGAGCGCCTCCAGATCCTGGCGCACGCCGTCCATCATCGCATCGATGGTGAAGCTGCGAACCGGCTCGAGCCATTCCGCCTCGTCAGCGTCGAGGAACGCCTCGCCATGCGCCGCTGCCAGCTTCTGGCCGACCTCGACGAGATAGGCGCCCGGGTAAAGGCCGGCGGGAATGTCACCGATTTTCCGGCCCAGCGCCTCGCAATATCTGAGATGGGCCGAGCGCGCCAGTGTGTCGACCTGCGCGCCAGCATCATTGATGTAGTATTCGCGGGTCACGTTCCAGCCACAGAAATCGAGCAGTCCGGCCATGGCATCGCCAAGCACCGCGCCGCGCGCATGGGCCGCATGCAGCGGCCCGGTCGGGTTCGCCGAGACATATTCCACATTCACCGGCTGGCCGGCGCCGCTGTCATTCCGGCCGTAATCCGTTCCGGCAGCGATGATATCGTCGATCTCCTGCGCCCACAGGCGCGGCTCGACGCGAATATTGATGAAACCGGGACCGGCGATCTCGATGGATGTGACGCCGGCAATCTCGCCGATTTTCACACTGAACGCCTCGGCAAGGTCGCGCGGTTTCATACCCGCGGCTTTCGCCAGCACCATCGCGGCGTTGCAGGCAAGGTCTCCATGCGACGCCTCGCGCGGCAACTCGAACACTACGCGCGACGTATCGAGATCGGCAGGCAGGTCTCCCGCCGACTTCATGTCATGAACAATTGATTTAAATTCTTCTTCAAAGAATCTGAAAATATTCATTTTTTATCTCAGAATGGGTCCAAGCTCGAAGAGCCTCTGATATTCAAGCATGGCGTACCGGTCGGTCATCGAGGCGATATAGTCGGCGATCACCCTGGCGCGGGACGTCTCGTCCAGCGTGCCGATGGCCCGGCCATCATGCATCTGCCATTCGGACGGCAGCGTGTTGGTCTCGGACATAAACAAATCGAACAGCTCTGTCACCACCCGTCTTGCCTTGCTGGTCATGCGATTGACCTTGTAGTGCCGCCACATATTCGTGAACAGGAAGTCGCGGATCGTTTCAAGGTCGCGCGCCATCTCCGGGCTGAAGGCGATGACCGCCTCTCCGGCACCGCGGATGTCGTCTGCCGAACCGGCACCCAGACGTTCCAGATTGGATGATGATTGTGCCAGCAGGTCGCTTACAAACACGCTGATCAGGCGGCGGACGAGCTCATGGGTCCGGCGCCCCGGAATCAGCTGGCCGTGAGCGGCCTCTATGGCGGCAAGGATCGGGCCGACCTGCGGCAGATCGGCGATGGCATCGAAACCGAACAATCCTGCGCGAAGCGCATCGTCGAAATCATGCGACAGATAGGCGATGTCGTCGGACAGGTTGGCAAGCTGCGCCTCGGCCGAACAATGCGTGCCAAGCTCAAGCTGCAGGGACGCATCGAGCGCGGCAATCGCCGGGCGGACGGCCGAACGGTCAGCGATCGGGCCATTATGCTTGACCACACCTTCCAGCGTTTCCCAGGTGAGGTTCAGCCCGTCAAAGGCGGCATAGCGCTGTTCAAGTGCCGTGACCACGCGAACAGTCTGCTCGTTATGATCGAACCCGCCGAAATCCCGCATCGCGGCCTGAAGCGCGTCTTCGCCAGCATGGCCGAACGGGGTGTGGCCCAAATCGTGGGCGAGCGCCACCGCCTCGGCAAGATCGTCATTCAGGCGAAGCGCACGCGCCATCGACCGCGCGATCTGCGCAACCTCGATGGAATGCGTCATGCGGGTACGGAAATAGTCACCCTCGTGATAGACGAAAACCTGCGTCTTGTGTTTCAGCCGTCTGAACGCTCCGGAATGCAGGATGCGGTCGCGGTCACGCTGGAACGGCGTGCGGCCGGCCAGTGTGTCGGCCAGTGTATCGGGCATCGCGCCGGATTTGCCGCCATCACCGCGCTCGCGCGTCTCGTCATGCTGCCGTCCACGGCTTTGCGGCCCATGGCAGGCATAGGCGGCAAGATCGCGCGTCTCGCGCATGGAATTCTCGGCTGCGGATGACACGTCGGACAACCCCGGGAGCGTGGCGTGGAACTGCCGGTAATGTAGGCTTTGCAGGGATTTTTCTCAAACATAATCACCCGGCATGAACAGCTGCCATGCGCCTGACACCGACAATCCCTCCAGCCCCTGCGCCCAGCTTGATTTGCCGCCCTCCTGCGGTCATATTGGAAACAGGACGCGACCCGCGCGCAGGAGGCCATTCAGGCGATGAGCGACAGCACAGCAGACAACATGTCAGGCAGCACCGCAGACGCCGGGGCGGCAGGTCCGGGCCATGCCGGTCAACCGGGTGCCGGACAGTTCGGGCTGAGCGCCGCGGCGGCAAAGCGGATCACCGTGATGCTGGAGAACGAGCCCGACGGCAGCTTCTTCCGGGTCGCCGTGAATGGCGGCGGCTGCTCCGGCTTTCAGTATGAGTTCAGCATCGACACGGCGCGCCAGGACGATGATCTGAGTTTCGTCAGCCATGATGTCGAGGTCGTGATCGACGAAATCTCGCTCGAGCTGGTGGACAATGCCGAGCTCGACTATGTGCAGGACCTGATGGGCGCCTATTTCTCGGTCAGCAATCCGAACGCCACAGCCTCCTGCGGTTGCGGCACCTCCTTCTCAGTCTGATCCGATGCGAATCGCCAGCTGGAACGTGAACTCCGCCAAGGCGCGGCAGGACCACATCCTGAACTATCTGCGCGCCGGCAGCTGTGATGTCCTGCTGATCCAGGAAACCAAGACACAGGACGTGAATTTCCCGGTCGAGGCCTATCAGGAGCTTGGCTGGCACGTCGCCTTTCACGGGCAGAAAAGCTATAACGGCGTCGCTATCGCCGCACGGATGCCGCTGGAAGACGTCACCAGCGGCCTTCCCGGCGATGACGAGGACGAGCAGGCCCGCTACATGGAGGCCACGGTCGGCGGCGTTCGTGTCGCCACCATCTACCTGCCGAACGGAAACCCGGCACCTGGGCCGAAATTCGACTACAAGCTGTCATGGATGAAACGGCTGCGCGCCCGTGCAGGCGAGATGCTGGCATCGGAAATGCCGGTCGTTCTCGGCGGCGATTTCAATGTGATCCCGCAGGATATCGACTGCTACGACCCGCCCGGTTGGGAGGGCGACGCCCTCACCCGGCCGGAAAGCCGCGCCGCCTTCTACAGCCTGTGCCATGACGGCTATACCGACGCGCTTCGAGCCTGCCACCCGGCGGAGGTTCTGTACAGCTACTGGGATTATCAGGCCGGCGCCTGGCAAAAGGACAACGGCGTGCGGATCGACCACCTGCTGCTGTCACCGGAGGCCGCCGACCGGATCACCGGCGCGGGCGTCGACAAGGGACCGCGCGGCGAAGAAAAACCCTCCGACCACACACCCGTCTGGGTGGAACTCGCCGACCCCGCCTGACGGCGCCGGCGCGCCCGATCACCTAGCGATGCCTGTTGCTTGGCGTGAAGCCGGTCTTGTCGGCCTTGCGCGGCTCGTTCACCCACAGCTGTCCGCCCGGATGCATGCCGGCGCCATGAACGGCCGACACCGCAGAACAGCGCATGCGGTTCAGCAGCCTTGTATCGGCATCGCCGACTGACGGATGCGTGCCGCCATTCGCGGCCACGGCCGCGTCCCAGGCCGCCTTGCGGGATGCCATCACGGCGTCATCCTCGAGCTGCTTGCAGCTGAGCGTGTTGTCGTTCAGATCGACCAGAATGTCGTCGCCCTGCTCGATCAGGCCGATCGGGCCGCCGACAGCGGCCTCCGGACCGACATGGCCGATCACAAGGCCGACCGAACCGCCGGAGAAGCGGCCGTCCGTCATCAGGCCGACAACGATGCCGCGCTCGCGGCAGAGCGCTGTGATGCGCGAGGTGGAGTCCAGCATTTCGGGCATGCCGGGACCGCCGACCGGGCCTTCATAGCGGACAACGATCATATCGCCATCCTCGAAATGGTCGGGGTTGCCGTCCAGCATCTCGAGCAGCTTCTGCTCGCCGTCGAACACCTTGGCGCGGCCGGCGAAGATATTGTTCTCGAGGCCACCCTCGACACCGGCGAGTTTCAGCACGGCGCTGAATTCCGGTGACAGGTTGCCGCCGAGCACGCGAAGGCCGCCGGTCGGCTTGTAGGGCTTTGCCACGCTGTGGATGACATCGCCATCTGGCGCCGGCGGATCGAGGCGCGCCAGCTGCTCGGCAAGCGTCTCGCCGGTGCAGGTCAGCACATCGCCGTTCAGCAGGCCGGCATCAAGCAGGTCCTTCACGAAGACCTGAATGCCGCCCCTGGCGTCGATATCGACCATCGAGAACCGGCCGAACGGACGGGCATCGACGATCACCGGCACGACATTGGTCGACAGGTGGTTGAATTCCTCGGCGCTCATCACATCGGCGGAGAAATTGCTGTAGCCCGCGGCACGGGCGATTTCCGGCGCGTGCAGCATGACGTTGGTCGAGCCACCCACCGCCATCGCCACGATGATGGCGTTGCGGATGGATTCGTTGGTGACGATGTCACGTGGCTTGATGTCCTTGGCGACCATGTTGTCGAGGCAGTCGATCAGCTGGTCGGGGAATTCGGTCAGGCGGCGGTCATCCTGCGACGCCGGAGACACCATATGAAGCGGCTGCATGCCGACGACGCCGATGAAGGTCTGCATCGTGTTGTAGGTGAACATGCCGCCACAGCTGCCGAAGCCCGGGCAGGCCTCCAGCGCGATCCGGCGCTTCATCCCCTCGTCGTCGCTACCTGCCAGCTGGTAGCTGGTGATGATATCGATCGGCTCGCCGGTGGCGGAATCGGTTCCCGGGCGGATCGATCCGTCCGACATGATCACGGCCGGGCGGTTGTGCTCCAGGATCGCGGCAAGCGTTCCAACGGGCGGCTTGTCGCAGGCCACGACGGCGATCACGCCCTCAAGGCCGGAAGCGCTCAGGTGCTCGCAAAGCGAATCATTGGTGACCTCGCGCCCGATCAGCGAATACCGCATTTCCTTGGTGCCGTTGCGGATGCCGTCCGAGGTGGCGATGGTGAATTCCGGCTGCACAAGCCGCATCGACATCTTGTCGGACTCGGTGCCGATACGCGCCAGAAGCGCCTGATGGATGGTTTCCACCTTGGGCTGGACGCCGACATAGCACTGGGAATCCCCCTTGTTACCGACAACGCCGATCGACGGCTCGTGGATCAGGTCCACCGAAGTGCCGAGTTCGCGCGCGACGCCGAATGTCTGGCTGTTCCGGCCTGGATTCTTGTCGATAAGGACTGTCTTCGAATTTTTCATATCAACCCCGGGGTTTGACCTGATCTGTGTTCCAATTGATGTTGCGACCGCCACCTTAATGCAGGTGACGGCATCCTGTCAGCCGAGACGTGACAGCGCAGCTTCAAGCGCCGCGCGGCGTGTCTGTTCCTCGTCCAGCCGGCGACGGTTTTCTTCCACCACCTCTTCAGGCGCCTTGGCGATGAAGCCGGGATTGTCCAGCTTGCGCGAAATCTTCTCGATCTCGCCACCAACGGCGGCAATGGCCTTTTCAAGGCGCGCCCGTTCCGCGTCAAGATCGAGGATGCCGGCAAGCGGCAGCCCGATATCGACGCCGTCAACCGTGCCACGTGCCGTGCCGCTGCCGAAATTCTCGACCGTCTCGATCCCCTCGAGGCGGGCCAGCCGCAGCAAGGCTGCCCGGTTCACCTCGACAGACCGGGTCTGAAGGTCCGAAGCGCCGCGCAGCTGAAGTACAGGCTTCGCTGAAAGTGGTACATTCATTTCGGAACGTATATATCTGATATCACTGATAAGATTGATCAGAAAACCAATCTCCTTCGGCGAATCCGTCTGCGGAAGCGCGACCGCATCCGGCCAGGCTTCGGTGATCATCATGTCGCTGCTGGCGAAGATCTTCTCGTTCAGCTCTTCGGTCAGGTAGGGCATGATCGGATGCAGCAAGCGCAACGATCCGGCAAGGATGGCTGCCGCAGTGGCGCGGGTCTCGGTCGCATCGCCATCGAGCTGCGGCTTGATCAGCTCGACATACCAGTCGCAATAGGAATGCCAGACAAAGCTGTAGAGCGCATCGGCCGCCTCGTTGAAGCGGTAGGCCTCGATGGCGGCAGTGGTCTTCGCAATCGCCTCGTTATATTCGGCGACGATCCAGCGGTTGACCGGCTCCTCGACCTTTGCGAGGTCAATCTCGCCTGCCCCGCCAGTACAGCCGTTCATCTGCAGGAAACGGCAGGCGTTCCAGATCTTGGTGGCGAAGTTGCGGTAGCTCTCCAGCCGTGTCGTCGACATCTTGATGTCGCGGCCCTGCGCGGCCATGGCTGTCAGCGTGAAGCGCAGCGGATCGGCGCCATACTGGTCGATCAGGTCCAGCGGGTCCATCACATTGCCCTTGGATTTCGACATCTTCTGGCCCTTCTCGTCGCGGACAAGGGCGTGGATGTAGACATCCCGGAACGGCACTTCGCCGTCCATGGCGTACATGCTCATCATCATCATACGGGCGACCCAGAAAAAGATGATGTCGAACCCGGTGACCAGAACCGCGCCCGGATAATAGCGCGCTAGGTCGCGTGTCACCTCGTCCGTCCCGTCCGGCCAGCCGAGGGTCGAGAACGGCCACAACCCGCTCGAGAACCAGGTGTCGAGCACATCCTCGTCACGGCGCAGCTCGACGGCCTCGCCGTAATGCGCCTGTGCCGCGGCGAGCGCCGCCGCTTCATCCTCTTCGACGAAGATATGGTCGTCTGGCCCGTACCAGGCGGGAATCCGATGCCCCCACCACAGCTGGCGCGAGATGCACCATGGCTGGATGTTGCGCATCCATTCGAAATAGGTCTTCGACCAGCGCTCCGGCACGAAGCGTGTGCGCCCGTCCTCGACAGCGGCGATCGCCGGCTTCGCCAGTTCGGCGGCGTTCACATACCACTGGTCCATCAGCCAGGGCTCGATGACGACGCCCGAACGGTCACCGTGCGGGACGCTGTTCAGCACCTTCTCCTCGCGCTCGACCAGCCCTTCTTCGGCAAGGTCGGCAAGGATCTGCTTGCGCGCCTCGTAACGGTCCATGCCCTGATATTTTTCCGGAATTTCCGGAATGGCTTCCATCTTTGCCTGCGCCGTCATCAGGTTGATCAGCGGCAGATCGTGGCGGCGGCCGACCTCAAAGTCGTTGAAGTCATGCGCCGGGGTGATCTTCACCGCGCCCGACCCTTTTTCCGGATCAGGATATTCGTCGGCGATGATCGGGATCGGCCGGTTCGACAGCGGCAGGATGCACATACGGCCGACCATATGCCTGTAGCGCTCGTCGTCCGGATGAACGGCCACGGCGCCGTCGCCAAGCATGGTTTCGGGGCGGGTCGTCGCGATGGAGATATATTCGTCCTCTGATCCCTCAAGCCTGTATTTGAGGTGCCACATCGAGCTTTCCTGCTCGCGCTGCTCGACCTCGAGGTCGGAGATGGCGGTCAGCAGTTTCGGGTCCCAGTTGACCAGCCGCTTGTCGCGATAGATCAGCCCGTCGCGGTGCATCTGGACAAAAATCTTGATGACGGCGCGCGACAGCCCGGCATCGAGGGTAAACCGGTTGCGTTCCCAGTCCGGCGAGGCGCCGAGCCGGCGCATCTGGCGCTGGATTGTGCCGCCCGACTCCGCCTTCCATTCCCACATCCGCTCGAGGAACTTTTCACGGCCCATGTCGCGCCGGTCGATGCCCTGTTCGGCCAGCTGGCGTTCGACCACCATCTGCGTCGCGATGCCGGCATGGTCCTGACCCGGCTGCCACAGCGTGTCGCGGCCGCGCATGCGGTTGAACCGGATCAGCAGGTCCTGAAGCGTGAATGTAAGGGCATGGCCCATATGCAGGCTGCCGGTCACATTCGGCGGCGGCATCATGATCACATAAGGTTCGGCTTCCGAAGACGGGTCACAGGCGAAATTGCCGCCGCCTTCCCAGCGTTCGTACCAGTCTGCTTCGATGATCTTCGGATCGTAGGTCTTGGCGAGTTCTGTATCTGACATGATCGGTTCTGACAAAATAAGATCGCCGCGTCTTGTCTGGGCGGGGGCTCGTTCCCGCACCGGTCAGCGGCGATGGATCAATCCTGTGTGTTCAAGCGGTCTCGGTTGGCGTTTCTACGCATTTCGGAGGCGTTCTGCAATGCGGCTTAGTCACCCGCGCTCATCTGCTGTGCCATCCACTGGTCTATATGTTCGCGGACCATGCGCCTGACCTCCTCTTCACTGACCGCCAGCTTGCCGTCAGGGCCTATTTTGCCCTGCTCCTCGAGCGTTGCCATCACAAGCGCCCTGATGCTGGCCTCGGCGTTCTCGCCAGCCGCGGCGGAAGAAGATTTCCTGCCCGCCGTTCCGAAGTCGGGTTCGGCGCGAGGCCTGTGTATTCTGGCAACCGGCGGTACATCCTCAATGCCTTTGGCGACCTTGTCGGCCTCTTCGGCTAGACGGCTGATCGTATCGGTCGGATCGATAATCGCCCTCGCCGGACTGCGCCAGACAACCTCGTCGAGGTCGAGGATGCCGTCATCAAGGGCGCCGAACGCCTTCTGCCGTTCCTCGACAGCCTCGCGGATCGCTGCCATGGCATCCGTTTCGCCGTCGTTTTCCTGTTTCTGGCTCACCCTCGGCGGGTCCTTTCACAACAACGCCGCACGGACGGCACCGGCCTGCTCAGGGCTGGTTCGTGCGGATGTCCCACACGATGCCGCTATTTTCGGCAGCAATTGGTCCGGCATCATCCAACTGGACCAGCACAGCCGTTTCGGTGACCTCGATTGTCTCTGGCTCTTCCACCGGAACCACCAGGCTCGTCTCTTCCGTCTCGGGCTGCGAATCGACCTCCGCATCAGCAGCCCCGGCATCCGAAGCCCCGCCGTCACCTTCCGGCCATTCGACGTTCAGCGGCACCCAGCTCGTGAAGCGTGGCTCGATCGGCTGCATGTCCTGAAGCGGGCCCAGAACACCGTCAAGGTTGAAGGAACTGGCAGACAGCATGCCGCTTGCGGCCCGCAGGCGGAAGGCCGCCATCAGGATCGCGTGATCTGCGCTTACCCCGCGCAGTTCGGCATCGCTGACATCCTGTTCGGCGTCCAGAACGTCCAGTGTTGTCTTCTGGCCAAACTGGAATTCATTGGTAATGCCTGTGGCAACAAGGCGCGATGCGGCAAGCTCGGCATTGACAGCGGCGCTGTGCGAGCGTGCCGTCTCGAGATTGCGAAAGGCGTTTCGAACAGCAAGGCTGGCTGACCGCAAGGCGTTGTCACGGTCGAATTTGGCGGCCTCGAGGCTTGCCGAAAGGCTGCGCGACTTGGCACGGATCGATCCGGTCGGCATCAGCGGCGAGGACAGCTTGATCTGGGCCGATAACTCGGTTTTGTCGGACCGGGTCCCCTCCGCCATCGACTCCGTCGCGTTCAGCGAGAATGCGACCGTCGGCTTGACGCTCGCCATCAGGGCATTGAACTGCTGCGTCGACACATCGACCGTCAGGCGCGCAATGG
>CEVH01136175.1_pt1 | contig 12267 bp, 8 predicted proteins | sample 356521 | NCBI WGS metagenome assembly CEVH01 (sample SAMEA2623446, study PRJEB7988) | marine metagenome | isolation source: saline water (ENVO:00002010), including
TAGCATTCTCCCGCACTCGCGAACTCGCGACTGCCTGAATGGGAGATCGGGGTTAGGTTAGCCTTGTTACCCAAGTAACTGACTGGGGGTGTGATCCCCCCTCCTATCACAAGGGAGATTGTATGGACATCAAACTCTGGTATAGTAAGACCATGGAGAAGTGGCGTTGGACACTAATGGATTCCAATCAACCATTTGACCAACATGGCGGCGAAAGAGAAGATTTTCATGATGCAATGGGTGATATTACTAAGACGGTAGAGTACATCTTAGAAGAAAGACGAAAGGGTGGTATGATTCATCCTGAATGGGCAGACGGATTTGTGGGTAAATAATGTATAGTCTTTGGATACACTTAGAAGCGTTCTTCATGGTTGTCGTATTGAATTGTGTTCAACCAGTCAACTGGAAGTATTGTTATCGAGTGGACCAATGGCTCATTCCAGACGTGATAGAAGGATATAAATTATGGTCTGGACAGACACATCCTTATCAGAATGAAAAAGATTATTTGAAAAAAATTGATAAATAATTGTCCGTGTGAAGGAAGTGCTAAGAGGGGGTGACCCCTCTTTTCTTTAATTTGGATTACCATGTTTGAAATTAATGAAAAAGGAATAGACGTTGTTCAAGTCACTGGTATTGGACCCAGAGGCATCAACGTAATGATTCTAGATAATTTTTATCAAAACCCTGATGAAGTAAGAGAACTTGCTCTTAAGGGAAGAAAAGAATCACATAAAACTACATTCGGTAGATCTGCATTTCTGCCGACATGGGAATTTGCAGCTAAAACAAAACATATATTTGATGGAATATGTTTTGATCAAGATTTATGGTTTACTGAAACTGATAGAGAAATATATGAAGAATCTTGGAAAAATGCAGGGTTCATGGTTCAGTATACTAGAGAAGAAGAGTGGAAGTCTGACCCCAAGATTCTAATTCCACATCAAGAGAGTTATCCTCTAGAATGGAAACCATGCCAATTTGTGTTAAAGATCTGTCTAAATAATGAATTTGAAAATCATTCTGGTGAAGAGATTTACACATTCATGAGTGAAACGACTGTTGCTAAACCAATGGATTCCGTTTATAAAGATGAACTATCAAAACCAACAGAAGAAGCATGGAAAGATTTGGGTATTACTATCGATAGTTCTGTGACGTGGGAAAAAGTATCAACCATTCCCATGATATATAATCGCGCTATCTTATTCCAGAGTCAGATATTACATAGACCACAAATAGTTCCCAATACATTCAATGATCACGACCGTATGGAACAGATTTTGTTTTTGTAGTTCTTGAGTCTTGTCTAAATAACAAAAGAAGAGATCCTACTTGAGCAGATAAAATGCCTCTATCAAGATTAGAAAATTTCCTTAAGAATGCTGAAGGTAACATTTTATATGTAAACCCTTCTGACTTTGATGCTACTGACAGTATCGAAAACAGGGGAAATTCCCAGACACGTCCTTTTAAGACAATTCAGAGAGCACTCATTGAGGCTGCTCGTTTCTCTTATCAGAGTGGAAAGAATAACGATAAAATCGACAGGACTACTATTCTAGTATATCCTGGCACTCACTATATTGATAACCGCCCTGGTTATACCATTATCAATAATAATGGTTCTGCTGAGTATAGAATGAGAAAGGAGACGGGTTGGGAACCCTCCACTCTCAGTCAGTTCACAACAGAAACTAATTTTGATGTACTAGACATCAATAACGAATTATATAAGTATAACTCTACTGAGGGTGGTGCTATCCTACCTAGAGGTACGTCTCTAATTGGTCTGGATCTCCGTAAGACTAAGATTCGTCCTCTATATGTACCTGATCCTGAGTCTGACGATAAACTCTACAGTTCTGTCCTCAGAGTTACTGGTACTTGTTACTTTACTGCATTTACTATCTTTGATGCTGACATTTCTAAGCCAGCATACTATGACTATGATAGTAATACCAAGACTCCTACATTCTCTCACCACAAACTTGCAACCTTTGCTTACGCAGACGGTCTAAACAACGTTCTTATTAATGGTGGTGACAGTGGACTCACTGACCTTGACATGTATTACTTCAAGGTTGCTAGAGCATACGGTGACTCTTCTGGTCGTCCTCTTGGTGACTATCCTACATTTGATGACTTTGAACCCAACGTAGACGAATTTAGAATCGTTGGTGACATTTCTGCTGACCCTGTTGGTATCTCCTCTATCAAGGCTGGTGATGGTAATACACCAAGTCAGATCATTACTGTTGATACTGGTAAACCACATGGTCTATTCAAAGATACTCCTGTTCTTATTGCTGGTATTACTACTAGTATCAATTCTTACAATGGATCTTTCCTCGTTGACGAAGTAGTTACTGACACAAGATTTAGATATAATACTCCTTCTATTCCTAGTAATGCCCTACCTACAGCACAGGAGATTCAAAACTCCTCTGTTATTATTGAACCAGATACTGTAGGTTCTGCATCACCTTACGTCTTTAACTGTTCACTCCGTTCTGTTTACGGTATGAACGGTCTAGATTGTGATGGTGATAAGGCAACTGGATTTAAATCCATGGTTTGTGCCCAGTTCACGGGTATTTCTATTCAAAAGGATGATAACTCATTCATTCTCTATAACCGTGACACTGCCATCTTTAATGATACAACAACTGTAGCAGAGTCGGAGAAACCTCTACACTCTAACTCTAGGGCAATCTACAAACCAAATTATGAAACCTCTCACATGAGAGTTAGGAACAACGCTGTTGTTCAGTTGGTGTCTGTGTTTGCTATTGCATATGCACGTCACTTCCATGCAGAGAGAGGTGGTGACGCATCTATTACCAACTCTAACTCTAACTTTGGACAAACTGCTCTTGAGGCATCTGGATTTAGACCATTTGCTTTTGATAGAGATGATGTTGGATATGTTACTCACATCATTCCTCCTAGAGAACTTGTTCAGGAAGAGGGCACTGCTTCTTGGTTGACTCTTGACACTCAAAAAACTATTGGTGTTGGTGTTACTGAGAGACTATACATCTTTGCATATGATACTGAAGAGATTGTACCACCTGCACAGGTTGACTCTTTTAGAATCGGTGCTAAGAAAGGAGAGATGTTGTATCTCTCTCTTGTTAATACATTATCTGGTCAGGCAGTACAAGAAACCTATGAGACTCCAATTCTCATGCAGGTTCCTAGTGGAATCGGTACTTCCTCACAAAAAGAATATAATGTTATTAGAAACTCTGGTGTAAACGCCATTGTATCTAACGTTCTGCAATTCTATACTAATCACCAGTTAGTTAATGGTGAGAAGATTAGAGTATTCTCCAATACTGGTGAGACTCCAAGTGGTATTATTAATGATAAGATCTACTATGCAATCGCTGGTGGTAATCTTGCTGCTGACAGAATTCAGTTAGCATCTACCTTCAACGATGCTCTTGCTCGTAGACCACTAACAGGTATATCTAATGGTGGTGGTAAACTAACAGTAACCTCCACTGTATCTGATAAGAATCCTGGCGACCCAGGCCACCCAATTCAGTGGGATGATCTGAATAAGAACTGGTATATTCTTGCTCACCCAAGTCTTACTTATAATAAGATCTTCCCAGCACTCAACACTATTGGTGTGGGTGTTATCGGTAAGGAAACTGGTACTACTTACATCAAACGTAGAGTTGATAACAGATCCCTACTTGATAGACTTTATAGACTTAGATATGTTATTCCTAAGGAACACGTTAATGCTCGTGCTCCTAAACCTGGTTTTATTCTACAAGAATCTAAGACTGTAGGTATTGGTAGTGCTTCGTTCTTGACTGCTGATCTAAGCAATCCAACACAACTTAGGAACCCTAAGATCATCAAGAATGCGACATATAGTTCGCAGGTGATGACGTTCACTACAGAAGAGAGACATAGACTACAACCTGGCGACCTTGTAACTATTAGAAATGTAGAGAGTGTTAATAATCCACTCAACACATTTAAGATTGGTTTCAACGGTGTTTTCCCTGTTGATACTGTTGTAACTGCAAAACAGTTTACTGTTGCAGGTATCAGTACAGATCCTGGCGCTTTCCTTAACGAGAACAACCAGAGAACAACACAACAACAGATTGAGGATCTTCCTACTGTACAGAGATCTAAGGCAGTAGATACCTTCACTGTTTATAGAGTTGCTGAGTCTAGACCACACATTCCTGGCACATCTGGACAGGATGGTGTATATAACATCACCATGATCTGTGGATCTATTCCACTAGACAAGGATCTTGGATTTGGTGTATCTATGAAGTCCTTCTCTCAGGACGTTAGAAACCTATATCCACAACAGGATAGAGATAACTATGAGTCTGATCCACAACCAGCAATCACATATGCAAATGCTGAGGTTATTGGTGAGGTAATTACTAATGATAGAAAGAAATCACTTACCCGTGAGGCCCTTTCCTACTTCATGCAGGGTCAACAGGTTGGTTTCGCTGTAACTGGTGCCGTTATCACTGGTACAGGTAACACCACTGTAACTCTATTCACAAACGTTGAACACAACTTCGACAGTATTAAGAAGGTCAGTCTCGTTAATCCTGGCGGTGGATATAACAATGGATCTGGTATTGCAACTGTAATCTATGGTGCAAACCTTGAGAACAATCAACTTTCTGGAAGAAATGCTGCTGCAAACGTAACCGTATCTGCTGCTGGTACGATCACCACCATTGAAATGATTGATGGTGGTTCTACTTATGGTGTAGGTAACACCATGACTATCTCTGCTTTCCCAGCAGGTGCTCCATCCACTGATGCAGTTGTAGAGGTTGATGAGATCTTCAGTAACGTTGGTGATGGTCTAACTCTATCTGGATTTGAGATTCCAGAACTTAATGGTACATTTAAGATCGTAGATGTTCCTAGTGGCAAGTCTGTATCTGTTGAGATTGGAACTACTAGATCTCTAGATCCATACTACACACCTAGAGATGATAGAAGACTGCCAACTTATAGTCTTGCAAACGTTGGTACTGCTGTTACCTTCATGGATGTTACCAGAGAAACTGGTATCGCCACTGTTAGAACTGAAGGAAACCATACTCTAGTTGCTGGTAACTGTTTCACCATTCATGGTCTAAACAACCCACTATTTGATGATAGAACCTTTGTTGTTGATGACGTAGAACCAAATCTACCACTAAGAGGTATCCAATTTAATGTTGGTATCATTACCTCTGGTATCTCTACTTCATATAATATTGAGGCATCTAGACTATTCGGTACTGGTATTAGTGCTAACGGTAAGACACTGGGTCTTGGTGAGAATAATCTGCCAGGTAGATCTGCGTTCTTCTACACAGGTATTTCCACAAGTATTGCTGCACCACTAACCAATACTGATACAACTATCACACTAACGGATACTAATGGTTTCCAACGTGGTGACTATTGTATGATTAATGGCGAAATCGTTAGATTCGTCAACAATAACTTGAACAAGGTTCTCCGTGGTCAGTTTGGTACACTATCTGTATCTGCTCTAGTTGGATCTACAATTAAGAAGATCAAGATCCTGCCAATGGAACTTCGTAGACCTTCTATTCTTCGTGCATCTGGTCATACATTTGAATATCTTGGTTATGGTTCTGGTAACTATTCTACCTCTCTACCACAGAAACAGGATAGAGTTCTTTCTGACCAAGAAACACTTTCTGCACAGAAGAAGGAACTAGATGGTGGTACTGTTGTTTACACTGGTATGAACGACAGTGGTGACTTCTTCACTGGATATAAGAAACTATCTTCTATTACTGGTGAAGAAGAAGTCCTAGAGGCTCCTATTTTCTCCTACACTGGTGATGATGCCGAGGCAGAAGCAAGTAAGAGAGTATCTGGTGTATTTGATGAGATTCTTGTTAGAGAGTCGATCACTGTTGAGGGTGGTGACAATAACAACAGAACATCCCAGTTCTATGGACCAGTCAACTTCACTGAGAAACTAACCAGTAACTCTGTTGATGGTATTGAAACAGTCAACCTATTCCTTAGAGGTGATGCTCCACAGGGTAAACTACTCACAGTTGGTATCTCTACTCCTACTGGTACTAAGAGAGCAGGTGACCTATCCTTCGATGGTATTCCTGATGCTGGTGGATACCTTGGACACATCTTTGCTGAAGGTGAGTGGAGAAGATTCGGTGTTATTTCTCAGGAGAGAGATAGAAACTTCCTCAAGGTAGATCAGATTGGTATTGGACAGTCTGGTATTGGTGTATTCAACTTCAAGGATGCATTTGAAGTCAATGGTGTTGCCAAGATCAAAGACTTGTTTGTCTCTGGTATTGTTACCTTCGCATCTAACCAGTCTTTCGCTGGAGTTTCTTACGATACTCTGGTAGTTAAGAAGGTTGCTAACTTCTGGGGTTACAATACTTCTGGTGGTGTATCCGATCAGGGTATTCCTTGGGAGAACTATGGTCACTACACTATTGTTGATGAGGGTGGTACAGCAAGACTTAACGACATGGAAGTCGTTGGTACATATGCTACCTTCAAACCTTCTGTTGCTCTGCATGTAGAAGGACCATATAAGTCCACATATGCTGGTGTCAGTACTTGGTCGGGTACTGTCGAGTTCGGTAACATTAACGTTAACAATGGCACGATCTACGGGTATAACCTTCTCGGTGTTAATGCTGGTATTGATACGCTTGAAGTTCGCAAGGACCTTTCGGCAAGATATGGTATTATCACCGACTTTGCGTCTACTGACGCTTCTATTGCGAGGGGTTATTTAGATGTAGGTATCACAACTCTCTCTCACGTTGGTACACAGTATGTAAATGAAAATAGAATCTTCACTGGTATTATTACCAACGTAAGTTTCTCCAACCATCTGGTTGGTCCTTTGGGACAGATTGATGTTGGTATTGTTACTAACTTGTCTGGTACTAATGCTACCTATGAAAATATCACTGGTACTGCTGTAACTGCAACCGACCTACACTTTAAGGATGACCTCTTTGGTCCTGATGCATACATTCAGTCTGGTATTATTACTGCATTTAGAGCAGAGTATATCGGTGGTATTGGTAATGCTGGTGCTAATCAACCCACACTACAGATTAACGTCAACTCTGGTATCATTACATCACTTGTAGGTACTGCTGCTACCATGCAGGAGATCTACATGAATCCTAATGGTAGAATTACCACACCATTCATCTATGGTAACACTGGTATTATTACTAACTTCGGTGATGGTAGTAAGGTTATCAACATCAAGTGTGGTCAAGGTAAGGGTATTGCCTATCAGTGGGAATCTACCGCAACTAATGTTCCACCATTTGTTGTTCAATCTACAAGTAAGGTTAACAACCTGAACGCTGATCTCCTAGACGGATTGAATACTTCTTGGGATGACCAGTCAGGCAATAGTATTGTTAGAAGACTGAACGGTGATTCTAAGTTTGATGTTGGTCACTTTAATAATGTTAACTCTGCTAATGGTACATTTACTGGTGCAATCTCTTGTGACAACATAACTGCCGCTAGTCCTTCTACATTCTCCAGTAACGTTACTATTTCTGGACAACTAACTTGTTCAACTATTAGTGGTACGGTATCCAACGCAACTCTTGCTGATAATGTTAAGGGTGGTGCAAATAGAATTCCGTATCAACAAGCATCAAACGATACTACAACTTCTGGTAATCTTGTCTTTAACGGTACTAAGATGACCGTTAAGGAATTGAAGGTCAATTCTACTGCTGATTGTAGCATCAGTGGTAATGCTAATTCCTCAGATCTTGCTGATAATGTCAAGGGTAGTACTCACTGCATTTTGTATCAGTCTGGTAATAATACTACCAACACTACAAGTAATCTAAGATATTATCAAGGAAAACTACAGTGTGCAGGTGACATTGTTGCTTACTACTCTGACCAGAGACTTAAGACTGACTTCTTAAAATTTGATAATGCTATTGAGAAAATCTGTTCCTTGACGGGTGGAACATTTGAGTGGAATAAAACTGCACAAGATCTTAATCCTGAGATTTGCATCGAAGGTGAAAGACACGCTGGTTTGATTGCACAAGATGTACAGAAGATTCTTCCAGAGGCAGTAACACTTGCTCCAGGAAATAATCCTGATGGTTCGACTGATTATCTAACAATTAAATACGAAAAACTAGTTCCTCTACTCGTCGAGGCGATTAAGGAACTTAAGGGAGAGATCGACGAACTCAAGAAGAAGTAAATGCATCCAGACGAAAAACGGGAGTTTTACAAGGGTTTACGGGAAAGGATTAAACAACTAAGGATGGGGCACCTCTTTGAGGAACCCTGTCCTTTATATGAACCAGAGTGGGAAGAAGACCACTGGTGGGACTGTAGACTAACTTACGATCAGGACGGTGATTATGAGTGACTATTTTGAATCAGATAAGTTTGATGAGGAATGGTATTGCGAAACTAAGATGGGAATCTATGAGTGCAGGATGATGTTGAATCATCTTGAATATGCCATTAAGATGTGGCCTGGAGCCCCAGCAAGACCAGCAGAAGAACAAGAATTTCTGCAAACCATGAAAAATAGATACTTTGCAATGGTTACAGATTACAGTCTGTACAAACAGTTTGGTGGCAAAGTAAATGAAGAACCTCTTGATGATGAGGACTAAATAAATTACTTACGATAATATTATGAACCTCGTAGATAATAATGACTTGAAGGTTTCTGAAGATCTTAAATACGACGTTAGAAGACTGGGTGATCAGCAAAATCATCCAGTCATTGTCGTAGATAATGTTCTAGATGATCCAAATAGTTTTGTAGAGAATATTATAAAGAAACATCCCCTTCAGAAGAATGATACTTCTGGTGTAGGAGTATTCCCAGGCTATCAAAATGCCTTGGACTTGGAGTTTGATGAGTTGAATAAGTTGGTATGTTATCTTATCAATAAAGTTACTGACATTACTATTGAGAACCCAGCAGCAGTTCCGTTTGATTATCAGGTCAACTGTTTGTATAGTGATGTAGAATGTGATAGAATTTGTATCCAACCACATGTTGATCCAGCACTATTTGCTTTTGTTCTTTATTTGAATGATGATCCTGCTGGTGGTACATCATTCTTTTCTCATAAAGCGACTGGTCTTACCATGATGGAACATGTCGATAAGAACTATAAGAGAACTGAAGAGTATTGGGAATATAAAGAGTGGCAGTATGATTTCTTCAAAGAGAAGAGGAAAGAGAAAGTGGCACTCAACTCCAATTTAATGGAGAAAGATACATTTGAGGAAGAACACTTTGTGAAGATGGAATATAATAGGATGGTAATCTATCCAGGCTATGTGTGGCATTCTGCCATGATTCATCCTGATTGGTGGGTAGATACTCCAAGAATTGCACTGGTTGGATCTATTTCTGGACAAGGTATGATTGCTGAATGAAACAACTAAGTGACTACATCTTTCACTTTGAGGATGTTCTTAATAAAGAAGAACATTCTAGATTGTTGCATCTAGCAAAAACACATAAACATGATCCATTAACTTGTCCAGAGAGACAGGAAGATCTTGAAGATGAGTATGCATATTATGATCTACAGGGAACTAGATCACATACACCACTAGAACCCGAAGATGGTGAGATATATGATCTAACTCACAAGGCAATGATGAGAACATTGCCTAAGATATATCAGAAGTATAAAGACTTTCTACCATACTCTGCACCGCCTGGTGACATAGATTACGATAAATATAGCGGATACTGGTTATGCAAGTACCCCACAGGGGGATTCTTGTCATTTCATGCGGATGTTGACGCTGATGCTGCATCTGTCACCTGTATTTTCTTACTAAATGATGATTTTGAGGGTGGTGAAGTATATTTCTGGGGAGAACATAAAGTCAATCCTCCAGCAAATTCCATACATGTATACCCAAGTAATCATCTATTCCCACATGAAGTAAAACCCGTGACCAAGGGAGAACGATATAGTATCGTAGTTTGGTTCGGTTACCACAAAGGATACGATTGGAGTTAAACATGGCAGCAATAGATCTAAATCTGATGCAACAGGTTGCAGATTCGGGTAAGTATCCCTTTCTGTTGAATAGTACTGACGTGTCAAATGTTGCCAAGATCATGGATGCTCATCCAGATCTATTTGGTTTACGTTGGGATGATCCCAAGTCAAAGATGACTGATGGTGGGTGTTTAATTCAGAAAACTATCCGTAGTGATGGTGGAAGCGAACCTAATCTATATGGTTTTAATTTTACTACTCAACAAGGGGTAAAATCATATAGATGTTTTGATGGTCACATCATTACTAATGAGTTATTTGGAATGAGGGGTGAAGGTAAGAGATGGATCCACAGCAATAAAACACTGGTATTTGATGCAGATAATCCAGAGAAACCAGTGAAAGAACATGTAATTCTGGGTGGTATTCCTCTGTTCTTTGAGTCTATCAACAGATTGTGTGAAGTTGCTGCAGAAATTACAGGTAATAATGATACCAAGAAGTTACATGAGGCACTAACTAAAATCGATTCATTTACTACTGAAGATTATGATTTGGAGTTAGATTATATGTTCGTTGACCATATCAATGGTAGTGTAACTTTTGGTTTCGATAAAGATTACGACAACGATAATACTAAGATTGTAGATCTCATCAACTGTTGTTCTGAGGATGGTACTAATGTTAGAAGGTCTAATAACGCTTTATTGGATGTTGCCAGTGACCCCTTGGATAGTGGTGACTGTAATAATTGCGTTGTTATTAAATTTGACAGAGAAGGACTATCAAGAGAAGTAGGTATATCTCTAGGTCACCATTATTCTAAACTTGCTCCACCAGAGACAAAACCAATGGATAATTATGGTAGATACTCACAGAAAGTCAGTTCCCATAATGAGTGTGTTTCTCTGGTTACTGATGTTACCGCAAATGCTAAGTGGTTTACAGAAGATATTGCAAGAGAATTATCGACATGGGAAGATGAAACAATTACAACAAACTTACTTGCTGCCATTGTTGCATATGGTACTGATTATGGATATAGATTAGATGTTTCCTACGGATGGATGGGACCAGGCGGTATGCAAACTATCCCAGGGCGATCTTAGGAAACACTACCATTTGAGGAGTATGTGAATCTCGATCCTCCATTGCCGCCGCCATTACCACCATTGCCGCTCTGACCCTGTTTATTACCATTGTAACCGCATCCTTCCTCATCATTTCCACCATTCTGACCTTTGTTTCCTGCTTGACCAGTATTTCCTTTACCTCCATCTCCCCAGTTTCCACCAGTTCCACCTGATCCTCCATTACCACCTGATCCTCCATTTTTGTTTCCACCATTGCCACTATTGCCACCTTGTCCACCATTTGAAGGATTATACCAAGAGGAACCATTCCACAGATAACCTTTTCCTCTTCCACCTTGTCCACCGTTACCACCATTACCGCCACTTCCACCATCGTTGCGGCACTTTCTCTTAGTATTTTTACAGAACCACTTGTTACATTTCTGGGTTCCACTGTGACCTCCGCCACCTCCTTTTCCACCATTACCACCATTGCCGCCACCGCCGCCACCACCTTTGATCTTGTTTTGACCATTGATCTTAACTGGTGATGCAACGTGGCAACCTTGTAGACCATTACCGCCACCTTTATTGCCAGGGTAACCGATTGCGTTACCATTCATATTAACAGTCATAGTAGAGGTGTCTTGCCTCTGATTGAGTCTTAATGCGGGTTGACTTCCGTCTGAACCGCATGTGCCGTTCATATTGATAGTCTTAGGTAATTTAGAGTCATATACTTCATCACCAAAAATATCTTGTCTTGCCCTTAAGTGAGTAAAGTTACCACTACATGTGGCAGTAATACCAGAACAAACATTTCTAAAATTATTAAAAGAAATAGTGCCACCAGTAGGCACGTTACTATTCTCAGAAATGTTTACAATACCCTTACCTCTATAATAATCTGATAAATTGTTGCCATTACTGAAGGTGTCGATGATTACCTTCATTGAGATAGCACCACTACCAAATAACTTTGAGAATGATTTATTAATATTTCCGTATGCTTCAGGAAGAAATGTCTCATCATATGATTGTGGAGTTGATTCCACATCCATTGATGCAGAAAGAGCATTATAATTTGCATGGAAAAACTCATCCGTATCGGGATTGTAGATCCAGATCTTGTTTAA
>CEVH01191694.1_pt1 | contig 12191 bp, 11 predicted proteins | sample 356521 | NCBI WGS metagenome assembly CEVH01 (sample SAMEA2623446, study PRJEB7988) | marine metagenome | isolation source: saline water (ENVO:00002010), including
GACAAATAAAAAATCACCAACTAATAAAGATTTTTCTAATGAAGACGTGGGTATTGTATAAGGTTGAATTAGGTATGTATGAACAAATGTTGCAGCTATAACAGCAAAAATAATAGAACTTGCCCATTCACCGCTCTTTGATTTTGGATTGGTACTTCTGTCAAAAACATATTCAGGATTAGTAAAATAGTTTAAATAGTAATTATAAAAACCAAATGAAACAACTGATAAAAATGTATCAGTATAGGTGTTTTTTTTAAAACTTCTTGAAATTTCAACCCAAATTGCGGGGATCAGAATAATATTAATTCCTGGTAGAATAAGAATAAATATCCACCACCATGGCCTATTAATTATTTTTAGTAAAATAAAAATATTATAAAGAGGAATGAAAGATTGCCAGGATTTAAAACCAGCAATGGAATATAACTTCCAAGTTCCTAAGCCATGGATAAAATTTAGTATTAAAAGTACAATTAGTATTTCACTCATAATTCAATATTTAAAGATAATCCAAAATTTGATTTATTTTGGATATTATTAAATTCATAATTTGGAGTGATACTCAGATTATCATCTAGATTAAACTGCATTAAATGTGCATCAACATTAGCGTCAATGATATTTAATATATAAATTCCTAATGTAACTAAAATTGAAAGCTCTTTATTTCTTTTTAGGGTTCTTTGTGCTCTTATTAGTCCATCATTAGATATTGCAGGGTATATGCCATTTCCATAAAATTCGTCATCAACGAATCCTGCTAGTCTTCTTTTATATGCGTTTCTATATCTGTTATAGTCCTGGTCATTTTTTTTATAAAAATAAACTCCCGAAGCTAAAGCACCGTAAACTATAGGGATTTTCCAATATTTTTTATTGTAAGCCTGTCCGAGGCCAGGTAGAACAGCTGAGTAAAATGTGGCTTTTGAGGGCCTTAGAGATATTTCTAATTCTTTTTCAAATTTCTCATTTTGGGAATAACTGAAGTAGAAAAAAAATAGTGAAAGAAAAAAAAATAATAACTTATTCATTTAATTTTTTTATAATTCTAATTAAATCTGATTTAGATTTGAACTTTAGTATAATTTTTCCACTGTCATTTTTTGAAAATACTAAGTCTATTTCAGTATCTAGTTTTTTTTCAATTTTTATTTTCTCATTATAAAGATCATCATGTAGCTTAATTTTTTTTCTTTTTTTAACTGGGTTTTTTAAATTTTTTATTAGCTTTTCCGTATTTCTGACCGATAGATTTTTTGTTATAATTTTTTTATAAATGGAAAGCTGTATGTTTTCATCTTCAATATTTATCATAGCTCTTCCGTGTCCCATAGTGATGAAACCGTCTTTAATACCACTTTGTATTATTGGATTAAGTTTCAGTAACCTTAAATAATTACTAATTGTAGATCTTTTTTTACCTATTTTTTTACTTAATTCATCTTGAGTAATATTTATTTCATCAATTAGTCTTTGGTAAGAAATAGCTATTTCAATAGAATCTAAGTCTTGTCTGCTTATATTTTCAACCAATGCCATTTCTAAAGATTGCTGATCATTTGCTTTCCTTATGTAACACGGTATTTTACTAATTCCTAATTCTTTAAATGCTCTTAGCCTTCTTTCCCCTGATATTAATTGAAAATTATTTTTTGAAGTTTGTTTTATGGTTATGGGTTGAACTAAGCCGATGTTCTTTATTGAAGTAATTAGCTCATCTAGCTTTTCTCTTTTGAAAGTTGATCTTGGTTGATAAGGATTAAGTTTAATTTTTGATATTTCAATTTCACTACCAAAATTTTTTTTAAAATTTGATATTAATTTTGATTTATTGTTAGAATCCTTTAAAATTGACGAAAGATTTCTACCAAGGACTTTTTTCTTTGTTGCTTTAGCCATGATTAGTTTTTGAAATGAGTTCCTCAGCCAAATTTAAATAATTATCAGCACCTTTACTGCTAACATCATAATCAATAATACTTTTCCCGTAACTGGTTGCTTCCCCTAATTTTACATTTCTGTGGATAACAGTATTAAAAACCATATCATTAAAATTTAGTTTTACTTCTTTTTTTACCTGATTTGACAGATTTAATCTGGTGTCATACATTGTTAAGACTAACCCCTCAATTGACAAGTTTTCATTATGAATTTTTTGTATACTTTTGATCGTATTTAATAATTTCCCAAGGCCTTCAAGAGCCAGATATTCACACTGTATAGGAATTATAACAGAGTCACTTGCAGTTAAAGCATTTATTGTTATTAGTCCAAGAGAAGGGGGGCAATCGATAATAATAAAATCATATTTATCTTTGATGCCTATAATTGAATTTCTCAATAAATATTCTCTTTCGATCATATTTATTGACTCTATTTCAATCCCAACTAAATCAATGTGAGCAGGTATTATGCTAAGAAATTCCAGTTTAGTCTTATAAATACAATCTTCGGTTTTACATTTATTGTCAAGTAAATCATATATTGTTTTGGTTTGACTATTAATTTCAAATCCAATTGAGGAAGTTGCATTAGATTGTGGATCAAAATCTATAAGTAAAACTTTTTTTTCTAAAACTGCTAGAGCAGAAGATAAGTTTACTGAAGTTGTTGTTTTTCCAACTCCACCTTTTTGATTAGAAACAGCTATAATTTTACTCATAAAAATTAAAAAACAAAATAAATTTACAACTTATAAAGTTCAATAAGAACTATTTATTGTTAAAGAAATTTTAAAATGTTAACAGTTAAATTAATTATGACTTTCAATTAGGAAATCTAATATTTTACATGCAGAATTGCCAATATTTGTTCCGGGACCAAATATATATTTTACCCCGAGATTGAACATAAAATCATAATCCTTTTTAGGAATTACACCTCCAACTACAATCATTTTATCATCACAATCATATTTTTTTAATTCCTTGATTAAATTTGGAATGAGTGTCTTATGTCCACCGGCTAAAGATGAAATTCCAACAATATGAACATCATTTTCAACTGCCTGTTTAGCAACTTCTTCAGGTGTTTGAAATAATGGCCCAATATCAACATCAAATCCCATGTCAGCAAAGCTAGTACCTATAACCTTTGCTCCTCTGTCATGACCGTCCTGACCAATTTTAGCAATTAAAATTCTTGGTCTTCTTCCATCCATTTCTGCAAACTTGTCAGAAAGTTTTACAGCATTTTTATAATTAGAATTATTTTTCATCCCCGATTTATATACTCCAGAAAAACTTTTAATTTGAGATTTGTATCTTCCAAATTCTTTTTCTAATGCCAAACTTATTTCACCCAATGTAGCTCTCGCTCTAGCAGCTTTGACTGCTAAAGCTAGTAAATTTTTATTTTTCTTTCTAGCTGCTGTACTTAGCTCCTTTAATATATTTTGGACATCTATTTCTTTTCTGTTTTTTTTAAGTTTAGTTAATTTTTTTATTTGATTATTTTTAACTTTTTCATTATCGATTTCTAGAAAATTGATATTTTCATCTTCGTCTAATTTAAATTCGTTGACTCCTACTATTATGATTTCCTTATTATCAATTTTTGCTTGTTTTTTAGTTGCAGCTTGTTCAATCCTCATCTTAGGTATACCTTTTTCGATAGCTTTAGTCATTCCACCTGCCTCGTTTATTTCATTTATGTGAAGCATAGCTTTAGAAATAAGTTCTTTTGTTAAACTTTCAACATAGTAACTCCCTCCCCAAGGATCAACTGTGTCACAAGCTCCAATTTCTTCTTGGATAATTAGTTGCGTGTCTCTTGCAATTTTTGAAGAAAATTTTGTTGGTAAACCAATTGCCTCATCCAACGAATTGGTATGAAGACTTTGGGTTCCTCCAAATACTGCTGACATTGCTTCAATCGTAGTACGAGTTATATTGTTAAATGGTTCTTGCTCTGATAAACTCCATCCACTGGTCTGACAATGAGCTCTTAAACAATAAGATTTTTCATTTATTGGATTAAATTGCTTCATTAATTTTGTCCAAAGAAATCTTGCAGCCCTCATTTTAGCTATTTCCATAAAATGATTCATTCCAATTCCCCAAAAAAATGAAAATCTATTAGCAAAATCATCAACCCTAAGTCCTGCATTAATCCCTGTTTTCACGTATTCGATTCCATTTGCTAGGGTATATGCAAGCTCTAAATCAGCACTGGCGCCAGCTTCTTGCATGTGATACCCCGATATACTAATACTATTGAACTTAGGCATATTTTTGCTTGTAAATTCAAAGATATTCGCAATTATTCTGATAGAATCTTCTGGTGGATAAATAAAAGTATTTCTTACCATATATTCTTTCAAAATATCATTCTGAATTGTTCCAGAAAGTTTTGAAATATCAATTCCTTGTTCCTCTGCTGCAACTATATAAAATGCCATGATTGGTAGAACTGCACCATTCATTGTCATTGAAACACTCATTTTATCAAGCGGAATACCTTCAAATAAAATTTTCATATCCTCGACGCTGTCAATAGCAACCCCGGCTTTGCCAACGTCTCCAACTACTCTTGTGTTATCAGAATCATATCCTCTATGAGTTGGTAAATCAAATGCAACAGAAAGTCCTTTTTGACCAGCTTTAAGATTTTCCTTATAAAATTTATTACTTTCTTTTGCTGTTGAAAAACCAGCGTATTGTCTAATTGTCCATGGTTTATTTGTGTACATAGAGGAATAGGGACCTCTTGTATATGGTGGTAAACCAGCAATTAAATCTTTCTCGTCTAGATTTGAAATATCTTTTGAATAATAATTGGACTTAATTTTTATTTGTTCATCACTTTCAAAAAAGATACTTTCTTTTTTGTTAACGAATTTTGGATCAAAGTCACTTAATTTTATTTTATTTAGATTTTTATGATTCATTAACATATTTATTAAATCCAACTAATATTTTTTTTCCTGATTTATATTGTTCTTTTACTTTTTTTGAATTTTTTAAAATTTCATTAAAAAGGCCGTCTTCCTTTATACTTTCATGGTAACCGCCATTTGACATTATTTTTTTAAATAAATCAAGAGTTTGCTGAGCTAATTTTTCAATTAAATAGCTTATATAATAACTACCGCTAACAGCATTACTAACTTTATCGATTAGCGTTTCGTGTTTTAAAATTAATAATTGATTGTATTTTATTCTTTCTGAAAAGTCATTTCTATCTTTAAATTTAATATCATACGCTAAAGATTTAATATAATTACAACCTCCTAATATTCCAGACATACATTCAGACGTCGATCTTATAATGTTATTATTATAATTTTCTATTGTTTTATTTTTTATAAATGGTTTGGCTGTAATATTACAATCATCAATTTGTTTACCATATTCATTTGAAATTAAACTCCAGATGATCCTCAAAACCTGTATTTTGGCTATTTCAAAAAAATAATTATTTCCCTGAACTAGTTCAAATGATATTTTCTCTAAAAGACTAACTCCATATCTATTTAATAACTCTGTGGCTACAGAAATTGTAAATGCAATTTCTTGAATAATATTAGCGCCTGAGTTTTTAAAAAATTCAGAAGAAATATTTATTTTGAATTTTTTATCCAAACAATCATCTAAATGCAAGGTTTCTAGCTTATCTAATTTAGGCTCAATTATTAGGTTTAAATCTTGACTTATTTTTACAAACTTATTTGATTGTATAAATATATTTCCAGATGATATTATAGATTTGTTTAGGTCCTCATCTGCATAATTATATAGAATTATGTCATTAATTTTATTTTCATAAAAATTTTTAATTTCTTGATCTATATTAGCGGTTTTTTTACAATCTATCTCTCCCAAGATATTCCACTTGTCAGGAAATATAAATTTCCCTGGATTAATTATAGAATTTGGGTTGCTTAAATAAAAAGGTGAAATTTTTATATTTTCGTCTGAATATGAAAATAATTTATTAAATCTATCAACTCCAAGGTCATCAATTATTTTTTCACTCCATTTATCATGTATATTTTTATCAGATTTCATTTAATTTGAAATTGAATCATATTCTATTAAAAATATTTCTTCATTATCCTTTTTCATGAATAGTTTTTCTCTTGCATATTTTTCTAGGCCAGAATCTGATTGCATCATTTTTAATTCCCTTTGATCTTTCTTTATTTCATTATTATAATATGATTTTCTTTCATTTAACTCCTCAATATCTTTGTTTAGTCTTTTATGAGTTAATAATGAATTACTATCAAAATAAATCATCCATATAATAAAAAAAATGATAATTAGTCCTATTGTGCTTTTTAAGAAATTAAATATTTTATTCTTCATCATAAATTATTTTTAATTACCTTAATTAACTGTTCAATATTTACACTATCTTTTGTATTTAATATTAAATCACAATCTTTTTTGAATGGTTCAACATATTTACTGTGCATCTTATCAAGCCTTGTCTCAAACAGATTTACAACATCATTGTAATTTCTTCCTCTTTCTTTGATATCTCTTTCTAGTCTTCTCTTAAACCTTAAATTACGAGGACAATCCAAGAATACGGAATAATCAATATTATTCTTCAAGGTTTTATTTGCTAAAATTAAAATTCCTTCAATTATTAAAATTTTTTTTGGTTTCAATGGTGTCGAATTTTCAAGTCTTAAATGTGAATTAAAGCAATAATTTGGAACACTAATGGTTTTTCCTAGCTTAAGCATGTTAATATGCTTATTTAACAAACTAAAATCTATAGCATCGGGGGTGTCATAGTTTAAATTATCTCTTTCGTTAAATTTTAAGTTAGGATTATCTTTATAATAGGCGTCTGACGACAATAAACAAATTTTAGAATTGTTCATTAATCTTTTAATTTTATTAATGATCGTGGTTTTACCACTACCTGTTCCGCCAGTTACTCCAATAATAAACATTTTATTCGATTAATTTTATAATACCCAAGTTTTCCACTCCGACATAAATATTTTTATTTTTATCTAATTCGATTGATCTAACTCTCCCAATTTGATTCAATAATCTTTTTTCTTCAACAATCTTACCATTATCAATTATGCACTGATGTAGGTATTCAAATTTCAGGGATCCGATTAGAATGCTATTATCTAGACTTGGATAGTTAGGATTATCAATGTAAACCATTCCGCTTGGAGCTATTGAAGGAACCCAAAAATGATAAGGATCAACCATTCCCTCAATAGAGGTTTTATCGGTGAATTTTGTACCCCAATAATTTATACCATAACTAGCCAGTGGCCACCCATAATTTTTTCCGCTTTCTATAATATTAATTTCGTCTCCTCCTTTGGGGCCGTGTTCATGAATCCATATTTCATCATTTTTTCTATCATAAAACATTCCTTGAGGATTTCTGTGGCCATAGCTGTATATTGCTTTTTTTGAATTCTTTTCATTTACAAAGGGGTTGTCAATTGGTATTCTACCGTCATCGTGGAGTCTGTAGATTTTACCACCATCTCTATTAATATCCTGAGGATTAATATCTCTATAACCTCTATCACCAATACTAAAAAACAGATAATTATTTTTATCAAAAATTATTCTGCTTCCATAGTGGAGGCTTTTTTTACTGTTTGGTAAAGCTTGGTAAATAATTTCTTGATTAACAGCTTGATTACCATTTAGTTTAAACCTCATAACAGATGTATTTGTTCCATTATTTTTGTCGTTTGATGATGAGTATGAAATATAAATCCACTTATTTTCTAAATAATTTGGATGTAATTCAATATCAAGTAAACCACCCTGATTTTTAGAAATAATTTCTGGTAAATTTTTAACGGTAGTTTTATTTCCATCTTTAAAGTGAATTAATTCTCCTTTTCTCTCAGTAATTAAAATGGAGTTATCAGGCAAAAAAACGAAAGCCCAAGGAACTTCAAGATTGTCAACAATTAATTCATATTTTAATTCAATTGAGTAAGAAAATACAAATCCCCAAAAAAACACATAAAATGATATAATTTTCTTCATGTCATTAAATTACAAAAAACTGGTTATTAAATGCTTAAATCAATACATCAAATAAACAATAATTATATATTTTTGTTATTTAAAAAGTAAAGTAGATGAGCGAAAAAATAAATTGTCTTATAATAGGCTCAGGACCGGCTGGTTACACAGCGGCTATATATGCTGCCAGAGCAAATATGAATCCTGTTTTATATCAAGGAATACAACCTGGAGGTCAATTAACAACAACAACTGATGTAGAAAATTTTCCGGGATATCCTGATGGCATCTCTGGTCCAGAAATGATGATTGAGTTAAAAAGACAAGCAGAAAGATTTGGCACTGATATTAGAAATGGTTGGATTACAAAAGTTGATTTTAGTGACAAATTGAAACTTTTTGTTAATGATGAGCATCAGTTAGAGTGTAATTCTATTATTATTTCAACTGGTGCTTCAGCAAAATATCTTGGATTAGATTCTGAGAAAAAATATTTAGAGTCTGGTGGTGGAGTTTCAGCCTGTGCGGTTTGTGATGGATTTTTTTATAAAAATCAAGATGTTGTAATTGTTGGTGGAGGAGATTCTGCTTGTGAAGAAGCTCATTATCTTTCAAAGTTATGCCGTAACGTTACTATGTTGGTGAGAAAAGATAAGTTTAGAGCTTCAAAGATTATGCAAGATAGAGTCATGAAAACCAGTAACATAAAGATACTTTTCAATACTTCAACCGAAGAGGTAAAGGGTGATGGTCAATTAGTAACGTCAATTCTTACAAAAAATAATCTTACAGGAGAGCTAAATGATATTCCTGCCACAGGATTTTTTGTTGCTATTGGTCACAATCCTAATACAGAAATTTTTAAACCGTTCATTAAAATGGATTCTAACGGTTATATTATAAATCAACCTGGATCAACAAAAACTAATATAGAAGGTGTATTTGTTTCTGGTGATGCAGCAGATCATGTGTATAGACAAGCGATAACTGCTGCTGGAACTGGCTGTATGGCTGCATTAGACGCAGAAAGGTATCTAGCATCAAAGTAAAATCTTTAAACTATTTGATCTATGCAGTTTTTTAAAAGAAACCCTTTTGGTCATATACTTTTGTTAAAAAAGTGGATAATTAGAATTATTGGGGCTTACAGTCACAGAAGATATCGTGGGTTTAACGAATTAAAAATTGAAGGATCTGAAATTATTAGAGGTTTAGATGACAACAATGTCCTATTTATTTCTAATCATCAGACATATTTTGCTGATGTAGTTGCCATGTTTCATGTCTTTAATGCAAGCCTTAAAGGTAGGGTAGATTCAATTAAAAATATAGGGTACTTGTGGAATCCAAAACTCAATATATATTTTATTGCTGCTAAAGAAACCATGAATTCCGGCTTAATTCCTAAGATTTTAGCTTACGCTGGATCTGTTAGTATTGAAAGGACATGGAGAAGTAGGGGAGAAGATATCAATAGGCAAGTAAAATTTAGTGATATTTCAAATATAGGTAAGGCCTTAAATGATGGCTGGGTTATAACATTTCCTCAGGGAACAACAACACCTTTCAAGCCAATCAGAAAGGGTACAGCATTTCTTATTAAACAATATAAACCAGTGGTTGTGCCAATAGTTATTGACGGATTTAGAAGGTCTTTTGATAAAAAGGGTTTAAGAGTAAAGAAGAAAAATATTCTTCAAACAATGACAATAAAAAAGCCTTTAAAAATTGATTATGAAAATGAAACAACAGAAGACATTATTGATAAAATTGCATTTTCAATCGAACAACACGAATCGTTTTTAAAAGTAATTCCTCAAAGAGATTTAAAGAAAGAAAATGAACTCAATAAGAAAAGAGAGTTTTAAATTTTAAAAACATTATCCTCATTGATAATGTCATTGACCTGCACGGAAACTCTGTGAAAAGCATCAAGATCTGAAGAATCAATTCTAGATCTAACAAGCTTCTTAAAATGTTTAATTTTTTCGATAACAATTTCTCTTTTTTTAATTCCTAATTTTGTGAGTGAAATAATTATACCCCTCCCATCATTTGGATTTGGTCTTCGAGTAATAAGATTTTTATTTTCCATAGAATTTAATATTCTTGAAATACTATTAGATTCTAAACCCATGGTTGGTCCAATTGAAGTTGAAGGACTTCCATTTTCAGGGTCGATACTTAATAAGGTGAAGCCAATTGAAAATGTAACATCATAATTTGAAGCTTCTTTATTATACATTTTTTCTATATTTTTCCAGGTTTGCCTTACAACAAAGTCAACTCTTCTTCTAAAATTGTTATTAATAATCATTTGTTAAATAAAGTATAGTGCTAGCATAGTAAATTTAAAAAAATATTTCATTTTTTTATAATTCTATGACTTTCAATTCCTAGATCTGAATACAGCTTAACTATATAAATACCAGCATTCAATATTGTGGTTTTTAATTCCAAAATATTTTCGTTTGACTTTTCTAAAATTTTTTGACCAAGAATATTAAAAATTTCTAATTTATTAATATTGGTATTAGATCGAATACTAAGATAATTTTCAGTAGGATTAGGATAGATATAAGAGTTAATTTGCTCTGTTTCAGAAATATTTAAATTTTCTGAAATTCCCCTTATTTTGAAATTATCAAAATAAAACCCATCTCTTCTCAAACCACCATCAGAATAAAGCTTAAATCTTACAAAAATTTCATCACCAATGTAATCTGATAGTAAGATACTTTCGTTAATCCATTGAGACTGATTACCATCATAGAGCGGTTCATCAAATGCATAATCATGTGTTTCTATCCCTATTTTAGTATACTTTCCACATTGTGGAATCCATGAATTACCATTATCATTGGAAATCTCAAGCTGAACGTAGTCATAGCCTGACTCAATATTCCATTTAGCATCAAAATTAATTTCTGCATAAACAAATCCAGATAAATTTATTGGATCTGTAAGTTGGATAATTTCTTCAGAATTATTACTGTAATTTGAGTATGGTGAGTCTGTGATACTTGTTTCTGGTGAAAGGTACTCTTCATAAGTGTTTGACCACTCAGAGTTATCATTCCAAAAATTAGAAAAATTATCACTTTCATCCTCTATTATTATTTGGTTTTGACCATAAATTTTAGTTACCGTAATTTCTTCATCGTATAAACCATTGTTTAATACATATTTGTAAATTATACTATCACCTTCTTCAATAGATTCATCTAAGGCTATATAAAAGCTATCATTAAAAATCTCTCCTATTTCAATAGGACCGATGCTGATTGGGGATGAAATATCTTCAATATTCGAAGATACTGGTATTACAGATATAAAAAATTCACCGACATTAGAAATTCCTAGTCTTTGAACACTGAAATCAGATTCAAAATTGAGATTAGAAACGAAATTTGAAGTATTATCTTTTAATTTTGCATAATTACCAATCATTTTAGCAGCACTTAAATTTAATTTTAGCATTCCTTTGCAAAGATCTTCAATTGTCGATGACTGTGGCCAAAATGAGCTGCCTATTTCAGGTGTCATTGCAAATATTTTTTCTCTTATTTGATTGTCCTCAGTTATTAACATTCCATACATAAAATCATCACTATCCCCAGCTGCAGGGTACAGGTCGGCACTAATAATGTTATCATAATTGTTTTCACTAACCAATTCTGAGGTAATAAATTCATAAATATCATTATCCTCAGTTGGTTGATTATAATCATATCCATATGGATATAAAAGTAAATTACCATATGTGTGATTATTCAATGCTAATTTGAAATTTTTTGATTCCACTAGATATCTGATTGCTTTGTTTTCTGCTTCAGAGAAAGGCTCATCTCCAGCATAAGTACTGCCGTTAGGGTTGCTTGATGTTCCTGATGTATTCCAAACCTCATTACCATTTCCATCTACATAAGAATAGTTTCTATTATTATCAACTCCATGGTTATCTCTTCTATTTTTTCTCCACATTCCGCCACCGCTTGGTTCACTTGTTTCGTTATAAACATATCCGTCTGGATTTACACATGGTACAAAATATAATTCTGAATTGTCAATAATTTGTTTTATGCTGTTATTTGAATCATAATTTTCGAGTAAATACCACATAAAGTATATAAGTTGTTGCATTGATCCAGGTTCGCGTGCGTGGTGAAGAGCTGTATATAAAATTTGAGGTTCATCTTCAACAATTTCTGGATTATCTGAAAT
>CEVH01020990.1_pt1 | contig 12147 bp, 10 predicted proteins | sample 356521 | NCBI WGS metagenome assembly CEVH01 (sample SAMEA2623446, study PRJEB7988) | marine metagenome | isolation source: saline water (ENVO:00002010), including
AATAATTTCTTCATTCCTACACCCGTTAATAGAGCAAATTCTACTACCATTAATGGTACAGTAAGAATCCAATCAATGTAACGTAATTCAGTTGGAGAGGCTTTTTCATAAGCTTCTGCTAATGCTGTAGCATCATCACCAGCAGCTTCGATTCCTGGGAATCCCATAATCCACTGTTCTCTCATGTAGAAATAATGCACAGCTGCAATACCAGTAATAAGTGCTGCAACAAGCATTGAATCTTTAAATTTCTTGTCAACTTGACCATGCTGCATCAAAAACCATACAGTAGCCGCTAACATAGAAACAGAACCGATAAAAAAAGTAAAACCAGTAAAATCACCAGTTTGCACCGTTTTAGCACCGGCTTGTAAAAAATAATTTAACATTTCCATAATTATAGTGTTTAATTTGTTATACAAATGTAAATATAGCAAAATGTATGCCAAAATGTTAATAATTCGTTAAAATCAAAAGCTAAAAATTATTAAATCAATAAAAAAAGAGCCCTTGTTAGGACTCTTTTTTTATTAAATGGGTGCTTTTTCTATAATTGCTTAAATGGTAAGTAAGGACTACTTATCCACTTGACAAATGTACTACCCAAAGAATATACCCACTTGTATAATATGATATTGACAAATAGGAAAATTAAAATCGAAATTACTTTGATATATGCGCCTATCACCTGACCTAATTGATCAAAATCAAACCAATCAACATCCGCTGGATCAATAAGTACAAAAAAACCATTATCAAACTCAAACATTTCTTCAAGCAAAGGGATTATCATAGCCTCATCTGTAACTGCTGCTATTAAAGCATCTAGTGCTACAAAACCTAACATTAAAAATGCACCAAAGCCATTTAAAGCACCAGCGATCATGCCATATACTTCAGCTCCGCCTAGTTCAAGCGCTGTTAACCATTGAACAGTCATTGCAACTGCGCTGAATAGTGCAAGTAAAGCAGCTATATAACCAGCAGCTCTTATCAAAGCTAGAGGAAGATCTTTAACAACAAATTGAAGCATATTACCAGTTGAACTAGCTATTTCAGCACCCAAATCTCTAACAACATTTGATATTGGAATAAGAGCGTAAGCCCAAAAAGCAGCCCCTACAATAAACCCAATACCAACCTCGACACCGTCTGAAAATTTATCTCCAACTTCTTCAAAACCCTTGACAATACTCCATAAACCAGCTAAGATGATAGCAAGAGCACCAACTTTCAGTAGCGTATTAATCCAGCTACCGATAGATTTTTCAGAGTCATTCATACAGGAATTCCAATGATTAAACGGCAGTTTATCACTTGCCATCTTAGGCAAATCTAAAACCTGATCTAAATAATTTTTAATTTCCATAGTTTATTTTAGTTATAGTTATTATCTGACAAAATTACAAAAAAAAAAGAGGATATAATCAAAATCATAAAAAATGGACTTGATTATTGATAATTAAATAATTTTTAAAATGTTTTTTTGAAATAAAAACAAAAAAATTACATTTTTAATTTATTTACAATTCCGTATTTATCTATTAGATACACTAGTGCTGTCATTGTTGCGGCTCCTAGCTCCAGCTCTCTTTTATGAATAGTTTCAAAAACATCATTTGCCGAATGATGATGGTCAAAATATCTTTGGGAATCAGGTTTTAAACCACTTAATACATTATTGGGAGTTTTTAGAGGTCCAATATCAGCTCCACTTCCACCCAACTCAAAAAAATGAATAAGGTAAGGTTTAAATAACTCTTTCCAACTTAATATTTGCTCAAAATTACTTTCATCTGTATCAAAATAAAATCCTCTGGGGGTAAAAGCACCTGCATCACTTTCAAGGGCAAAAATATGATTTTCACCTTTTTTAAATGCTTCCTGAGCATATTTATTCCCACCCCTTAGGCCATTTTCTTCGTTCATAAATAGTACTACTCTTATACTCCTTTTGGGAATAATTCCTGAGATTTTCAATAACCTGAGAACTTCCATAGATTGAACACATCCTGCACCATCATCATGAGATCCATCTCCAATATCCCAAGAGTCTAAGTGTCCACCCACAAGAATATATTCATCAGGATATTCTGATCCGGTCAACTCTCCAATTACATTATAGGACAAAACATCATCCATCTGTTGACAATTTTGTTTAAAATAGAATTTAATGTTATTATCAATTTTTAACATTGAACTCAGCAAGTCAGCATGTTCAGTACTTATAGCTGCAGATGGAATTCTTTTTTCAATCGGAATTTTTCCATATGTCATACTTCCAGTGTGAGGTAAATCATCAATTTTTAAATTCATAGACCTTACTATTACACCCACCGCTTCATATTCTATTGCGTGAACTGCTCCTTCATATCTTTGGTTAACACAACCTCCATAAGCCTTAAATGTATCAATCAGCGTAGGATCCATAGGTCGATTATAAAAAACGATTTTTCCCTTAATTTTATCTTTTCCTAGTTTTTCAAGTTCTTCAAAACTTTTCACCTCGACAATATTAGCTTTCAAACCAACTAGCGGAGTTGCAATTGATCCACCTAAAGCAGTGATATTGACTTTTGTAGTTTTGCCAGGTTCAGATTCAATGTAAGCAAATTCTGGAGCACCTCTAACCCACTTAGGAACCATAACAGGTTGTAACCAAACCTTGTCAAGTCCAAGTAATTCTAGCTCTGATTTTGTCCAGTTGACTGCACGTTCTGCGTTTAATGAACCTGACAATCTTCCTCCGATATTATTTGACAAATAATCTAACCATTCATAACTCTTTCCATTGGTCAAAGAATTATTGTATATTTCTCTAAAAATATCTTTATCACTTTGAGAAAAAATTGAAAATGGAATTAATAGAATAAATAAAAATCTCATTTTAAAATTTTATAAAATCTTTTACATTCTTTTCTGAAATCTCTTTATCTCCAAGAATAATTAATCTTTCAATTACATTTCTTAACTCTCTTACATTTCCAGACCAATTATGTTTTTTCATCAAATCAACTGCTTTTTCTGAAAATTTCTTGACCTTGGATCCTTGTGACTCAGCAATATTCTTCGAAAAATGTTCAATTAGCAAGGGGATGTCGTCTTTTCTTGAATCTAATGAAGGTACATTGATAATTATCACTGCTAATCTGTGGTATAAATCTTCTCTAAATTTACCCTCTGAAATCTCCTTTTTTAAATCCTTATTTGTTGCAGCAATAACTCTTACATCAATTTTAATATCTTTTCCTCCACCAACTTTTTGAATACGATTATCTTGAAGAACTCTTAAAACTTTTGCCTGAGCAGACAAACTCATATCTCCAATTTCATCTAGAAATATAGTTCCATTTTGAGCAGCTTCAAATTTTCCAACTTTATCCTTAACAGCGCCTGTAAATGAACCTTTAACATGACCGAATAATTCACTTTCAATTAATTCACTAGGTATGGCTGCACAATTAACTTCAATCAGTGGTTGATGAGCACGTCTACTCAAATTATGAATAGATCTTGCTACTAATTCTTTTCCAGAACCATTAGGCCCGTTTATAAAGATTTTGGCATCTGTTTCTGCAACTTTATCGATTAAGTCTCTAATTTCATTAATTGGTTTAGTCTTACCAATCATTTCAAAATTCTTGTTGATTTTTTTTCTTAATAATTTATTTTCAACAACTAGTTGTTTTCTGTCAAGTGCGTTTCTAACTGTTGTCAAAAGTCTATTCAGATCTGGAGGTTTTGAGATATAATCAAAAGCGCCTTTTTTCATTGAATCTACTGCTAATTCTAAGTCGCCATGACCAGAAATCATTATAATAGGGGTTTCAGGAATAGTTTTCTTAGAAAAATCTAAAACTTCCATTCCATCTACTTTAGGCATCTTGATATCTGAAACGATCAAATCGTAAGAATTTTTTTTGATTTTATTAATAGCTTCGATTCCGTTTTCAGCCTCATCAATTTCATGTGATTTATCTTCTTCCGAAAGAATTTTTATAAGAACCCTTCTTATCGCTGGTTCATCTTCAATTATTAAAATTTTTGACATAATACTTAATATTTAAGCCATTTAATCACTTCTTTGTATGATGGCTTTTTTCCATACATCAATATACCAATTCTATATATTTTTGCAGCTATCCATATAACTAAAATTATAGATAAAAATAATATTAATAAAGAAGTTATTTGTTCAATTAATGGAACTCCTTGGGGTATTCTCATCATCATCACAACCGGAGATGTCAGAGGAATATAAGAGAATATTTTGGCAACAATTCCGTTAGGATCTTCAGGAACAGTTAATATTCCAACATAGAGTGAGACAATTAAAACAATAGTAATTGGCATTAAAAACTGTTGCGCATCAGCTTGATTATCAACAGCTGCTCCAACAGCAGCAAAAATTGCTGAATATAACAAATAACCTCCTAGAAAATAAAATATGAAGGCTAACAAAATATTCATTAATGGTAAATTAATCAGTGATGTGAATATCCCTATCGCTGATGACGATAGTACATCATCGTTTGAAGCGTTTAAAATCAATTGCGACTCTTCATGATTCATAGAAATACCAAAAATTGAAAATATTATTGTGTTAAAAACAAAAAATAAAAATCCCCAAATTATAAATTGAGTAAAACCTGCCAAGGAAACCCCAATAATCTTCCCTGTCATTAAATAGAATGGCTTTACAGAGGATATGATGATTTCGATTATCCTGTTAGATTTTTCCTCAATTACACTCATCATAATCATACCACCGTAAATAAAAATGAAAAAATACAGTAAAAATCCTAATATCAATCCGAAGATTAATTTTACTGCTCCGTCTTCTTTAGTAGTTTTTTCACCCTTATAGGTCTGCTGAAACAAACTTACATCAACTCTACTTTTATTAATTTTATCAATATCAATTCCCTCAATTTTAAAATTCTCAATAGTAAGAATATTTTCAAGTTGAGATTCAATATTATTAATAATTGAAAAAGAAGCAGCACCTTCAGTGATAAAAGAAATAGAATCAGCTACTGTTTTTGGATAGTCAAATTCTTTAATATATAGTAAACCATAATCAGATTTTGTCTCTGAAATAATTTTTGCCTCTTTAAATGAAAAATCATCTAATAATTCAAATTTTAATGAACCTGATGATTGTAATTTATTGAATATTTTTCCGGTCTTATCTACAACAGAAATATTTTTTATAGTTTCATTATTCAAACTTGTAAGCCAGCCTATAAACAATATCACTCCTACAATAAATAACGGTGTTAATATAGTTGATAAAATAAATGTTTTATTTTTTATCTTATTTAAATATTCTCTTCTTGTTATTAATATAAAATTTCTCATGCTAATTGCTGTTCACAGAATTTATAAAAATATCATTAACACTCGGAATAACTTCTTTAAAATGGACTAATCTGGAGTTCTTATTAAGGAAATTTATTAAACGATCAGAACTTTGATTAACATCTAGTTTGATATTCATTCTTAAATTATCTCCAATGGTCCTAAAGTTTGGAGCTAATATTTTATATTTTAACTCTAACTCTTCTTTTAAAACTTGGGGATGTGATGAATTAACTGCAACTTCAAAAGTATTTGTTTTAAAATCACTTCTAATATCATCAAGTTTTCCGTCTAGAATTTTATTGGACTTGTTTATTAGTGCAATATAATCACATAATTCCTCAACAGATTCCATTCTATGGGTTGAAAAAATAATAGTAGCCCCACTTTTATTGAGTTGTAAAATTTCATCTTTGATGAGATTTGCATTTATAGGATCAAAACCAGAGAATGGTTCATCAAATATCAATAATTGTGGTTTATGTAAAATCGTAACTATGAACTGAACCTTTTGAGCCATTCCCTTTGATAGATCTGTAACTTTTTTATTCCACCAATCAGAAATTTCAAACTTTTCAAACCATTTTCTCAATTCAGCCCTTGCTGATTGTTTATTCATCCCCTTGAGTTGAGCTAAATATATTGCTTGTTCGCCGATTTTCATCTTTGGATATAAACCCCTTTCTTCTGGTAAATAACCAATTTCTTTAATATGACTAATATTCAACGGGGTGTCACTAAATAAAACTCTTCCAGAATCAGGAGCAGTTATTTGGTTAATTATCCTAATTAAAGTTGTTTTGCCGGCACCATTAGGACCTAATAATCCAAAGATTGAACCTTTTGGGATATTTATTGAAACATCATTTAGAGCTGTATACTCCCCAAAGGTCTTAGACACTGAGTCTATGGAAAGTAAATTTTTCATTAAAATAATTTGATTTTAGTTAAATATAACACTAATACCCTAAGGAAAAGAATCAAAATTAAAAATTGATAAAAATCTATGAAAACATGTCTTTCACCCTATCAAAAAATGACTTTTCAGAATTTTCTGGTTTGGGTTCAAAATGCTCGTTAGATTTCATTGACTCGAAAAATTGCTTTTGTTTTTTATCTAAAGTTTTGGGTGTCCAAACATTTACATGCACAAGTAAATCTCCTGATCCATATCCGTTTATGTTAGGGACCCCTTTGCCCCTAAGCCTTAAAATTTTACCAGATTGCATTCCAGGCTCAATTTTTATTCTTACTTTTCCAGAAACAGTTTGAATATCTTTATTAGATCCTAGAATTGCGTCAGGAATACTAACATATAGTTCATAGTGCAAATTATCACCTTCTCTTTGTAAATTTTTATGAGGAACTTCGTTAATTACTACTAATAAATCTCCGCTAACTCCGTTACCAGGCGCCTCATTTCCTTTGCCTGAAACCTTTAACTGCATGTCATCAACAACACCAGCAGGAATTGGAATATTTACAGTTTCTTCTTTAACAATCATTCCATTAGTGTCTGAGCCACTTGGTCTATTATCTAATGTTTGACCTGATCCTGAACATTTTGGACAAGTGGTTGAAGTTTGCATTCTTCCTAGTATTGTATTGGTAACTCTGGTAACTTGACCGGTCCCATTACACTGAGAACATGTTGAAAAAGTAGCACCAGGTGCAAGAACTTTTCTTTTAACTTTTATTTTTTTATCAACACCGTTACATATTTCCTCTAAATTGAGATTTACTCTAACTCTCAAATTACCACCTTTTATAACCCTTCTTCCCTGAGATCCGCCAAAGCCGCCAAAGGCACCTCCAAAAATATCTCCAAATTGACTAAATATATCATCCATATTCATTCCTCCACCAAATCCACTTCCACCATTTTGAAAAGCTTGGTGACCAAATTGATCGTATCGTGATTTTTTTTCTGGATTTCCTAGGACATCGTAAGCTTCAGCAGCTTCTTTAAATTTTTCTTCAGCTGCCTTATCACCTGGATTTTTATCTGGGTGGTATTTAATAGCCATTTTTCTGTAGGCTTTTTTTATCTCCGCTGATGAAGCACTCTTATTAACCCCTAAAGTTTTGTAATAATCTTCTTTCATAACTATTTGCCTATTACAACTTTTGGATATCTAATCACCTTTTCTCCTAACTTATACCCCTTTTCGATAATATCAATTATTTTACCTTTCATATCTTTACTTGGTGCTGGTATTTGGGTTACAGCCTCATGATAATCTGCGTTAAATCCATCTCCTTTATTTACCTCAATTAGACTTAGACCCTTGGATTTAAGACAATCAGAAAGTTTATTTTTAATCAGCATAACCCCTTTTAAAATCTCATTGTCTTTATCCTTCTCGATCTCTGCTGACGCTCTATCAAAATCGTCTAAAACTGGTAATAATGAGATCATTACCTCTTCACTTGCTGTAGAGAAAAGCTCAATCCTTTCTTTAGCCGTTCTTCTCTTATAATTTTCGAATTCTGCAAAAAGTCTTAGGAACTTATCTTTCTCCTCTTTTAACTGATCTTCTAAATTAACTTCCTCAACCTGATTTTCAGCTTGTTCGACGTTCTTGTCAATTTCAACTTTCTTTTTTGATTTTTTCTTTGCCATCTGATTGATTTTATATATTTATTGCAAAATTACTGCCATTTTGTATTTATTGTCAAAATGTCACGACAGAATATCTTTGACAGAGTTTTTTAATTTTCGAAACTTAAAATTAAATCCTGCCTGTTCAATTTTTTTACTTGAAACCTTTTGGCTCTTAAAAAGAATAATGTGCATATCTCCAAAAATTAGTCTGAAAAAGAATCTTGGCAAAGGAATTATAAATAATACATATTTTTTGATTTGAGAAATAATCTTGGTAAACTCGTAATTAGATATTGGATTGGGCGCAACACCATTATATAATCCAGATAATTTATTTTTGATTATATAAATAAAAATTTGAGAAATATCCTTTATATGAACCCAGGATTGCCATTGTCTTCCTGAGCCAAAATATACTCCAAAACCAAATGACATTGGCTGCATTGTCTGCTTTAATACTCCACCCCTACTGGACAATACCAAACCAATTCTAACAATTGACACCTTTTCTACTATTCTTTCAAAAGACATTGTAGCTTTTTCCCATTCTTTAATGACATCTGAGAGAAAATAATAACTTCTCTTGGACTCGCTTTCATTAAATTCTTTATCATATGAGCTAGGATATACTCCAATTCCACTAGCTGAAACAATCGATTGTATCTTAATATTATTTTCAATTAACTGTTTTCTTAAAAAATTCAAACTTTGAACTCTACTTTTTAAGATAAGTTCTTTATTTTTTTTTGTCCAAATTCTAAAAATTGAAGCACCTGATAAATTTATGATTGAGTCAACTTGATTAAAACAATTTAAATCAATTATATTTTTTTGGGGATTCCAATAAAAGCCGTTACATCCAGGAAAAGTATCTATTTTATTTTTTCTTGTTGTCAAAAAATTAACCTTTATATCACTTTCTAGACAATCTTTAACAATTCTTGATCCGATTAAACCGGTAGCTCCTGTGATTAATACTTTCATTTATAATTTAAAGTTGAAGTAAATATAATTTAATTGATTAATTTTGCATGAGTTTTTATCCTTTATTATCATGAATGAAAAAATCAAAATTACCAGAATTAAAAAAAGTAAAATTAATGATATAGATTTTAATAATTTCTCTTTCGGGTCTGTGTTTACTGATCATATGTTTGAATGTGATTTTATTGATGGCAAGTGGGTAAATCCAATAATTAAACCATATCAACCTATCTCAATTGAGCCATCGGCAAGTGTATTACATTATGGTCAGGCAATCTTTGAAGGCATGAAAGCTTACAAAGACAAAAATGATGAAGTGTGGTTGTTTAGACCTGATCAAAATTTTGAAAGAATTAATAAGTCAGCCGTTCGAATGGCAATGCCTGAATTTCCTGAAGAATTATTTTATGAGGCTCTAACAAATTTGATTAACATTGACAAAGATTGGGTTAAGTACGGAGATGGAAGATCATTGTACATCAGACCTTTTGTTATTGGAAATGAATATGCAATTCAAGCCGTTCCGTCCAAAAACTATAAGTTTATGATTATATGTGCCCCTGCAACACTCTACTACACTAAAAAATTAAAGGTTATTGTAGCAGATAAATTTAGTAGAGCTGCATCTGGTGGAGTTGGTTTTGCTAAAGCCGCTGGAAATTATGCAGGTCAATTTTATCCAACTAAGCTTGCAAATGATGAAGGATTTGATCAAGTAATATGGACAGATGCAAATGAGCACAGTTATTTAGAGGAAGCGGGTACAATGAATATTTTCTTTAGAATTAATGATTCTTTAATAACCGCACCTACAACTGATACAATTTTGGATGGAGTTACAAGAAAAAGTCTAATTCAAATTGCCAAGGATAATGGAATAAATGTAGAAATAAAGAAGCTAAAAGTTGAAGAACTTAAAAATGCAGCAAAAAACGGATCATTAAAAGAGATTTTTGGAGCTGGGACAGCTGCGGTAGTAAGTCAAATTAATGCTTTTCAACATAAAGGTGAATTATTTGAATTAAAGGAAATAGATAATTCTTATGCGGAAAAACTCAAGTCAAATTTAGTGGGAATTCAAACTAATCAACTTACAGATCGACATAATTGGAGGTATAAAGTTTAGGAATCTAATATACGTTTAATGTTAGGCTTAAAATAATTAGGCCCTTTAAGAACCTTTCCATCTTCACGATATATTGGATTACCATCAGCCCCTAATTTGCTCATATTACTATTTTGTATTTCACTAAAAATTTCATCTATTTTATGCTGCATACCATGTTCAATAATAGTTCCGCATAAAATATATAGCATATCTCCGAGGGCATCTGCAACTTCAACCATATCATTATTGTTTGCTGCATCCAAATACTCTTCATTTTCTTCTTTCATCAAATTAAACCTTAGTTTATTTTTATCTGAACCTAAATCAGCCTTAGGGAAATCCAAGTAATCAAGTTTAAATGCTTTATGAAATTCTTTTACAGCTAATATTTTATCTTTCATGACATCAAATTATTTTAATATTTATTAGTTTCGCTAAAAAAATATGTTTTCCCAAGGCCAGTTAATTTTTGCAGCACTATTCACGGTATGTTTTTCTATTATTCTCTTTTTAGCATATAAGAGGGATGCTAAGCTTCACAAAAAATACTACAAGGGGAGTTTATGGGTATTACTAGCCTTCATAGGTTTTATTGGAATGATAGCTACAATAAAATTCATTTTTGTTTGAATCGTAAATAAATCCTAATCTAAAAAACCAAATTCTTTGCTATACTTAAGCATTTGATATTCAAAACTATTGACATATTTTAACTCAACATCCACCAACTCATTTTTATCATTATAAACTGGAATTAGCTCTGGGTTAACAAAACCCGCGTAAGCTGCTCCTTTAAATTTCTCATTTCTTTTGAGTATTTCAGCATGAAGATTTTGATCTACCTTAACTCCGTAATCCTCAACTAATCTCTCGGCAGCTTTATAATCTCCTTCAGACTTAATTCGTTGAGTTTCTCTTAACAATTCACCAAACAAATCTCTAAGCTTTTCATAATCATTAATATTAAAGAATGTTTTACCGTTTTTGGTCACCTTTTCAATGACATTTTCGTCTTGACCTTTTTCAAAAACCCATTCACTAACCCATTTCCTGTTTCTCATATGAGCTTGCTCAACATCATCACCTAAGTTTAATCTTATTAACTGAGTCATCATTCCATTTCTAATATATCCATCATAGGAAGCTTTGCCTACTGATTTCCAGTCATCGACTAACCCAAGTTCTTCTATTTTAGGATTATAAATGTAGTATAACGCTAATAAATCGGCTCTTCCCTCCTCAATTGTTGACCTATAGGTTTTCAAAGTTTCGCTAGGTGTACCAACTCCGGGCATTAGTTGACCGGACGCATGACCAATAACTTCGTGAAGAGCAGTGTGCATATCTCCAGCTAAATTACCATACTTAATTTCTAAATCATATTCCTCGTCATCATTTACAAATTCTTTTAATCTGTCTCCACTACCAGCATTATTGTATGCATTTTTAATATTGCCTAATGAAACTGATTTACTTCCTATCGATGCTCTTATCCAATTAGCATTGGGTAAGTTTACACCAATTGGCGTACTAGGAGATGCATCTCCAGCTTCTCCAGCTACATTTACGGTTTTGTAACTAACACCAATAACATTTGGTTTTTTATGTTCTTGCATTATCGAAGAATTATCTTCAAACCATTGAACATTTTCAGAAAGAACAGACATTTTTCTAGACATATTAAAATCATTTATCTGAACAATATTTTCAAAGGATCCTCTCAAACCTATAGGATCGTTATAAACTTCGATAAATCCATTTATATAATCTATGTTACCTTCAGTTGCCTTTGTCCAGGCAACACAATAGTCATCCCATGTCTTTAAATCACCAGTTTTATAATATTCAGCCAATATCCTCAATGCGTCCCCTTGAGCCTTATTTTCAGCCACACTTGCAGCCTTATTTATCCATTTTATAATTTCTTTTATTGATTCTCCGTAAAGACCATTTTCACTGTAAACAATTTCTTTAAGTATGCCATTTTCCTTCACCAACTTTGAATTCAAACCATATGAAAGTGGTTTAGTTGGATCGGGTTGTATTTTTTTAGAGTAGAAAGAAAGAGCATCATCCATAGTGACATTTG
>CEVH01192058.1_pt1 | contig 12145 bp, 10 predicted proteins | sample 356521 | NCBI WGS metagenome assembly CEVH01 (sample SAMEA2623446, study PRJEB7988) | marine metagenome | isolation source: saline water (ENVO:00002010), including
TTCAACACTCGTCCAGAGGCTGAGAGTCACGCCAAGCGTCTCCAAAAGGAGGATGCGACTTTCGATATCTACGTCGTAGACATGTACAAGTGGCTGCTTATCCCTCCCGACCCTACGAAGATTGAAGACGTTCATTATACGAATGAGAAGCTTGAGGAGCTTATGCAGGGTTACAAGGAGAACCAGGCTGCAGCCGTCAAGATGTTTGAGGAGCGTAAGCGTGACATGATCGAGGGGAAGAGTCACTTCAAGCCTGGTGATGAGAACTCTAAGTTTTACAATAAGCCGGATGAAGCCCCGATTAGTCATCCAGCCGAGGTACTCGAGCGTCTACAGAAGGAGAACCCCGATACTCCCATGGAAGAGCTCGTCAAGAAGGCTGATGAAATTGTTGCTGAAGAGATGAAGGAGAGGCAGGCGAAGCGTGAGGCCGACGCAAAGGCGGCTGACGCGAAGGCGGCTGACGAAGCCCTTGAGACTGTCAAGGAATAATATAAAAATGTCTATACCTAGTAAGAATGTTCAGTGTGTTGATTAATATCATCACACTTCTCATCGTATTTTTTGTAGCTTACTTCTTTTTCACATCACCTGAGATTGTCAAAAAGAAGATGAATACAGCTTCGGAAGTTTTAGCCGCACAACTTAAAGATCCTGTGGTCACGAGTCGTGCGTATTTTACTGAACGAAAGAGGGGTTCAACTGGTGAATTCGTTGGTAATTTTCCCTGGAGTGAGAAGGAATGGATATATGGTTATCCACTTAGCCAGGCCTGAGGATGACAGGTTGCATCGTCTTACCCATAAAAAATCCAAGTAAAAAGACAACAAATCCTATGATCCATGTCGTTTTATCAATGTTTGCAAAAAAATCAACCTTTGGTTGCTGAGATTGATACATAGGTGGAGGCATCATCATCATAGGACTCGGAGCTTGTTGATAATACTCATGATCCTGATCTGGTTCTGGATCCTGAATATGATCATCTTTGTTAAAATCGATGGGATTGCCGATGTCTGCTTCCATTTCTATAATTGTTTTTCATTTTTTTAAGTGGAAATTTACTCACTATACTCCTCTTCCTCGTCAGAAGATTCATAATCTTCATCCTCCTCGTCATCGCCGACTACGAAGTCCTTTAAGTTTCCATCTTCATCTGCATCTTCTTCATCATCTTCGTAGTCATCTTCGGAACCAATCTCGTCGTCAGTGTCGATGTCACTGTCGTCATTATCCTCATCATAATCATCTTCGTCATAATCATCTATGACTTCTTCTTCGGGGGAGTAAATCTCAGGTTTCTTAATACGGCGACCAGAACGGGAAATCATTTGGTTCTACTATAGTCTACTGTTTAAGTATTTGGGATGAAACGCAGTGTTTTTGTTAATAGATGCGTCCATTAACATCTTTTCTGCATAATATCCTAGTTGTAGTGCTAATTGATGTATATCTTCCTGGAATTCCGTCATTATACCAATGTTTTCTAAACTATCGAGTGCTATATAAAGAAACTTTCCTGCGAACTCAGGATCTTCTCTGAGTGTATTTTTAAAAACATTTATGTTTGTAATGAATGCGTAAAAATCATCTGGGTTTAGTCCTGAATATTCATGGGCCTTTTTTATAAACACATCTAAATCGTCACTGGGAGTTTCTTTTTTAGTAAGAAGGTTAGTTAAATATGTAGCTGTGGCCAGTAAAACTCCCGACATCTTATTTTTTGTCTGGAAATAAAATCTCCTTGGATTTTTTGTTTATAACACTTCTATGGTTTTTAGAAGGAGTTTTTGGATATACAAAGTCGATCCCTGTTTTGTCTATCGAAATTTCACAATCTGGATCCGTGGTTGTAGCTGTGTATTTACCACCTTTCTTTTTAGAGATGCTTGTGATGTCCATGGCCTGAACATTCTTGTTAATAAACTCGTTAAGTACTGGAATAACATCATCTATCGTCACTTTTTGTTTGATCGGTGGTGTGATAGATCTTTTAGGTGGTGCCGCATCTGGATACAGTTTACTAACAAGAGAGGCTGGTAGCCTGTTCTGTTCTCCCCTGAAGTCTGCACAAAATCCATTCTTCCTACCGATGACTGTCTCACATGTACAAAAACATTTCTGAATGATTACATCACCCACTACATGAAACCATATATGGTTGGAATTGTGAGAACGTCCCACATTTTCACAATATCTAGACGACGAAGAAACAAGAAAATGATTTTTGTGAGTAAAAACTTTAGTGATTCTAGCATCTTCTTGACCTTCAAGATTCTTTCGAATGAAAGTTTCGAGATAGGCTACAGCCTCTGAATCAGTGAACTCATCCTTCATCTGAGCCTGTGTAAATGAACCCTCTTCTCTCTTCTTACCGTCAAGTGGTCTTACAGTATTAACATTTGTATCCTCTGTGCGAATGATAGACATTTTGAACGTTTCGACAGATGCTTCATGAGAAATAGGGTTCATTAGACAAAGGACCGGACCATAGACATATTTGAATATAGGTAGGTATGGAAGTTCCGTAATCTTTCCATTATCACACTCGGAACACCCCTGTCCACCACACGCAAGATGTTTCCCTTTTTTGTATGACCATGGAATTCTAAATCCACTTCCCTTCGTTCGCTTCTTCGAGTCACCATATACTGAACAGTCAATGATCTGATTCCAATTCTTGGATTTAAACACAGACTTTAAAGTTGCTATGACGTGATCTCTCACATTCAATGCATTCTCTTGATCTACAACAAAACCTGGCCAGTTCATATGCACTCCAGTCTTGATAAGATTGTCATCTACCTCCTTTGGTTTAGAAACACAAATGAGACAATCTTTACCTCCCAGAGTCTTTACCTTGTCACAGATGACTCTGCATAGTTTCTGAACATATGGAATATCCATTGCCTTCTCATCTTTATAGTCAATATCCAAAAAGAAGTTATAGGTCGGAGTCTTCTGTTCCACCAAATAGAGTTTTTCATCGTTCTTCACGGCTTCTACGTATTGTTCACAGAATTCGTCAAGCTTGTCGAATGGTATCGAAAGCACTCCACCGTCCATAAGAACGTGTGAAGTAGCTTTCGCATTTTTAAATTTGTTCTTAGAGCACCAGCTCTTGAACATACTTATTTCTACTTGGATTTATTCTTTTAATCGTCTTGATAGCTATCATATAAAATGGATCGCATACAAGAAACATCTGCGTGTTCTTTAATATCGGTGCTAAGGTTCTTTTTAATAACAAGAAGTTCGTATACTGTCTTAGTTTTGACACTCTCGATATACTGTTCCGCCCTGCGATCACTGTATGCTTTGTTATCAATAAGAAGATCTTTGATCTGCTTTAAAATGTAAGTCTTCGACTTCATTCCTATTTTATACTAAATGTTTTTCTATTTAACGAAGTTACACACGAATAGAACTGAGGATTCTGAATCACGTTTCGTATGATCAGATCCCAACGTTTACGAGCATTGAACTCTTCTAAAGTATCAAAGCTCATAAAGTCATTCTCATCATATGTTTTCTTTATCGGTTCTTTATTAATCTTTTTTAAATTAGTCTTCGCCTTTTCGTCATTGAACTTCTTAATCATGTTGACCTGATCAGTACGTTTAAAGTTGACGAAAAAGACGTAAACGTTATATACTAATTCTACTGTCGGACTTTCCTTGTGAATAAAGTTGAACTCTGTGTATTCACCTTTCTTCAAAGAAACAACTCCCCGTGTCTCCTCCTCTAACTCTCTAAGAGCACATCTCAAAGGATTGTAAATTTCTCTACGCCTGCACCCCCCTGTGACAAATATCCAATCCTTAAATCTACGATCCCTCACGGTCAAAAACCGTGGGCGATCGCCTTCAAATGTTACTGGAATAGCTATCGCTTTGTATTTCTTCATTGCTCATTTAGCAAGTTATAATATGCGGATATGTTTATTCCTCCTTTTTCTCCTCAGTTACGGGAATCTTAGTAACGGTTTGAGGTTTAGCTTCATCCTCCACAGGCTCAATAGTGAGACCCTTCATCAGGTTAACAGAGAAGGTCTTCACGGCATGAACATCCTCCTTGGTCTTTCGCATATCGTTGAACATGTAAGCAACGACAGCAATACAAACAATAACACCCGCGATAAGCATAGTTTCGCGATCAAAAGATAACATCTTATGTGTAATAGACGTTGATTTCTTTTAAGCCGAAATTATTGCACCCATCTTAGTCTTTCCCTTCTGAGTACACGCATCATCTCCCCCAATAAATTGAAGACGCTGATACCTCTCAGCTTCACACTGTTCCTGCCTGGGCTGGACTTCGACAATCTTTTCAAGTGTCCTGGATTTGGGATTGTATGTCAATACGAAAACTGCTCCTAGTAAAAAGACAATCAACCAGAAGTTCATTTTACTAGTAGTAAAGATTATGTTATAGTGATGGGTAAATTTAGTTACTGTATAATAAGCCACCCATGCCATTTTCAACCCTTAAAATGTTGAAATTGACGGCATAAATAGTGTCCTTGAAGTTGCTTGTCTCACTGACAATGCGGGCGGAATCAAGTCGGCTAAAGTTAAGCGAACCTGTGGGCTGAAGCCTGGAAGTGTCAAGGCAGAAGGGGAACGCGTAAAGCTGGGGATCAGTCTTAGCGTTGGGAGCGTGGTAGTAAGACGCAGCGGTGGTGTAGTGAGGATCAATGAACTTGTAGTCAGTGACATCAGTGCCGTTAATCTGAAGCTTCACACGGTTGGTGGAAGTGTTAACACTGTCAGTAGCAACGTTGCTCGCGGCAAGGAATTTCACTGGGTGGTTGTAGTTCAACTCCTGAGTGCGACCCATAGAGGGAAGAGACTTCTGAACCTGGGTAATAAGAATAGCCCTGGGCTCACTGGCGATGAGCTGACGCTCATCAGTGTCGAGGTAGATGAAGTTCGCGTGGCACTCAACACGGCGAGTAGCACTGTTCACAGCGGCGTTAGTCGCCCATCGAATGCGAAGCTCCACATCATGGTATTGTAAAGCAACGAGAGGAAGGGCAGACTGCCAGTTCTCACAGAAGCTAAAACGTAAAGGATAAAATTTGGAGGCAGCGGAGCCATCGTAAAGTTCACCCACAGGGGACTTGGAAATACCAGTGGCTAAAAGGTTAGGAGCAATCTTGTTGGTGAAGAAAACATCCTGATCATCAATAACCTGACCACCCACTAAAAGCTCAACCTTGTCGATCATGGTCGACCAGTCAAGGGCCTCACAGGCGTTGGAAGCGTTGTTGATAGAAGTGAAATATGTGTATCCGAGGAGATCACCCTTACGCTCGAAGCGGATGGTAGACATACCACCGCTGGACAAAGCACCCTGGATAACCTGACGCTCTACGGTTTGGGAAAAATTAGTATGGCGACGATAGGTAGACCTAAAAAAGCTAACCTCGGGGTCACCAACGAGGTGGGCATCCTGGGCCCCCACGGCAACAAGTTGGGCAATACCACCAGACATTTTGTTTATATTATAGTAAGAGTTTATTTTTCTTACAAAGTGGAACACAGTTCGTAAGAAGAATTTTTTAACCGTCCTCATCAGGTTTACTGGGTCTTCGATGGAGAGGTTAGAGTACTCGGTCTTACTGACTTAGCCACAGTGGTATGTGCATCCCACGAATGCCGCAATATGAACTGCGTTCGCCTCATCGGTTTCCTCTCCGTTAGTGTCGAGATATTTAATTTTGTATGCCTTTTCTGTTTTTGTTGGATGATCTTCCCATTGAACATGTCCATTATCATCTAATATATTGTTACCATTTGCATCCTTTACTATTTGTTTTACGGGTTGAGTAACTGGATTGAAGTCGCAATCCATGGTGATTTTAGCTACAGTGTAATTCGCGAGGAATTCCGTGTCTTGCCTCTCACCGTAACCAGCTACATCAGAAGTCGTGATGTAATCTCCGGAAACGAGAGTACCGTTCGCATTGATCACCCATATCGCACCTTCACCTAACGAGTTCACGAAGACACGTGTATCACCAATCTCCTTATTAAAGAGTGAAACAACACGCCCACTTCGTTCCTTACGCTTTCCGGGGTCCTCTACGTTGGCTATGACACCGAAACACTTCTTGTCTTTTTTGATAGTGGATAAGGATACTATAGGAATACATTCGTTAATATTGATAGCGTTTGCCCCCGTTTCTAACGCGGGTCCGTTTAAGTTTATATAATTATTTTGGTCGGCCGACACGATATATCCCTTATAAGCTTCGATCTGTGCGAGTGGAATGGATGGAATAACACACCTGTGTTGCCCAGTAAATGACTGAACGACACCTATATCTGTGTTTCCCGGTGTATCGTTTTCAAACGTCATCACGTTATCCACATCGGGTGCAGTACTAGTGGCGATTGCACCCCAAACAAGATTCATGTTAGTATCACTTCCGCCGCTATTAGCATCATCACCCTCGTTTGCACTTAAGGTCCATCGACCACCGTTACCAGATGACCATTCACAAAAAAGAAAGTCATCCTTGATGTACGGTCCTACATCGTATACGTAGTGCGATTCGATATGAAGAGGTGCTCTTGGTTGTGTAATACCAATCCCGACACGTCCATGTTTATTTATGATACAGTCTCCTCGTATATCTAAAGTTCCTTGAGGAGATTCACCGTCTCCCAACCCTATACCAACTCGCGTTTTCTCAAAGTTCACCACATGATGTCCTTCGTCGGATCGTCCCATATCATACAGAGTTTTCGCCTCTTCACCGGTGAGTGCACAATCATAAAGCTTAAAGTTCGACATGAAACCTCTCAATGCCGTGTTCGTATTGCCGGAGGGTTGGCCTCCTGGAAAACCACCAACTATCAAAGTTGGGTTTGGATCCAAATTTAATATATCAGACGATGAACCAACAACCCCGTTTGCGTATGACGAGTCACTCATAGTAAACACTTCATTACCGTTTATGTATAGTCTCATAAAGTCTGTGTTACCATGACTATATATATCACCGTCTGCACTCCTAAGACCTCCATTGTATACGGCAACCACATGGAACCATTTAAAAGTTTGTTTTCCATTAAAAAAGTCACCCACTCTTTGATCAGCGCCACCATCCACTGTCAAATCTCCTGCGGTGTGATCACCGAGTTCGTACCTATAAACATTCGTCGCCGCACCTCCACACAAGGAAAGTTCCATGTTATAATTAGTACTACCCACATCCAGTCGCATACCGAACGATTTATTTATGTCATGTGTCTCGTTACCTACATAAAAGAATCCTTGATCCGCGTCTCCTTGTAACCTAGCCCAGAATGAGGCGGTTAAAGGGTGATTACCTTTTATGTGTGAACCTATATTTGCTACCTTTATCCCGTCATCCGTGTCCGACTGCCCACGTGCCTTGAAAAAGAAAGCTTTAGCAAGGGGATCATAATTTAGTAGTTCGTGTGTATTTGGTGTATCGTGATTTCTAAATCCGGATATTAGGGAGTCGTCTTTGATTACAGTAACAAATCCACCGTGATTATTTCGACCGGACGTATCTCGAACAACCCCCTTTGTTATTGGATTCGTAGACGTATTATATTCCACGAGTAATCGGTCTCTTCGGGGTGTTTTATCCATGTTAAGGGGTGGTCCAATACGCGGAACAGTGAGATTTTTAGAAATAGAAAGTGAGCCATCATTCAAAACACTCGTTCCTTTTTCAGATATACCGTAAAGATTTACATGTCGTAAATCCGTGAACGCATCTGCAATGATCGCGTGGTATTTGAAATAATTGGAGTTATCGAAATTTTTTAGTTCAAGACGATCATCGGTACCGAACGAAACACCCGCGACGTTCGAAGTCGACTCTTCGCGTGTAGGAGTATTCACAACTTTCGTCCAATTTTTATTATCGTTACTTCCCCACACACTCTTTATATTATTAGTCATACCAAAAGCACGGAACGCACCCGTATTATTAGATCCACCCCCATCTACACCTAATTCACCACCAACGATCACGGAACCATCACGTGAAAAGGCGAAACTTTGATCATGGTTAATAGTACCGTGACCTAGATAAGAATCAGCTGACATACCCAATAGCTCGTAATTTAAGGCTGGGTGTTTTTGCAACCATTTTCCACCTATATATTCATACATTAATAGTTTTCCCGCATCAGCTCCGGCATCGGACGAGTCGTTTGCCGCGGAGACGATTAATCTTTTACCGTCACCAGATAATCGAACCATCTGTCCGAAATAGTCATAAGCCCCTGCTCCTCCATCATCGGCGGTGTTTTCCTGTTCGTATTGTATCGTCGTATTCAAATCCCAGTTATTCGTCGAACTATTATAATGGTATACTCTGACTTGACCAGCGAAATCGAACCATGCACCGTCCACCGTGCCAGCTTTTGCCAAACCTACAGCTATAACGTTTCCATCGTTAGATATAGAAACCGCCTCACCGAATCGAGCATCAGTATTGGAATGTGTAATTGACGAACCTTTTAAATCCCAACTACTTCCAGATTCATTCCATCTATAAACATATACAGCGTCGGGGGAGGCATTTTGACCAATAACGAGATGCATACCATCCTCGGTCATTTGCACATCATTACCAAAACTACCACTCGTAGTTCCTACTAAATCCGAGCCCATTTGAGACCATGCACCGTTAGCATACCTAAATACCTGAACCCTACCTACATTAACACCACCGGTCACATAATCCTTTTCACCCACGACGAGTATTTTACCATCATACGAAAGCTGAGGACCGTTTTGACCCATGTTCCCACCCGCGGTCGAACCTTGAAACGCACCGTTAGTTGTGATACCAGAAGAATCTGGTAATAACGTCCACGTACCCCCGACACCATTAGTACCACCAGCTAAATAATAGACGCGAAGCGAACCAGTATCATTACCATTTGCATTATCTTCCGTTCCCGCACCTATTGCTATAATATTACCATCACCCGAAATACAGAGACGTCTACCGAAACGAGTATCACCGGATGTAACTGGGTTTGTTATTATGTTACCAACGACACTCCATTCTTCTCCGTCCCAATCCAGTACCCAAGCTTCTCCTTCGTTACTGTTACCCTGATAAGCACCCGCAAGAATACGTGTACCATCATGACTACAATCAATCGTGCGACCGAGTTGGTCATCGGTAGTACCACTATCGTTTCGTCCATATATGGTTTTTCCTATCTGGTGCCATTTCATATTACCATGGATTTCAACCTTTTTCAAGTTTATCTTTTCGGGTGATTCTAGTTTAAGCCACGTACCATATTCCGTATTTTCGGCAAGTCTTGTATGTCTCGGGGGTGTAGAGTTCCATGATAACTCGTGAAGTTCATTAAATGCTCTATACGCACTTCTATACCCTTCCTTTCTTCTATTAAGACCCGTGAAAGGATCTGTTAAAGACGTATAGATATTCGCCATGAGCTCACCAGCTACAAAGTTATGTGGTGCACTTACACGGAATATACCCTGTCCTTCTACGTGTGCTTCGTTTCCATCGATTCCACGCGCAGGAAACTTTTCCATCGCACGAGGTTCGTCAACCACTACCAAAGCACCTTCGGGTTCGGTTGTGCCCACACCTATACGACCCTTGTAGAAGGTCACCGAGGATTTCTTGTGCTCGAATTCATCCTTTTGTGTATCGTAAATCTCTTGGATCCTCTCCTCACCCAAGTACGTGTTGTACACCCTAAAGTTCGCCACCTTACCCGCGAAAGGGCCACCCACGATAGCGGGAACATCTTCGTCTTCTTCCGTTCCCAAGTATTCCATGTTTCCTAAATTAACAACTCCTCCATTTCCCTGTAAATGGGTGACAATGAACCGTAAATATTTATAAGCAGTCGTATTAGAAAATTCGGTCGTTTGATATACTCTATCCGTATACGTCCCGGGTGCTGTGAAATTGTGTATATTTGTCCAAGAAGTTCCATTATTAGAGCCCGCCAATACACCTTGTTGGGGTGCTCTATTAATCTGACCAGAGCGTGGAGAGATTCTAAATCCTTTTGGTATTATAGCACGGGGAAGTTCTAATTGAATCCAAGCACCTGACACCGCTGTGCCATCTACTTCTGTCGATGAAGCATTTACGACGTCATATGAGCTGTTAGTATCATAAGAATCGATGGAACTGTCACCGTGCCAATAATGACCGTGTACACCTGTAGTACCCGGGTCGTTATTAGGGTCGTTAATAAACGCATTAAAAGGTCCTTCTCCTCCGGACAGTGTGCCAGCACTCGCAGTTGCTACGTACCCTCTGTGTCGTGGACCTGTCAGAGCGACATGTGGATATCTATGTATCTTTCCGGGTTGAGGAAATCGAGTGATATCACTTTCTTTGTAACCGTAGTATCGTAGATCACCGATACCCGTCCAGTCCTCGACGCCCTGGTTTACGGCAGTACATACTAGAGCTAATCTATTATACGAATTTGTCGTGTTGATACGAACGGTGCGGTGTTGCATATTCGATTCTATAAACGTCGCAAACACATCTCGAGTGTTTGTATACGACAAACCAGAAAATGAAGATATTTCGTCCCACGTACTTCCATCGTTACTTCCATATATTTTACCGTCTTTAACGGTTCTGGTTGTAAGATCACCTCTTTCTTTGATTTTAAAATATTCGGGTACGATTTTATACGGCATTTCAAGAACAAGATACTCACCAGAAACAGTCGTAGAAACTCCACCTGTATCGATTCCTAAATTTTTGTCGCGTAAGTAAGTACTTCCGTTATATGCGTGATCTTCCCATATAAATCCGTTATCGCGGTCCCCGTCATCTGCTCCAGCACCATCATCATTGAATTTGTTAAACGCGAACCACGGTGCAAACCTGTCCAAGAAGGTGGGACTAGCATACTCACTACTCGCCCAAGCTCTGAATCCACCAGTTATATAATCACGCATAGGAAAAGGTGGAAACTCTCCGTGTGTATCACGAATCTTTTCATCCGCGACCTTTCGTCCATTCACGTACGTTACCTTGGATCCACCCTCGCCTTGGTACGCGTAGGTCACGTTTTGCCACGTGTTCGCGGCAATTTGGGTATCGTCAACCCTAAGGATAGACTTATCATGCCCGGAGCCTATGCTGAAAAGTTGTTGGGTCAAGGCATTGGCTTCTAAATTTGACGCGTTCACCCACATGGAGACTGTGTGTGGTGCATCACCCTCGAAGCCGAGATCACCCGTGGTCACGTTACTCTCCGTGGAGCCATCAAGACTCCAGCAGTTATTTGTCGCATCGAAGGTGATGTTATTCGGGGTAGTGGTCGTGGTTGATCCGTCTACGAGTGTTTGAGGGACGTTTCCAGCGGCCGGATTCTTCCCATCGAAATACATCACGTAATCATTCGTTCGAACGGAATTGAACGTCGATTTTAGGGTCGTATCCAACGAGAAGTCACCGACGGGTGCGGATTCCTCGTAACCATAAATTTGAATTTCTTGAATGGCGACCCGATCGTTAATTTGTGATATATCCGCGGTTGTTACTTCGGTTATGATCATTCTAAGATATTTATAATGTTGCGTGGCGTTAACATTAAATACAGAATATTCACCTGGTACATGTGTGTTATTAGTAACACTATTTATTAATGTCCACGTAGTTCCGTTATCAGAACCGGCAAATACTATTACACCGGGCATTCGACTGAGCTTATCGGTTGGGTGAATATTTACGTGAGACACAGATACTTTTTTTGGAAACTCTAATTGTACGTAGTCACCCAAGTAAGAAACACTACTCACTGTAGTTGAAACCCCGGCGACATGTAATCGTGTACTCGTAGAATATCTGCTACTTTCAGTCATCCAAGAATCAAGCCAATAGCTCGTCTTATTATTAAATACTTTCCATCCCTCACGGTCATTTAAACTGTTAAAAAATTGATTACTTACCATTACTGTATATCCTGCTTGTGTGTACGTATTGGTTGTATGATCTCCATCTAATTGGTTATCGGCAAAAGCAATTTCCGGATACTTCTTCAAGGGTATCTCCTTTGGCAACCTCGTGTGGGGCCCCGTGAATTCCGCTACCACATTGGAATCGATGTTAATAGATGTATTATTAGAATAAAAT
>CEVH01129869.1_pt1 | contig 12126 bp, 5 predicted proteins | sample 356521 | NCBI WGS metagenome assembly CEVH01 (sample SAMEA2623446, study PRJEB7988) | marine metagenome | isolation source: saline water (ENVO:00002010), including
TACCAATCTCGTTTATTTCCATTTATTTTTGATAACAATGAGCAGTATATTATATCTGTAGAACATCAAAAAGTAAGATGCTTTCGAGTTGTTGATGATGATACAGTAACTTTAGTATCAACATTAACGGCTGATGTTAGTAATGCAACGCTTCCATTTAATAGAGTTTATCTAAATCAATATACAGTCGCACAAATGGGTGATGTAATGTTTATCTGTCATCCATTATTTGCTCCAAGAGTCTTAACAAGAACAAGTTTAACAGCATTTAATATTAGTACCTATACATTTGACGAAAGAGCAGATGGTAAAAAAACATATCAACCATATTCTAAATTTCATGGAGTAGGTGTTACTTTAAATCCTAGTGCTTCTGGTGGTTCTGGAAGTACTGTTACACTAACAACAAGTTCAGCTTACTTTGATACAACAGGAAGTCAAAGCGGCGGTAATTATCCCAACTCATTACATGTTGGTGTAGTAATGAGGTATCATGAAAATGAAGTTCAAATAACAAGTGTTCAATCTTCTACACAAGCAACTGGAACTGTTTCAGATGAATTACAACTAAGACTTGATGTTGCTAACCCACTAAGGACTAGAAACGGAAGCACAACCGTAGAAGTTACCCATATTAATCATGGATATGATGTTGGTGAAGCTCTTGTATTTTCTGGAATGGATGCTGTTGGGGGAATAGCAGCAACTAACTTAAATGGAACTAGAGCAGTTTTAAGTGTTATTGATGACAACACTTATACTTTTACTGCTGATGCTGCGGCTACATCATCAGAAGATGGTGGAGGAAATCCGCTTATTCAAACTCATGCGCCAACAACAACTTTTGATGAACAGTCTTGGTCTGCTAAAAGAGGTTATCCAGCAGCCGTATCATTTCATGAAAATAGATTAGTATTTGCTGGAACAATTGCAGAGCCAGATACAATTTTTATGAGTCAAATAGGTGAGTATTTTAATTTTAATGTTGGAACTGCACAAGACAATGAAGCAATTCAACTAACTGCGGCAACTGGTGATGTGCATGAAATACGTCATTTAGTATCTAGTAGAGATCTTCAGGTGTTTGCTGGCACTGGTGAACTTTATGTTCCTACTTATTTAAACCAAGCTATTACCCCAACAAATGCTCAGATTCGTGAACAAACTCCTTATGGGTGTTCATTTGCTCAACCAGCATTAATAGATGGTGCAACAATTTTTGTGCAAGATAGTGGTAGAATAGTTAGGGAATATTTATTTACAGATGCTGAAGATGCTTACGCCTCTACATCTATATCAACTATAGCTTCTCATTTAATTAATAACCCTCGATGGATGGCCGTTGCTCATAGTGGTTTTGAACAAGCAGATTCTTATGCAATGATAGTTATGGATGATGGTGATGCTGCTGTCTTTACATCTAACAGAGCGGAAAAAAGAGCTTCTTGGACTTCGTTTACAACAAATGGAAGGTTTGATTCCTGTGTTGCTATTGGTGATAGGCTGTTTGTTAATATCTATGACTTTAATAATAATTTAGTTTTATGTGAATTTGCTGCTGGAGAATATGATTTTGATATTGGATTAGATTATTTTCGGCAAGGTACTATTACTTTAGATTCATTATTAAATCCAACAACAGCTACTGTTAGTGCTTCTGTTTATTCAAATGGTGATGTTGTTGATGTTATTGCTCAACAAAGCAACTCTTCATCTTTAGGTGGGCAGGGTAAGCCTTTAGATTATTTGGGTGAGTTTACTATAACAGGTGGCAAAATTGTTTTAGATGCTTATCTTGATATAGTTGGGAATGCTTTTGGTAAATATGATGAAGTTTATTATGGCAAGAAGTTTGATTCTAAAATAATATCTAATCCTATTGATGCATCTGGTGCTGCTGGTCCACTAACAGGATCTCTTCGAGGAATTACAAATGTTGTGGTAGATGTCAAAGATACCAGATCTATTAAGGTAAATAATAAGTCAGTACCTATTGGTACTTTAGAAATCACTGGTAAAAAAGAAGTTCGCTTGCTTGGATATAGTAGAGATCCACAGGTAACTATAGAACAAGGCGATCCGTTATCTATGCAAGTTAATGGATTTATTACGGAGGTAATTATTTAATGGCTATAGATCCGTTTACTTTATTAGCCTTTGGTAGCAAAGTTGTGCAAGCTGGTGCTATGGCTAGTGCTGGTCGAGCGCAACGTAAAGCTGCTGAGTTAGATGCTTTTAATACTGAGACTGAAAAGAAACGCAGTAAGATTTCTGCATTGCAGAGACACAATGATAGATTAGAGCTATACAGAAATAATTTAGCTACAAACATAGCAACTTTCAGAGGAAGAGATGATGCATCTGTTCGAGCTTTTTTGAATAGGCAAAGAGATATAGCACTTCAGGATACATCAAGATCAGATCTTATGGGAATGTTTGAGCAAGCTAAGCTTCAACAGCAAGCAACAACAATAAGAGTTGAGGGTAGAGCTAGAGAAAAAGCTGCAAAGGTTAAAGCATTTACCACTTTGATGGGTGGTTTGATGCAGTTTCAAGATACTATGTAGGTAAAACAATGGCTGTTATAAGAGAAAAAAGACAATTTAAAGTTGGAACAATTGGCGTTGCTCGATCATCAAGGGCTGGTGCTATAGTTGGTGAAGCTGTTGCTCAAAGTGCTAACGCAATGTCTCAGATATTTTATGAACGTGCAGCCGAAAACGCAAAGCAAAGAGGTATTGATTCTGTTGCTGCTTTATCTGATGAAGAGGTTTTAACTCTTGGAGAAGATAATCAACCTATATCTATAAAACCTCCAAAGCTTTTTGGTAGAATTGCATCAAAAGCTAGAGAGCAAGCTTTATTAAATAGATTTGAAACTGAAATTGAACTTGAGCTTTCTGATAAAGCTAAAGAGCTTGCGGTAAAATTCAGGAATAGTCCTGAAGGTTTTAAACAAGCTATGGCTAATCATACTGCTGAAATGATAAAAGTTGAAGATAGCACAGTATTTAGTCAAATGATTGAGAATACTGGAGCTCAGCTTAGCAGTAATGTTTATCATAGATTGCAAGCAGCAGAAGCGGAAAGATTTGATGCTAACATGGCTGCATCAAATAAAGTTGCTAATGCTCAGGGATTTTTAGCTTATGAAACATTAATAGGTAATAATAACTTTGCTGCTGCTGATTTAATTTTACAGCAACTAAACACAAGAAATGATACAGATTTAAAAGCTGGGTTTGTTCAAGATAAAGACTTATTATTAAATAATGATAAAAAGAATGCTGCTTATGCTAGAGGTATTCTTACTAATGTAATTAAAACTTATGGGTCTCAAATGACCCCTGCTCAGCTTCAGCAATTAAAAATTGCTATTGATAATAATGATGCTGATTATCTTCCAGATTTAGATATTCCAGAAGATTTGGGCAGAGGTGTAAATGTTTATAACAATTTAAAAACAGTATTAAGAAAAGCAGAAAAAGATATTTTGCTTTCTAATTCTTTAAGAGAGTTTGCAGGGCCAAGTATACTTTCTGCTCAAAATAAAAATGACTTTGAGTCGGCTGCTGCAACTTTAAGAAATCAAATTTTTGCAAATGAGCTTGATACTTATGAGCAAGAAGCTTTTGGTTTTAGTGATGTTTTGTCTGACATTGACTCAACAAGACAGCAAAGAACAGAACAGGTCTTATCTTCAAAACAAGAAAGAAACAGACTTCTTATAGATGGTCAGTCTTCAGAACATGCTAATAGTTTTACTATTGCTGCTAGTAAATCTGCCCAAGCTTTTGCTAATGGTTTGATTGGTAACATTGTTACACAGGCAAAAGATCTAAATGATATGGCGGCTTTACAAGATTATTTAGCAAAGCCATCACAAGGTAATTTAGAAAAGCTGCAATCAAAAAATGAAAGAATGGGTGACTTAGCTTCACAGTTAGTAAGATTTAATCAAGATCTTGGCAATGAATTTAAGTTTGTTGAACAGCTTCAAACAACAGCCAACTCATTTAATAATGAGGTTGCATTAAAAGATGCTCAAGTAAAGCAAGACAATTTTTATAATTTACTAGGCGATATACGAAACTTAGGATCGATTGATGATAATAAGGCTGCTGAGTTAAGCTCATTAATTAGTAAAACTAATTTATCAAAAGAAGATGCACAAAGATTAAGGGATAAAGTTAGTTTTGATAATGGTAGAAATAAATTATCAGTAGCTTTTGGTGCTGTTAAAGATGCTTCTAAACTTAGTGCATTAGGTTATTATGCTTTCGAAGGTAAGGAAAGAGAAGGTGGATATAGACTTTCTCTTAGAGAAAAAAGACTTATTGATGAAGCTAAGAAACAAATGGGGGTAGCTGCTGTAACAACAAATGTAACTAAAAAACTTCAAACTATTGGTACAGCAATAGAAGATGAGCAAGAACGTGCAGCGTTATATTCAAGACAATCATTAAATGATAAAGGTCAGTTAGCAAATACTAAAGATCATAGAGATGAAACAAACACTTATTATAATTCTGCTGCTTCTGCATTAGGCTATGATAATGTAGCTGACTTTCTTACAAACCCTAAAGATCCTGATAATCCAGAAGGCAATCAAATTCTTTCTCAGAAGTTAAGAACATTATCAGTATTACCTGAAGATTTCTTTGTAATTGGTAGACAGCTTGCAGCTGGCGATATTGTAGATCCAAATGCAAGTAAGCTTAGATATTTAGCTTTTTATGAAAATGTTAGAAATAGAATTAATATAAAAACTGGTAATACCTTTACCACAGATTCTTTTGATGATGCTTTTAGCCCTGAAGAAATTGCTATTCTTGATTCTATGGTTGATCAAAAATTAAGATTAGATCCATCTTTGAGTGATGAAGCTAGAGAAGTTCAGCTTACTGGTAAACTTAACGCAATAAGAGTAGTGCAAACTGATAAAGACTTTGAGGGTCTTTTAACAGAAGCACTAGATAAGAAAGATGTATCTAACTTTGTTATAACAGAATATCCTGATCTTGGTGTTGATCCTCAGCTAAGAGGAATGATCGAAGGAGCGATTAGAATTGGTTTTGCTGAAGCCAAAGTTAATGAAGAAAGATTTGTTCCTAAGCATGCTAAAGCAATAGCTGATAAAGTTATTAACTCTAGGATGGAGAAAGATGATCTTATTACAAGCTTTGGTGTTCAAGCACCAGTAACTAGATTTGGTTTGAATCAAACAACAGGTGGTGATCGAGATCTGTTTATTACCTATATGATTGATGAGTTAAGAGAGAATGTTGTTAATGGTGATCAGATTGATTGGGAAAATGAAAACTTTAAACTTGTTCGAGTAGGTAATGATACTGTTAACAAAGGCCAGACTTACATTGTTGTTGATGAAAATAAGGTTGCTTATCCAATGGAAATTGATGACGGAGAGGGTGGCAAAATACAAATTGGTACATTTATCTCAACAAGAGAGCCAAAGTTTATTGAGTTAAAACGTCAGAGAGATCAAGCGTTAGCATTAGAAGGAAGAACAAAAGCCGAAAAAGCTAATCTTGCAGATGATATATTAGAAGAATATCCATTAGGATCTCAAGAAAGACAAACTGCTGGAAATAACTTTATCTTAGAAATAAACCAAGCATTACTAGATTTAGAAAATGAAAGCGATCTTGGTAATGAAATCTATCAAGGCTTGAATCCTGATACGTTGATTTACTTTTCCAACCCTTCTTCTCTCAATGAAGGTAACATGAGTGATAATTTATCAAGCCTAAGAAAAGACTTAACTGATCTAGTAGAAAGCGATGTTAATGCTCCTAAACTTAAATCAGTAGAAAGAATAAGTAAGTTAATTAATCAAGCCTTAGGGTTTATCGCTTCTGAGCAAAGGCCACTTAACTAATGGTTACAAATCCTCTTTCAATAGATTTTGGTCCAGCCTCACCAAGAATAGAAAAAAACAGACCTACATTTAGGCAAACTGTGTCTGCTTCTTTAGGTTATACTTATGATCCTATTATTGAATCTATTCAGGCTTACAATCAATTTGGTGACAAAAGACAAGAGGGTTACAATCCTTTTGATGATTTAGGTGATCATGGTCTTTACGCAATGCATTTACGTCATGCTACAAGTCCAGAGCATATGTCTTTTCTTAAAAGAGGTATCGATGAATCAATAGATAGAAGAAGAATATTAGCTGATTCTTCTTTTCTTTCTCAGCTTGGGGCTGGTTTGTTTGACCCATTAAATTTAGTTGCGTTACCATTAGGCGGTCCAACTATTGGCCTTGGTAGAAGTGCGTTAAGAGTTGGGGCTGGCGTTGGTCTATTGCAAGCTGGTGTTGAAGCTACACTCATACAACCTAATGATCCTGTTCAAACAGCTAGTGAGAGTATTTACAATATTGTTGGAGCAACATTGTTTGGTGCTGCTTTTGGTGGTGCAATATCTGTTCCTTTAACAGCAAGAGCTAAAGCATATCGAAGGGCTCAAGAAGATTTAGAAGATTTTTCAAGATCTGTTCGTATGATTGAACATGCATCTGAATTAAGTGCTGATGATCTTTCTGATTTATCAAACGCTATTAGGCCACATGAAAAGTTAAATGTAGAAATACTAAAAGGTAAAATAGAAACTCTAACAAAGAAAAAAGATTCTTTAGAGTTAAGAATAAAAGATAAAGAAAACACTCCTTTAAATGCTGAATACCGAGAAGTGCAGAATGCTTTATCAGGATTTAGAAGAGAAGCTGGAATAAGAGAGTTAGTAGCTGAAGGTTATACACCAGAGAAGCTTTGGTCTATTGCTAATAATAGATTTACAGATAGTATTTTTTATAAGTTTGTAAGCACTCCATTCAAAAGAGTTATACAGTCAGATACCGCTACTGGCTCTATGAAAGAAGCAATGGTTAAGTTAGGTGGTGACTCTGGTCTTAACTATATTGCAACAACTCTTGGTTTTGCTAGTCCATTATCTGTTCATCAAAGGGCTGCTGCTAAAAATGGTCTTTGGGTAAAAGCTCATGATGATCTTATAAAATTGTTTAGGGATGATATGGGTTTAATGGATACTTCATTCTTAGACATTGATGTTGTTACAGCTTACAGATCCGTTACTCGAAGAGAAGATAGTTATGGCTCTTGGCTTAGAGGGATTAATAGAAAAAGAACACTTAAAGAAGAAAACCTAAGTGATATTGAAAAACAAGCAATTAGCGTTATTGATAACTTTTTTAAAAAAGCAGAGGCTGAGTTAAAGAGTGTTGGTTTAATAGGTACTAAGAAAACAATCCAAGACTCAATAAACTATTTTAACAGAACAATTCCTGATCTTGATGATCAAATAGCTAGAGCTTCTACTCCTATAGAAAAACAAAACTTAATTAAATATAAAGAGCGTTTGCAAAGTAGAAAACAAATAGCTGAACAAGAACTGCAAAACTTTAGCGATACTGAGCAGACTTTTACTGATAACTTTCTTCCTAGATTTTGGGATACTGCTGTTGTTAAGAAAAGACGCAATGAGTTAGAAAGTATTATTGCTAGATGGTACACTAATAATCCTACTGTATGGCGTTTTGAAAATGGTAAATGGGTGCAGAAAAAGTTTAGCCCTGATCCAGATGCTATTAGACAAAGAGCAAAGCAAACTGTTGATAATATTCTTAATGATCCAGATCCAACTGGTGATTCAAGTATTGCTTATGGATATGGCAGATCTAAGCACTTTAGACATCGCAAGTTAGATATTCCAAATGAATTAGTTTGGGATTTTATTATGCAAGATCCTATTGCTATAATGAAAACTTACACAGCTAGAGTTGCTCCAAGAATAGAGTTTAAGAAAGTTTTTAATGGTCAGGAACTAGAGGATATAAACTTTCATCTTAGAAGAGATGCAATACAAAAAGGTTTATCTGAAAAAGAAATCAATAAACACATGAGAGATATTAATCTTATGTATGACCGCATTGCTGGTGCTGTTCTTAGAAACCCTTCTGCAATAAATCAAAATGCTGCTTACATTATGAAAGAAGCGGCTGCTACTAATTATATGGGATCTGGTTGGATTGCTGCTGTTCCTGAGTTTGGTCGTGTTATGATGGAGCATGATGGGCAAACAATGATTAAAGTTATTTCTGCATTGCTTGATAAAGAAACTTTGAAGATGGGAGCTAAAGATGTTCGCCTTAGCGGTGAGGCTATTGATATTCTAAAAGGCAGTGCATTTGCTCGATTAGTTGATGACATGGCTAATAATGTTGATGCCAATGAGTTTTGGAATAAAGCGCGTAATGCTTTTTATACATTGAATGGTCTCGGCCCATTAACACAGCTAAGCAAAACGCTTGACGGTATTGCTCGAGGTCATACAATTATAGATAGGTCAATAAAACTTACCAATAAAAAGGCTACTGCTTTTGAAAAGCAATGGCTTGCTCGATATGGCATTGATGAAAATAAAGCAAAACAAATTGCTGAATCTTCTTGGGAGCAAACAAACAATGGTTTGTATTTAGCTAACACAGAGCAATGGGGTAAACTTGATCTCAAAAAAGTAACTTCTCAAGTAAGAAGAACTTATAAGATACCAGATAAAGCAATATTTAAAATGACTGAGAAAGAACTTTTTAATCGTTTTAAAGATGAGTTTGATATTGATAGAATAGTTACTAATCAAAAAGAAGTTGATGCTGTCTGGAAAGATCTTGGCAAATCAAAGAGTGTAATGGGTACAGCTATAGAGCTTTCTGATGGTACGCATCGAGTTTATTTAAACCGTAGAAATATGAAAGCTTACTATGATGCTTTTGAGAAAAAAGGCAAAGTGGCAAAAGAAGAAAGAAAAGCTGATCTTGTTCAAGCTTTAGCTGAGGGTCTTATATCTGAAACACAATATTATCATGCTTTAGTAAAAATAGAAAAAGCTAGTCAAATAAAATCATTTGATGATTATGTTCGCTTTGTTGCTTTGCATGAACTTCATCATACTAAATTTAAAATAAATGAAGGTGAAAGACTTCCTAACTATGAAAAAAGAATTGATGATCTGGCTTTTGCTTACATGAAAGATGAACGCAAGTTTGGTATTAAGCTTGCAGCAGAGAAAAGAATGAAGAATGCAGAATTAGATGCTGAAGATGTTGTTAATACATTTAGATCTGCATTAAACTCAGGAATATTAAATACTATTCTTGCGGCAACTCCAGCAGACAGACCAATAATAAATGATGGTGTTGTTTTTGTTCCGCATCATATTGCAAAGCGTTTTGGTTATGCAGAAGATAAAATGTTTAAAGGGTACTCAAGAATAGAAAATGGTTTTTTGGCTTTACCGTTTCAGTTCTACAGTTATACGCTTGCTAATGTAAATAAGATGGTTGGTGCAATGGCTCATGGTCAATTAAAGAACAGAGCTCTTGGCGTAACAACAATGCTTGGTCTTGGCTATTTATCAACGCAAATGAGATATTCAATATCTGGTGCAGAATTTGCTTGGAATGATATGTCTGCACAAGATAGATTTGCTCGAGCATGGGATGCTAGTGGTATTACTGCTTTGTATAGTGATTTGTTTTATCAGACGTTGCATACTTCACTTGCTCTTGGTGGGCCAAATATTACAAATGGTTTTATTGCCCCTAAATTTCCACAAAGACCTAGTTTCTTAGAACAAGAGTTAGGTATTACTGGTTTGAATGCAGCAGCAAACTTTGCTGGTGCTGGTGTTTCAATAAGTTTAGATTTAGCTGATGGTGCTGCACAATTTTTAAGTGGTGAGTATGGAGAGGGTGGAAAGAACTTTGCTCGTAATTTACCGTTTGCTCGAATGTGGTTTTGGAAAGACGACATGAATGCGATCACAAGAATGTGGGCTCAGTAATTTGTCCTAGTTTATTTGTGCGTTGTACTTTTTATAATTTTTAGTCAATAACAGGGAAAAGGATAACATATGTCTATAGCTCTTTCTAATAACAATCCTCGCTTGCATTTTACTGCAACAGCAGGGCAAACAGCATTTACTGTTTCATTTGAGTTCTTTGATAATGATGATCTTGATGTTTATGTAAATGATGTTCAGAAAACAATCACATCAGATTATACTGTTTCTGGTGGTGATGGATCAACTGGCACTGTGACTTTTACCTCTGGTCTTACATTAAATGATGCCGTTGCCATCACCCGAAGAATAGACATTGAGCGAACAGCTAACTTCTTTGCTGGGCAAACAATCAATCGAGCAGCTTTAAACACACAACTAGATACATTAACAGCTATTGCCGCAGATAATAAAGACAGATCTGACAGAGCGGTAAAAGTTTCAGATAGCGAAAATGCTTCATCATCAGCAGTTACTATTCCTAGCAAGGCAACAAGAAAAGGCCGAGTTCTTGGTTTTAACGAAACTACTGGTGCTATGGAGAATGGGCCACTCATTGCAGATGTTCAATCGCTTGCAAATGTTACTGCAGATATAGCCACACTTGCCGACATTGAGGATGGCACTAATGCTACAAATGCAATACAATCAGTAGCTGCTATTGCATCGAATGTTTCTACAGTCGCTGGTGTTGCAAGTAATGTAACCACAGTAGCTGGTATTTCTAGTAATGTTACTGCTGTTGCAAACGATGCTACAGACATAGGTGCGGTGGCTGCTAAAGCTACAGAGATTGGTCGTTTAGGTACAGCATCTGCTGTTGCTGATTTAGCTATTCTTGGAACGGCTGATGCAGTAAGCGATATGAATGATTTAGCACCTATTGCTGCTAACATAACTACTGTAGCTAATAACACTACAAACATTAATACAGTCGCAACTAACATTTCAACAATATCACAAAAAGCTACAGTTGAAGAAGCAACTGCATTAGCGATTGCTTTAGGAGGATAATATGGCAAACTCATTTAAGGTAGTTACTAGAGATGTTTGCCCAGCGTCTGCTGGCACACCAGAAACCTTATATACAGTTCAGACAGGCAGCACGATAGTTATGCTAGGATTAATCTTAGCTAATGTGCATACAGCACAGGTTACAGCTTCTGTTACTTTGGTTAGTACAACAACGCAAACAGGTCAAACGCAGAACACTACAAGCCATATTATTAAAGATGTTCCTATTCCTAGTGGCTCAACGCTTTCTGTTTTGGATGGAAAGATCATATTAAATGTTGGCGATATAATTAAGATTGACTGTTCAATAGCTGATAAACTTTCTGCAACAATGAGTTATATGGAGCAAACCTAATGGGCGGTTATATTGGTGCAAAAGTTGGAACATTAGTTGCTACTGCGGCAGATATTAGTGGAGACATTACTGCTACAGATAGCACACCAGAGCTTATCCTTAAAAATACTTCTGAAGAAGATACAGAAGGTGGACGCGAGGGTAAGATTACTTTCAAAGGAGAACAGTCTGGCGGTGAGGAAAGTACACTAGCACAGATTGAGTCAGCGCATGATGGTACATCTGATGATCAAAAAGGCGATCTGATATTTAAAACTAATGACGGTTCTGATGGTGCTAGTCCTACTGAGCGTATGAGGATCGATAGCAGTGGTAATATCGGAATTGGGACAACACCCCATACCAACAGCAAACTGCATGTTCTTGATTCTACTTCTAGTGTAGATGACTACACAATACACATAGAGGGCTATACACCTGCAGTCGTTTGGCAAGATATTTCGGGTGGACCGTCTACAGATTTTGCTGTTCAAGTTGATGCCTCTGCAATGATGTTTCAATATGGAGATGCCTCAACAGAAACACAGCTTGCAAATGAAGCCATGCGCATCGACAGCAGCGGTAATGTTGGAATAGGCACTACAAGTCCAGTGTCAAACATTGATGTTCGTGACGGAACTGGTTCAATAGTTACTCTTGGCAATACTGGTTCATTTGCAGCAGGTGAAAGTTCATATCTGAAATTTAGAGAAAGCAGCACTCAACTTGCAGAGATTGGATGGGAAGCTAATACCAATGAGGTTCGTGTTAATAATCGCATTGCAGGTCCGATGACATTTTATACGTCTAACACAGAACGTATGCGCATCGACAGCAGCGGTAATGTGTTGGTGGGTAAGACAACAACAGCATTTGGAACACAAGGTATTCGTCTT
>CEVH01046449.1_pt1 | contig 12103 bp, 9 predicted proteins | sample 356521 | NCBI WGS metagenome assembly CEVH01 (sample SAMEA2623446, study PRJEB7988) | marine metagenome | isolation source: saline water (ENVO:00002010), including
GATTCGCCGAATGTGTTGATTATAGATGTTAGGTTACCAATAACATTGACACCAAAGATACCACTACCGAAGATAATCTCGGAAACAGCACCTATAGTAACAAAGGATAACATTAGATGAGCTAAGTCATCTACATATCCTTTTACGAGTGTTATGATTTCCTTCATATGGTCTTTCTCCCGTTAGTTATCAATTAAGGTCGGATTTTCACCGACATATAATAACTACTGTATATATTTGATAAAAAAATTTTGTATATAAATATATATCACGATTTTTTGAAGTTTTAATATTTATTATTGAACCAAATTAGGTGAAATTATGGCGATAGACTTCGAAATATTTGAGGGTAAAACCTTATCAGATGTATTCAAAGACATCTATGATAACTCAGTAAACAACAAAAAACAATTAGAAGTGTTAATGAAAGAAGTAGTTGGGTTTATCAAGGATGGCGATACGGCCGTACAAATCATTCCTATGTTGAAAGAGTATTTAGAAATCAATGTAAAGAATGATGAACAATTAGTTAAGTTGGCAACCATCGTACAGAGATTGGCACAGGCGGGTAACAAATCAGATTCAGAGGGTGAGTTTGCTTTAACTGATGCAGAGAAAGAACAATTAATGAAAAACATAACCGATACGGTTAATGAGTTACAAGACCATAGCGATAATATAACAGCAAAGATATAAATCTATGTACACAAATAAAAAAGAATCCAGCGTAAGAATAGGGCCGGTTTCTTCAAGAGTTCAAAATACTGAATCTATAATTCGATTAATGAAAGAATTACAGAATGATGATGTGCTCTTTTTTGAAATGGAACCTGTAGAAGTGATTGAAGTTCACAACGACCCTACTACATCTACATATCCTAAGTTAAAAGATGGAACACCAGATTTTGGTATGGTGGGTTCTATCATGGGTAGATACATACAATCTGAAACTGGTGATAACATTGATAGATTGAAAACATTTAAACCAATGAATCCATTATTTAATTCAACACCAGTTATTGGTGAACTTGTAATCGGTATGGAATACTTAGGACAAAGATTTTATTTACCTACATTAAATTTAAAAGGTAACACTACACAAAGTATAATTCATAATCTTAGTAAAGGTGCATTCAAAGATACTTTAGATTCCAAACAAGGAAAAGAAATTGAAAGAAAGAATGATGATGATTTATCTACAGGTAGAGATTTTAAAAAATTAAAAGATACAGACCCAAGAAGATTATCTGTAGGTGATGGTGATTTTATTTTACAAGGTAGATTTGGTAATGCAATTAGAATGGGTAGTGATATTAAAAATGATAAACTTGAATCATCAAATATTTTATTATCTACAGGTTTAAATAAAGAGGGTGAAGTTGGAACTAAAGATAAGATTGGAGAACCAATAACAGAAACACCTGATAAAGATGGTTCAGTAATTTACCTTGTATCTAAACAACCACTTGATGAGAATAATAAATTAACTTATACAATTGGTAAAGAATCAGAAGTAGTTACAGAACTAAGTACATTTGAAGATAGTCAAGTTTACATTGGTTCAGATAGAATTATATTAAATACAAAAAACAATGGTGATATATTATTGAGTAGTAATAACAATATTGGTATTGCATCAAAAACAAAAACAGTCATAGAATCACCAGAAGTTTTAGTTGGTGGTATTGATGCATCACATCCAGTAGCATTTGGTGATGAAGTAAAAACAGCTTTTGAAAAAGTATTTGCAGTATTAGAAAAAGGATTGTTAGCACCGACAGGACCAGTACAAGTTGTACCTGGTGTAGCAGATTTACAAGCAGCAAAAACTGCAGTAAGTAAAATGTTGAGTACAATACATAAGACAAAATAATGAGTTGGGCAAAATTTAGAACAGAATATAAAAAAGGATTCTTTGCAGAAGAAGATATGGCAACAGTAATGTCAGATGCATATGATGAATGTGTAAAAACAGGTATGGGTGGAGCAACAATGGTTCCTGCAGTAGGAAATAAAGATGGATTAAAAACTTTATTGACTGCTTGTTTTAAAGCATATGGGGCAGTACCATTTAGTACAGCATTAGATAGTGGATTGGGTTTGTATTGGGGTGGAGCAGCAGCAGGTATATCAATTGCAGCACCAGGTATTACTACAGCATTTACTCAACAAGAGAACGATACTTTAGATAAATTTATTACGCAATTAATTGAATCATTTGATAATTATCATAAACAGATTGTATTTACTCAACCTGGTACACCACCAGTCGTAACTACGGGTTATACAATTCAACCAGAGAAATAGGAGTTAAATATGACTAAAAAAGACCTTGTAAAAATAATACAAGAAGTTGTAAAACGAGAAGTACAAAAAGAGGTGAAGAAACTATTTATTAAAGAGAATAAATCGTCTCTAAAATCTCTTGCACCAAAACCAAGAAAAGTTACAAAACCAATTCAAAAAAGAGAACCAGTTCAGTATACAGAAAATGAAGCATTGAACGAGGTTCTAAATGAAACAGTAGGTTTGAGTAAAGGTGATGAAATGGATGAGTATCCAACAATGGGTGGTGGAGCATTCGATTCAAGTAGAGCAGCAGAACTATTAGGATACGGAGAAAGTATGGCAGCAGGTGGTGATAAACAAACACAAAGAAATATGATAGCTGCACAAACATTAAGAGAAAAGAATGTAAGTACAAGTGATGTACCTGAATCGTTGGTAAATGCTTTAACAAGAGATTATAGTGATTTAATGAAACATGATAAATTCAAGAGTAAAAAATAATGGCTGAAAATGTAACCACACTAAACAATCCATCTGTAAGAACAATAAATGATGATAGTGATGCATATTTTGGATTAACTTTTCCTTTAAGATATAAGCCAGGAAGTACTGGATTTTTTCCAAGAGCAAAAAATGTAATCGAACAAGCATCATCAAATATAAAAAATCTTTTACTTACAAGAAAAGGTGAGAGAGTTGGACAACCAAACTTTGGTTCAGATTTATTTAATGTTATTTTTGAACAAATAACAGAAGATACATTTGATACAGTCAAACAAACAATAACTGATGCGATTGAAACTTGGTTACCATATGTTACTATTGAAGATATTAAAGTGTTTACAGAAAACGAGAATCCTAATACCATAATTGTGAATTTAGAATTTAGTGTTAATGTAAATGATGAACAAGTACCAGAACAAATTACATTCACATTTAATAGTGGTATTTAATAAGGGAGTAGAATAATGCCTACAGAAGTAGAATACGGAACTAATGTAAAAAAAGATAAAAAGAAAATTCAATATATTGGAAGAGATTTTAGTTCGATAAGACAGAATCTTATTGAGTTTGCAAAATCTTATTATCCAACAGCATATAATGATTTTAATGAATCATCACCAGGTATGATGTTTATAGAAATGGCATCTTATGTTGGTGATATGTTGAGTTATTATATTGATAATCAATATCGTGAAACACTATTACATAGTGCAGAAGAAAAGAAAAATATTTTTAAGATTGCACAATCATTTGGATACAAACCAAAACTTAGTTCACCTGCAACTGCAATTTGTGATATAAGTGTTGAGGTTCCTGCAGTACTACAAAGTAATACTTATGTACCTGATTTAAATTATGCACCACGAGTAAATGCAGATAGTTTATTCTCAAGTAAAAGTGGTAGAAGTTTTAGATTAATGGATGATGTTAATTTTAAATTCTCATCAAGTTATGATTCTCGTACAGAAGAGATATCTAAATTTGATGGTGAAACACCAACACATTTTAAATTAACAAAACAAGCAATATTAGAAAGTGGTGAAAAGACATCAGAAACTTTTACATTTGGTACTGCTAAAAAGTTTGATAAAATTATGTTAGCAAAAAAGAATGTTATAGAAGTTATTTCTTGTGTTGATGATGATGGTAATAGTTGGTATCAAGTTCCTTTCTTAGCACAAGATACAGTATTTCAAGATATTGAAAATACTGCTGATGCATCACCAGATTCTTCTAATAATTTAAATGCAGCACCTTTCTTATTAAAGTTAGTTAAAACTGCAAATAGATTTACTACATATGTTCGTAGTGATGGAAAAACAGAATTAAGATTTGGAGCAGGAATCAGTACTAATGCAGATGAGGAAATAGTACCTAATCCAGATAATGTTGGTAGTTCACTTTCTACAGGTTTATCTAAACTTGATTCATCATTTGACCCAAGTAACTTTTTAAAAACAAAAACATTTGGACAGGCACCAGGTAATATTTCTTTAACAGTAACTTATACACATGGTGGTAGTAATGATGATAATGTAGTGAGTGGGGAATTATCACAAACAAATAGTATATCATTTACTTTAAATGAAACTGGTTTAACTGCAAGTGATGTAAAGGATACAAAAGATAGTCTTGTTATTACTAATTCAGACCCTGCAACAGGTGGAGCAGATGGTGAAACACCAGAACAAGTAAGACAAAATGCATTAGCATATTTTAACTCACAAAACAGAGCAGTTACAAAAGAAGATTATGTAACTCGTGTTTATTCTTTACCACAAAAATATGGTGCAGTTGCAAAAGTATTTATCGTACAAGATGAACAATTAGAATTAAATACTAAAATGTATATAAAGAATGGTAAGTTGGTAAAACAACCAGGTGGTAATGCAATACCTAATCCAATGGCATTGAATCTATATACATTAGGATATAATGCAAACAAAGAATTAGTTCCTTTAAATGAAGTTGTTAAGAATAATCTAAAAACTTATTTATCACAATACAGAATATTAACAGATGCAATCAATATTAAAGATGCATACATTGTAAATATTGCTGTAAGATTTAGTATAATAACACAAAGAGGATTTAATAAAAATGAAGTGTTATTAAAATGTATTGATGCAGTTAACAAACATTTCGATACAGATAACTGGCAAATAGGTCAACCAATTATTTTGGGTGATATTGCTTATAAAATTTCTTTAGTGGATGGTGTAGCAAGTGTGATACCACCTGAAGATAATAATCCACAAAAACAAATAGTTGTAGTTGAGAATAAATTTAAAAGCTCTGAGGGATATAGTGGAAATGTATATGACATTCAAGCAGCAACAAGAGATGGTATTATCTACACTTCACTTGACCCAAGTATCTTTGAACTAAAATACTCTAACACCGATATTGAGGGTAGAGTAGTAGGGAATGTATAATGTATTATTTTGAATATCCAACAACAGATACCACTTTATTTGAGGGTGGTGTAACTTCATCAATCAATACTGGTCATGATGAAATACTTGAAGTTAGAAAGAATATGAATTCTAATGGAACAACAATATCAGTATCTCGTATATTGATGAAATTTGATTATAGTTATATTTCATCATCAGTACAAAGTGGTCTTATACCAAGTGATGCAAAATATTATTTAAATTTATATGATGCAAGTTCTGAGGAATTGGCTTCTGAAGATACTTTATTTGCATATATGATTAGTGGTAGTTGGAATGGTGGTACAGGTAAGTTAGATAGTAATCCAGCAATAGGTGATGGAGCAAGTTGGAAGTATCGTGATAATGATACAACAAAAACTGAATGGGTTGGGGATAGTTTAACTCAAGGTGGAACTTGGTTTACATCAAGTTTAGGTGCGGCATATGAAGTTAGTTCATCATTTGATTTAGTATATGAAACAAGTGATATTAGAATGGATGTTACTGATTTGGTTAAGAATCATATCTATAGTGGTTCATCATATCCAAATCAAGGATTCATTATTAAAAGATTAAACACACCAACATCATCAAGTAGATTCAGTACCTTTGACCCAACAACTGCTACAGGTTCTGCAGAAAGAGATACAAGTGTTTTAGGACATTTAAAGTTTTTCTCAAGAGAAACACATACAATCTTTCCACCTAAATTAGAAGTTGAATGGGATGATTCAAGTTGGAGTACAGGTAGTTTATCAGCATTAAGTTCTACAGATTTAGATAGGTTAAAGATTTATTTTAATAATTTAAAACCAGAATATAAGGAAAAATCAAAAGTAAAATTCAGATTTACTGGTCGTGAACTATATCCTACTCGTGGGTTTGATACAACACCAGCAGCATTGACTGTTAAGTATCTACCAAGTGGTAGTCAAGCAATGGGACAAGGAACTTACTATTCAATTGTGGATGCATCAAGTGAAGATGTTATCGTACCATTTGGAACAGGTTCAATTGTTAGTTGTGATTCTACAGGTAATTATTTTAATGTTTGGATGGATGGGTTTCAACCAGAACGATTCTATCGATTCCAAATTAAAGTAGTGAGTGGAAGTGGTGTAGACCAAACATCAATGATATATGATGATGATTATACATTCAAAGTAGTGAGGTAATAAATGCCATTCATCTTAAAAAAAGCAGCTCGTAAAAAAAGTAGATTTTATAGAAACATTCTTGATGCGAATGAAACAGAACAATTACGCGTTGCACAAAAAGAATTAAAAAGAATGCAAGTATCTGGTTCTAACTTAGAGGGAACCAAACCGATACGAGATGAAAATGGTACACTACTTTCTTATCAGAGTCCTTTTGATAAAACCAAATCAATTGATGAACCATATCAATATGTAAGGTTACAGATGAGTCAAAAATCAAGTAATACTGAAAATGTGTTAAAATTTTTTGGTGAAGAATTAGATTTTTCAAGTATTTATCCTGAAGAATCATTTGAGGAAGAGGGTGAGAGTATAGAATCAATGAAGGCGAGATTGGCTGCAGAGATAAATAAAAATAAAGAATTAAATGATGGGTTAGTGGATTCAATAAATAATTTAAATAATAAAGTTGCAGATTTAAATAATACAGCTAGAGGCACACAATTACAGAAGACAGGTAGTATACTATCAATTCCTATAATTGGTGGTGTGTTAAAAGGTGGTGGTAAATTAGCAAGAAAAATATCAAAATGGTTCGGTGGATAATATGTTAAATTTTGGATTAAAAGATAAAGATAAATTACAATTAGAGGGTACAGATACTTTCTACACTGGTTGGGGTAGAGATAATGGTGATTATATCCATCTATACATTTATGATTTAGAAGATAATCTATTACAAGATGAAATCTTAACCACTGCAGATGTTACTATCTCAAGTGAAAATACAGTTGATATGGATGTAGGACAACATCTTAGAGAACTTGGTTATACAGATGGTGAATATAAAGTATCATATTTATTTTTAAGAAAAACTGCAGGGGATTCTAAAAGAACTGTATTGTTAAATCAAGAAGGTTATATTCATGTTGGTAAAACCACTACTCGTAAAGTAAATGGAAAAACAAAATTCTTTACAAATAAAGGAACTAAGGGTGAGAGAAATCAAACTGAGTTAACATTAAAAGAATTAAAATATGCAATAAAAGAAATATCACCTGATAGAAAAGAAGTAAAGGTTGATTTACAAAAAATAAATAATATTCCTTATATAAAGAACTTTAAATCTATCAACAAAGATATGGTGTACACACCAAAAAAGAATGTTCCTAATGCAGGACAAATTAGATTTGATTTAACAGACCCAAATGTATTGATATTCACTGCAGGTAATAAAGAAAGAGGATTTACAGATTCTATGGTAGGTGGTGAACTTGTTATTAAAGGTATGTACACATATACAAAAGTAGAGTTTCCACCAACACCACCGCCACCACCAAGACCATTACCACCAAAAGAAAAGAAAGCAATTAAAAAAACATTACTTAGAAAAAAACCATTGCCAGTAAGAGAAGAACTTACAGAAGTTGTGGATGCACCAGATAATGATTATGAAGATATCAGAGGATTTGATGATTACGGAACTGTTTGTTTTGTTGGTGATACAAAAATAAAATTAAGTAACAATCGTACCATACCAATAAAGATGATGAGACCAGGTATGAAAGTTAAAACCGAACAAGGTTATGCAAAAGTATTAAAGGTAGTTAAAGATAACAGACCATATGGAGATAAATTAGTTCGTTATAAAAATCTTATCACTACAGACCACCATCCGATTAAACATCGTGGTAAATGGTATATGGCAAATGAAGTTGGTACGGAATTTATATCTAATGAATTAGATGTTTGGAATTTAATACTTGATAAACATCACACGATATATGCAGATAATATAGTTAGTGCAACACTTGGTAAATGGAGAAGTATGGAACACTTCTTACATATGAGAAAAACTCGTATCAATATGTTGAGATTAGCAGAAGATTTTAATGAGGGTGGTTCCGGTGGTGGCGGAGGCGGTAGTAGTAATATCGGTAGTGGAGAATCAAGTTCGGAAATTGGCGGTAGTAGTAATATCGGTAGTGAAGAATCAAGTTCGGAAACAAACACACCTGGAGTAACTGCAGAAAATGAATATATTGTTAATGAACCATTGGTTCCAGTAACAAGAGAGATTGTTGATAGTATTAGATTTGAACCAGATGAAGTAGATGAAATAGAAGATGAAATTGTAAAAGAAGAATTAGTAAAACCTGAACCAGACCCAGAACCAATCCCACCTAAACCAATTTATACTGATGTACCAATTGATTTTACTGCAAAGATTGTAGAGGTATTAGATTTTAATAGAGTTCGTGTTGATACCACATATGAACAAGGTGCAGAAAATGCAGAACATAGTGGTGAAGATTTAGGTACTAAAATATTTGATGAGTTTTATGTAAACTATAGAAAGAATAAAGTTTCAAGATTAAACAATTACATGGTTAGTGATAAAGGATATCACTTAGTTATTAATTTAATTGATGCACCAAAGTTTACTCAAGATAAAGATGATATAAGACAACTATCTGATAAAGATACAAGATTTATAAAACTATATGAACCTTTACCAGATGAATTAGAAAAGGGTGATTTAGTTAATTTCGTTGAAGAAAAATTAGAACCATATCAAGATAGAGTAAAGTTAGTACCATTTAAAGATGATGAAGAAGATTATTTATTTTTAAGAGTTCCTAATTTAAATTCTACAGAAAATCCTATAGAGTTCTCAGGTACTAATTTTCAAAACAGAACTGATTTAGTTGGTAGTGATACTACTGTAAAAGAGGATATTGCAAATTCAGTTTTCTCAAGTAGTTTATTACCAGTACAATTGAATATCGATTATCAAAAACGAACTAATAAAATTGATGAGTTCACTACAGATTTTGGATTTGGTAATTTTGTACAATTTAGTTCTGCAGAACTTAGATTAAAAAACTTTAAAAAGAAAATTGAATTAGTAGAACATTATACAAGTGCAAGTTTAGTCTTAACCGATGTAACTGGTTCTTCTGTTACTAAAAATATTTTAGATACTAAGAAACGACAAGTGATAAATTCATTTGACCCATATGAAAATTTCTTATATACGGTTTCATCGAGTTATGCATCAAGTTCGATAGGTGAGTTTTATAGTTCATCTTGGCCAAAAGAAAATTCAACATCACCATATACATTAGTACATACAAGTGGAAGTGAATTTATTTCATGGTATGATACTTGGAAAGGATATGCAAGAGATTACGATAGAGATAATATGGATAGATTAGTAAATAATTTACCAGAGCATGTTCGTGGAGATAGTGAGAATGATGTGTTCTTAGAATTTATGGATATGACAGGTCAACAATTTGATGAGGTATGGAGTTATCTAAGACACTTTACAGATATAAACGAAAGAGTAAGTAAAGTTAGTGAGGGTATCTCAAAAGATATTGTACAACAAGTTGCAAAATCAATGGGATTTGATATCAATAGTGGAAATGATTTAGTTATTCTACCTACATTTTTATTAGGTAAAGATATTGATGGTAATGTGGTAAATGAAACACCAAGTGAAACCATTACAGAAGAAATATGGAAACGAATATTAGCAAACTTACCATTCTTCTTAAAAACAAAAGGAACTGCAAGAGCAGTAAAAGGATTATTAAATTGTTATGGTATACCAAGTTCACTATTAAGAATTCGTGAGTATGGTGGACCAGACCCAAGAGGTAATGATAGAGTAAATTATGAAGTAAAAAGAAAGTTTACTTACGCATTAGATTTTAAATCAAGTGAATATTTAAAAGCACTTTGGAAAGATGACCCAACAAGTGGTATCAAACCAGAAACAGTTGAATTTAGATTTAGAAGTCCTATTTCTAAAAATCAAGTTATTGTTGAATCAGAAGATAAGTGGGCAATAGAATTAACAGATAACGGTGAAACCGATGATAAAGGTAGATTACAATTTAGTGTTAGTGGAAGTGGTGCAACTGCATTTATAACATCTTCACTATTACCATTTTATAATGATGATATGTGGAGTGTGATGTTAACAAGAAAATCTTCAAGTGGAGTAGATTTAACAGCAGATACCGCAACTCAAGATATTACATACGAATTAACTACTAAACAATATGATGCATCAAGACAGGTAGTGGTGTATTCTGATTCATCAAGTATATCAACAGGTACTTCTGCAATCAATACTGCATTTGTTGCCGATACTGATTTGTATATTGGTGGACATAATGATAAATTCCATAATACAAGATTTAGTGGTTCTATGATGGAGTTCAGATTATGGAGTGAACCATTATCACAAAGTGTATTTGATAATCATGTTAGAGCACCAAAGGCATACAATGGAAATCATTCAGGTTCATCTTATGATAATTTATTATTTAGATTAACACTCGGTGATAATGTAAATTTAAACTCATCACCAAATGCAAATGATGATAAATCTGCACAAACTTTATATCACAATAGTGCAAGTGCACATGGGTTTGCAGGGAATTCATATAGAAGTTTAGTAGATTTAGAACAATTAAAAGTTCCTAACATTGGTCCATCAAGAAGAAATGCAACTAAGATAAGATTAGAGGATACAAGTTTAACTGGTCCATTATCTTCAAATGCTCGTAGAGAGAAATCATCACAAGACTTCGCACCAATCGATAGTAACAAGTTAGGGATTTATTTTTCACCAACTGATGTTGTAAATGAAGATATCATGTATTCAGTTGCAGATTTAAATGTTGATGATGAGATTGGAGACCCAAGAGATTTATATAAACCAAAGTATCGTGGATTAGAAAAGAAACAAAGAGATTACTTTAAAAAATACAAAAACTCTAATAACTTTTGGGATTACATGAGATTGATAAACTACTATGATAAGAGTTTATGGACACAGATTAAAAAATTATTACCTGCTAGAGCAAACTCAACTGTGGGTATATTAATAGAACCAAATATTTTAGAAAGACATAAGGAAATAGTTGGAAAGAAACCAGATTTTGAAACACCATATTTTGAAAACGCAGGCCAGTTCGGTGATGGGTTACAATTAACAAGTAGATTAAGTAGTTCTTATGACCCAGTACCATTTCGTTTTCAAGGTGAGTTTCCAACATATGGAAGAGCACCACAAACAACAAATAATGATGGTGTTTTAAATATTCATAATTTAGAAAGTGGTTCACTTGGTATGTTAGGATTACCTACATTAGTAAGAATCAATCAACATGACCCAAGAAGTGAATTTGGTAATTTATATGCAACTGCAAGTATTACCTTTGGTGGTATTACTTCAGATTTTACAGATTTAGTACAAGTTTTCGTAAGTAGTTCAAGAGAGAGTGAACACAACGAAGAGAGAATGCCGTTCTATACCAGTTCGTTAAGTATCTCTACAGCAAATGGATATGGTGATAATCCAAGATATATTAAAAATGGAAATTATCAATATAGTAGTTCATTTGTTGCATCAGAACATCAGAGTATAGCATACGATACTACATTGTTTAGGGCATTCTACAAAGGACAAACATTAACAAAAGACAATACTATAGATGGAAAAGAGCCAGTAGAAGTAACTGTCACATCACCAACCAGATTGGTAACACAAGATTCTGGTGAATCCAAACTAAAAGTGGATTAAAAAGTGAGTGATGTTATATTTATATATGAACTCAAACATCTTAGTTCAAATCAATAGGAGTAAAAAATGGGATTTTTAAATAATACAAGCGTAACGGTAGATGCTGTATTAAC
>CEVH01191524.1_pt1 | contig 12056 bp, 8 predicted proteins | sample 356521 | NCBI WGS metagenome assembly CEVH01 (sample SAMEA2623446, study PRJEB7988) | marine metagenome | isolation source: saline water (ENVO:00002010), including
GCCCCTATAACTCCGGCAAGGATTACGAAGGTTCCAACTATGCCCACCGCCCGGCCATCAAAGGCGGATATTTCCCGGTAGCTCCAGTGGATTCCGCCAGCGACATTCGCGGCGAAATGGTCTCCATCATGAAAGAGCTGGGCCTGCCGATGGACAAACACCATCACGAAGTAGCAGCCTCCCAGCATGAACTGGGTATGATGTTCGGCACCCTGTTGCAGACTGCCGACCGTGTACAGATCTATAAATATGTGGTCCATCAGGTCGCGCACAGCTATGGCAAAACCGCAACCTTTATGCCCAAACCCGTGGCCGCCGACAATGGTTCCGGCATGCATACTCACCAGTCTATCTGGAAAGACGGCAAACCTCTTTTTGCCGGCAGCGGTTATGCCGACCTGTCCGATACGGCACTGTATTATATTGGTGGCATCATCAAACACGCCAAGGCCATTAATGCCTTCACCAACCCGTCCACCAACAGCTACAAGCGGCTGACTCCGGGCTTTGAGGCGCCGGTTCTGCTGGCCTATTCCGCCCGTAACCGCTCCGCTTCCTGCCGGATCCCCTACGCAACAAGCCCGAAAGCCAAACGGATTGAGATCCGCTTCCCGGACCCGACGGCCAACCCGTATCTGGCCTTTTCCGCCATGCTGATGGCCGGCCTGGACGGCATCGAGAACAAAATTCATCCGGGCGATGCCATGGATAAGGATCTTTATGCTCTTCCGCCGGAAGAACTGAAAGAGGTGCCGACGGTTGCCGCTTCCCTGCGCGAAGCCCTTGAGGCACTGGATGCGGATCGTGAATTCCTGAAAAAAGGTGATGTCTTCAGCGATGACCAGATCGACGCCTACATCGCCCTGAAGATGGAAGAAGTGGAAGCCGTGGAACTCACACCGAACCCGAAAGAGTTCGAACTGTATTATTCCGCCTAAGGTCTTGCGGAAGTTTTTGTTCTGATATAAACCTCTGCATGTGCATGAAATTGGGGGCCGGCCTTGCGTTAGTAAACGTCGAGGCCGGCCTTCTGCATTTGCGGATCTTATTAGAAAATTAATGACTCGGTGCTTAGAGTGAATGACGGCTTTCACGTCTGCACCATGGCATAATGAACATCTAATTCTGTAGAGAAAATCTGTACTCCATGAACACCGGCAGCACTGAAAATACAGCTTATCTCGAATTTCAGAAGAAGGTTTCAGGACAAAATATCAATCCTCAAACCTTGCTGGCAACCGATTACCTTAACCATTTTAATGAAGTTCACATGTTACTGGAAATGCTGCCGGACATGCCGGAATGTCTGGAAGATGTCCAACACTGGAGTCCGAAAAGTTATCAGGAACATTTTCGGGACAGCGTGTTTCAGGCCAAAGACCTGGCCATTGAGGCCTATGAACATGCCCCTGATGAACATCGCCTGCCCTTTGAAAAAATTGTGCAGCGCATGGATACCCTGATTTTGCAGACCGTCGCCCAGGTTTCTGCGGCCGTCGCCGAAAAAAACGGAACCGAACTGCACAAAATCATCAAGAATTACAGCCCGAAAATGCAGAAATTGATTGATGAGTGCAGCGCCATTATCAATGGCGCCCGTCCGGTTGTGCATCAGGAAGACATCGACAGCTATTTTTCCGAAACATCCAGGGCCGACGGCCTGAAACAGGACGACATCGACGACCTGTTTGACTAGAGTGAATTGTGCATTGGTTGGCTCAATTCACTCCAAACCTTATCCGTCAAGGCCTGAACCGCGAAAACCAAGCTCACAGAACTCAACAATCCTGTTCCGGGTATCCTGCCAGTTCCTGGCCTTGCAATGGCCATGGGATAGGATGCCGATCCTGTCAATATGATTAATGGTGTGATGCATCACCCCAAGTATGAAATGAATCCGCCAGTAAATATCCTCATCCGACATATCGGGATACAGATTCTTGATATGCGGCACGAATTTGTCAAAAACTGCCACCTCCTCTTCAAGAACATTGGCCATGTCGCTGGCTTCTTCCAGATAGGCGCGGGCCAGAAAACGAATATAAACCCCCGTTTCCTCATCATACAGCCACCGAATGGGCGGCGAGATCAACGCGCTGATAATCTGCCGGATTGGCAGTGGTTTACCCTGTGTTTCAGCAGCCTGGGCATATTCAGCCAGCAACTCAAGACGTTCCCGGTTCATGGCCTTGGCCCGGCGCACATACACCGCCTGGAACAATCCCTGTTTTGATCCGAAATAATAATTGACCGCGGACAGGTTAACACCGGCCTCCGTGGTCACTGTTCTGACAGAAACGCTCGCAAAGCTGCTGGTGGAAAACAGTTTTTCTGCTACATCAAGGATGCGTTCCCTAGAGTCCTGCCTCGTATTTGTTTTTTTGTCCATCTCGCGGTCTTTATATTCATTATAAGGTGTTATGGATGTATCTGCATTTAAAACAGACGTTTAAAACCAGTGTACGCTCATATCACTTTTTTGTTAAGTCCGAAAGAAAATTTCTGTCCTATTCTCAGTCGGTCCATAAAAAAAAGTAGGCTTTGGCCGCCATAACGATTATTAAAGGATAACATCACTCCACCCTGTATATTTTGACAAGTGTGAACCATAAATTGATGAAAAAGTCTTATCTGACAGCATTGGGCATTGTTTTATTAATTATCCTTTGGGTTCTTTCCGGTGTTCTGTTTCAAACGGAGGAGGCACCGGGAAACGAAGCCGCAGATAAAGCGTTATCTGCAGATGGCTCATCCCGGGATATCATGACCGTGAGTGTGCACAGCCTTGCCCCTTTGCCATATACTCGAAAAATTATTGTCCGCGGCCATACCGAAGCCATTCGCCAGGTCACCCTCAAAAGCCAGACCAAGGGGCGAGTGGAAGCTTTGCCCGCTGCCGAAGGGACACGAGTGAAAAAAGGTGATGCGGTCTGTCGGCTGAGCATCGACGACCGCCAGGCCAATTATGAGGAAGCAAAGGCACTGAAAAAACAGCGGGAACTGGAGTATAACGCGGCCCGCCAACTGGCTGAAAAAGGGTTCCGTGCTGAAACCAGAACCGCCGAGGCCAAGGCTCTCCTCGAGGCCGCGATTGCGCGCGTGACCCGTAGCAGGCTGGAACTGGACTATACCACCATACGGGCCCCGTTCGATGGTATCGTAAATGAACATTTTGTCGAGGTGGGCACTTATCTTCAGGAAGGCGACAGTTGTGCCCTGATTATGGAGGAAAACCCTTTTCTTGTTGTGGGTGAAGTGGCAGAACGGGAAATATCCTCGCTTCGGGTTGGCGGGCCTGCGCAGGCCCGTTTGTCAAGCGGACGCATTCTTCAGGGAAAAATCCGGTATATTTCCGCAATCGCGGACCCCAATACCCGGACATTCAGAGTGGAACTTGAAGTGGAAAACCCTGACAAGGTCTTACGCGATGGCATTACGGCCGAGCTGATCATCCCCACGGAACAGACAGAAGCCTTTCATATTTCATCGGCCAATCTCGTTCTGGACGGCGCGGGCCGTGTCGGTGTGCGCACTGTGGGGGACGATAATATCGTAGATTTTGTACCGGTGGAAATCATCGGTTCCGATGATAATGGTATCTGGATTACCGGTCCGACGAAAGGCGCAGCACTTGTGGTGGTTGGACAGGATTTCGTCAAAGAGGGGCAGGAAGTCAAAACAGCACCGTATGAAGGGGCTCTCCCGTGAATAGCATTATCAACGCTGCCATAGAACATTTCAGGGTTGTCCTGCTATGCCTGTTCATTATTTTTGTGGGCGGGCTGATTTCCTATGCCAACACGCCCAAGGAAGCGGAACCGGACATCACCATTCCCATTATTTATGTGCATATGCATCATGACGGTATCTCGCCTGAGGATTCCGCCCGCCTGCTGATCAAACCGATGGAGGTCACGTTAAGAACCATCGAAGGGGTCAAGGAACTGCGCGGCATTGCCCAGGAAGATGGCGCCAGCCTGGTGATCGAATTCAATGCGGGAATTGATCCGGATCAGGCAATTCTGGACGTCCGAGAACAGGTAGACAAGGCCCGCTCCGAATTGCCCGATGAAACGGATGAACCCAGCGTTACGGAAATCAATTTCAGCGAGTTTCCGATTATCAACATCGTCCTTTATGGCGATGCCCCCGAACGTGCGCTCTATACCATCGCCCGGAACCTGCGGGATGATCTGGAAAGCATTCCCAGCGTTCTGGAAGCCAAGGTGACCGGGGACCGGGAAGATCTTCTGGAGGTCGTCATCGACCCCTTGCGGTTGGAAAGCTACAAACTTTCCCATACCGACATTCTGTCCGTGGTGAGCAACAATAACAAGCTCGTCGCCGCAGGTTCCCTGGATAACGGAACGGGCCGTTTTTCCGTCAAGGTTCCCGGCATCTTTCAGAATGCCCAGGATGTATATGACCTGCCTGTCAAGGTTTCCGGAAACAGCATCGTCACCCTGTCCGACGTGGCGGAAATCAGACGCAGCTATAAGGACCCGACCAGCTATTCCCGGTTCAACGGCAAACCTTCGATCAATATTGCCGTCAGCAAACGGGCCGGCCAGAACGCCATTGACACAGTGGAAGCGGTCAAGCGCCTGATTGAAACCAGAAGCCAGAACTGGCCAACAGGCATAAATTATACGTTTGTGGGCGACAGATCCGAAGAAATCAACAATTCCGTCAGCAGCCTGGAAAACAGCGTGATTTCGGCCATCCTGCTGGTGGCGGTGGCCATTGTTGCGGCGCTCGGCAACCGTTCCGCCTTGCTGGTGGCGATTTCCATTCCCGGATCTTTCCTGCTGTCCATCTTCCTGATTTACATGTTCGGTATGGCCATTAACCAGGTCATCATGTTTGGCCTGATCCTGTCGGTGGGGTTGCTGGTGGACGGGGCCATCGTGGTCAGCGAATATGCCGACCGGAAAATGCAGGAAGGCCTGCATAAAAAAGATGCTTATCGCATGGCCTCACAACGCATGGCCTGGCCGATCCTCTCATCAACAGCAACCACGTTGGCTGCATTTTTCCCGTTGTTGTTCTGGCCGGGCATTGCCGGGGAATTTATGAGCTATCTGCCGCTGACCCTGATTTTCACACTGTCCGCCTCTTTTCTGATGGCATTGATTTTTATGCCGACACTGGGCAGTAAAATCGGCAAAAAAGCGGACATCGAGGACGACACCGTCGCCCAGCTTGCCGCTGGTCATTTTGATGTCAAAACCCTCAAAGGCTTCACCGGCAGCTATGTACGTCTGGTGGACCGTCTGATCCGCCGCCCCTTCCGACTGATTTTTGTGCTGTTTGCCCTGCTATTCAGTATCGTGATCCTTTTTGTCCAATCCGGCACCCCTGTCGAATTCTTTCCTGAGGATCAGCCGCAGCAGGTCGCCCTTCAGGTTCATGCCCGCGGCAACATGTCTTTGGATGAAAAGGATGTGCTGGTGCGCAAGGTGGAAAACCTGATCACTGATGTGGAAGGTATTAAAAATATCCAGTCGGAAACTCTGGCTACCGTCAGTACCGGCTCCAACGCCACAGAAGACGTCATCGGCAAGGTCACCGTTCATTTTGATGACTGGGATCGGCGGCGGCGTTCAGATCTAATTATTGAAGATCTGCGCCAGCGGGTGAGCAACATCCCCGGTGTTCTTGTCGAGGTGGTGCGTCCTGATTTCGGACCAACCCAGGGCAAGGATATTCAGATTGATGTGAGGGCCAACGATGTTCACAAAGCCCGTCAGACGGCAGAAATTATTTTCCAGCATATGGAGCAGAATGTGCAGGGCCTAATGGATCTGGACACCACGCTGCCGCTGCCCGGCATTCAATGGGAATTACAGGTGGACCGGGCGTTGGCCGGTCTGTATGGCACCGACCTGCTGAATGTGGGGAGCATGGTTCAGCTCGTCACCAACGGCATCAAGGTGGGCGAATATCGCCCGGATGATACGGATGACGAAGTGGATATTCGGGTGCGTTTCCCGGAACAATACCGTACACTTGACCAGCTGGATGACGTGCGCGTCAACACCCCCGAGGGCCTGGTCCCGATTAGCAATTTTGTCCGCAAGGTCGCCGAACAGAAGATCAGCACCATTGAACGTATTGACACTATGCCCACCTACAAGATCCGCGCCAATGTGGTGACCCAGACGGAACGCGGCCAGAAGGTGCAGGAACTGATGTCCTGGATCAAACAACAGAATTTTGACCGCAACGTCCTGGTCAAATTCGTCGGTCAGGACGAGGATCAACAGGAATCGGAAGATTTTCTCGTCAAGGCATTCATGATGGCCTTGTTCCTCATGGCGTTGATCCTTGTGGCCCAATTCAACAGTTTTTATCACGCCTTCCTCATTCTTCTGGCGGTGCTGCTGTCCACTGTCGGGGTTCTGGCCGGAATCATGATTTTTGACCGGAATTTCGGGATTATCATGACCGGCGTCGGTATCATTTCCCTGGCCGGGATCGTGGTGAACAATAATATTGTGCTGATTGATACCTTCGCGCGCCTGAAAAAAACCGGCATCAATCCCTATATCGCCATTGTCCAGACCGTGGCCCAACGCCTGCGTCCGGTGCTGCTGACCACCTTCACCACGGTTATTGGACTGGCGCCCATGGTGTTTCAGGTCAATATTGATTTTACGGCCCGGAATGTGGAAATCGGCTCCCCCTACTCGATCATCTGGGTGGACCTGGCAGTTGCTGTTTCGGTGGGACTATTGTTTGCGACGGTGCTCACCCTACTGTTGACCCCGTGCATGCTGGCCGCCCGGGTCAAGGTTGAGAATTATTTCAAGAAACGCCGCGCACAGCATCAGGATAGCGAAGACGACCCCTCCCGTCCCGCCATGGCGGGAGGTGAACTGGGGGAGAGCGGAAGACTGGGCAAGACCAAATCGGCTGTTTCAGAAACGGTTTCGGAATAACCGCCGGCAGCAGGGCTCTGCACCATTTTCCCGTCGTCGCTTTTTATCCATTTTTCATTCATGCTTCAGGGCAGTTTTGCTTTTTCTGACGGCAAAAGGGATAGACAACAGATAAAATACGCCAAGAACCGACAGGGTAATCCACAAATGTGTAACCAGCAGCGACGCAAAAATCGCCACACCGAGGAAATAAAACATCACATATTCCCGGTGAATGGCGAGACGTTTGAAACTGAAGGTGGGAATCTTGCTCACCGCCAGAAAGGCAATCAGCGCCACATAGGCGGAACAGAATATGGGATTCCGAAATAAGGCCCAATCCGTTTCAAAAGAAAGAATCATCGGCCACAAGGACAACGCAGCGGCCGCCGGCGACGGGATTCCCGTGAAATAAGTCTTAGCTTTCTTGGCGCTGGATGGTTCCTGCCCCTGGGCCGTGTTAAACCGGGCCAGCCGCAGGGCCATACAGATCACAAAAGCCAGCGCCACAGCCCAGCCCACGCCCTTGATGTCATTGAGCACCCACATATACATAATCAACGCCGGCGCCACCCCGAAAGACACAATATCAGACAGGGAATCCAGTTCTGCGCCAAAACGGCTTGCCCCTTTCAAGAGCCGGGCCACCCGACCGTCAAGACCATCAAAAATTCCGGCCACGATTACCGCCACCACGGCGGCCTCCCACTTGCCTAGAATAGCAAAACGCATGCCGAACATGCCCGAACACAGCGCCAACACCGTAATCACATTGGGCGCCAGACTCCTGAGCGGCATAATCGGCATATGCCGGGCCGCATCCCCCGCCGCTTTTCCGGCCTGGGCTGTGGTGTCGGCTTTGTTTTTGTCGGAGTCTTTTATCGGGTGAATATTGGTCACCGGATTTCACCTTCACGATCACCTTCGCGCGACTTTTCATTGCCGAGAACCGTTTCCCCGGCAACCGCCCGCTGGCCCACACAGACTAATGAACTCACCCCCTTGGGCAGATAAATGTCAACCCGACTGCCAAAACGAATCAGACCAAAGCGTTCGCCGGCCTTGACGGTCTGGCCATCCTCCACCCAACACAAAATACGCCGGGCCACCAGTCCCGCAATCTGGACAAAGGCGATTTCCTTGCCGCTTGCGTTTTTCATCAAAATGGCGTGCCGTTCATTCTCCTCGCTGGCCTTGTCGAGCGCTGCATTGAGATATTTCCCCGGTGTATAGACCTGTCGGACGATCTGCCCGTCAGCGGGAATGCGGTTAACGTGCACATCAAATACATTCATGAAAATGCTGATTCTGACACGTTCCTCATCCCCCATTTCCAGTTCCGCCGGCGGGACGGCAGGACCCACAGACTGCACCACCCCATCAGCCGGACTGATGATCAGTCCTTCCTTGGTCGGCGTTACCCGGTCCGGATCCCGGAAAAAATAAGCACACCACAGAGTCAAAATGACCCCCAGCGGCGGCAGAAAAGGCACTTCCATCAAATACAATAAAATTGTTGCGACGGCGAAGGCGCCCACAAATTTATATCCTTCCCGATGAAGCGGGACAAAAACCGAAAGGAGTGAATCCATAAGCCGTAACCTATATCGTTAAAAGATAAGCTGTTCTAAAATTCCAGTCTGCCTTCATTTTTAAATCAGTATGGCAGGCTCATCAAATGCTTTCAGCGTTTTCTTTGGGTCTTTTTTGTTCGTTTTCCTCCAACGCCTCCAAAAGTTCCATCGCTTCCGTTGCTTCCTGCTGCTTCCGCCACATACCGTAATACAGCCCCTTATTTTCCAAAAGCTGTTGGTGCCGGCCCCGTTCGACGATCTCACCCTGGTCCATCACCAGAATTTCATCGGCCTCAATGATTGTCGACAAACGGTGCGCAATAATTAACGTTGTCCGGTTCTTCGCCACTATTTTCAGAGCGGCCTGAATGTCCCGCTCCGTATGACTGTCCAGGGCACTGGTCGCTTCATCCAGCAACAAGATGGACGGGTTTTTCAAAATCGTCCGGGCAATGGCCACCCGCTGTTTTTCCCCCCCTGATAATTTCAGGCCACGCTCGCCTACTGGCGTGTCATATCCTTCCGGAAGTGTCCGGATAAAATCATCAATCTGCGCCAGCCGCGCGGCCTCTTCCACCTCTGCATCCGTGGCATCGGGCCTGCCATAACGGATATTGTAGCGGATGGTGTCATTGAACAATACCGTATCCTGGGGCACCACCCCAATATGCCGACGCAGCGACTCCTGGGTAACGAGGCGAATGTCCTGGCCGTCGATTTTCACGCTGCCAGCAGAGATATCATAAAACCGAAACAGGATTCGCGAAATGGTGGACTTTCCGGCCCCGCTGGCGCCGACAATGGCCGTCATCCGCCCCGCGGGAATATGAAACGACACATTTTTGAGGATCGGGCGGTCTTCGCGGTAATGAAAAAACACATTCTCAAAGGACACTTCACCGCCCCGGATCTCAAGATCCCTGGCATAGGGCGCATCCGTAATTTCCGGTTTTTCGTGGATAATGGAAAACATCTTTTCCATATCCACCAGAGACTGTTTGATTTCCCGGTATACAAATCCCAAAAAATTGAGCGGCATATAAATCTGAATCAGCAGCGAATTGACAAGCACAAAATCCCCGATGGTCAAACGCCCCTCCACAACCCCGCGTCCTGCCATGATCAACACAATCATCAGCCCCGCAGAAATGATGGCGGCTTGCCCCACATTAAGGAAAGTCAGTGAAAGCTGGCTCCTGACCGACGCTTCCTCATACCGTTTGAGCGCCTGATCATACCGGCGGCTTTCATGAGGTTCATTGCTGAAATATTTGACAGTTTCAAAATTCAGCAGGCTGTCAATGGCCTTGGTATTGGCTTCGGTATCCTGTTTGTTCATCTCCCGGCGAAATTTTAGCCGCCAGTCCGTTACGTACACCGTAAATCCGATATAACTCGCCAGGCTCACAAAAGTCACAAGCGCATAAAAAAAGCCGAACTTGGCCCAGAAAATAGCGGAAATCAGAACCAGTTCAAGAATCGTCGGCAGGATATTGAACAGCATAAATCGCAGCAGAAAATCAATACCGCGCGTGCCGCGTTCAATAATGCGGCTTAAGCCTCCCGTCTTTCGTTCCAGATGGAACCTGAGCGACAGATTGTGCAGATGACGGAATGCGTTCAACGCAATATTCCGCATGGCGCGCTGGCCGACCCTGACAAAAACAGCGTCTCTGAGTTCACCAAACAACTGCCCCATAATACGCGCCGTCCCATATCCCAAAATCAGCCCCAGCGGCAGAACCACCGCCAGCGTTTCAGCATCCCCTCCTCTATTTTCACCGGCCAGAATGTCCACCGCTTCCTTGAAAATAAACGGCACATATACCCCGATCAGCTTGGCAACCACCAAAAAGGACAGCGCCAGAACCACCCGAAAACGCAAAGCCATCTGCCCCTCCGGCCACAAATAAGGCAGAAGCGACTTGATCGTTTGCCAATGATTATCTTGGGGGGATGGGGAACTCCGGATTGTTTCGGTCATAAATATCAGCCTGATTCTGAGGGGTTAGAGAGAATGGGATAACCTTATTTACCCTATTTTAATGGGGGCGGCGTAAGCTGTCACCGTAGAAGCGTGTTTGCGGTGATGGAGTTTTGAAGTGTCCAACGTTCAGAGTCAATATTCCCGACATGATCAGTTTGACGAGACAGGGGCGATCAGGACCAAATCGGCCAGCATATATGAACTGGACCGGGTGCTGGAGCGCTTGGCCGCGGAAGTCAAAGATCTGGATTTAAACTCCCCCCTGAATTTCAGCTTTATGTGGCATGACATCCCCTTTGCCGGCCAGATCCTGACCCTCAAGGAAAACCGGCTTCACGAACTGAACCTTGTCGCCAATATCGGCCATCTGACCTATAGTGCAGAAGATATTGTCCGGCGCCGGAAAATGCTAGAGATCTTTTTGCCGCTTGTCGAAAAAGGCGAATTCACGATCAACCGCCACAGCCAGATACAGCTTATCGCCCAAACGACTTTCAAAGGCGGCATGCAGGCGAAAAACATTATGACGGCAATCACCTTTACCCTGCTCGACATTCAACCGAAATTGCAGGAAATTGCTCACCGCTTTGTTTAGAGCGAATTGAGCCAACCTATGCACAATTCACTCTAAGATCAGGTGGAAGAGCCGGACAGAGGTCAGCTACCGGCCGTCGCCTCTTCCTGTTCCGGTTTTTGAGGCAGGGTGAATTTCTGACCGGGGTAGATCAGATCCGGGTCGCGAATAATATCCCGGTTGGCGCCGAAGATGAGCGTATAATGAAAACCGGAGCCATAAAGTTTGCGGGCGATATGCCACAGACTATTGCCCGGACGCACTACAATTTCGCCCTTCGCCCGGTTCGGATCCATTTTCAGGGCCGGGTCAAAGGGTTGTTCGATGCGCACTTCCACATCGTCCCCTTCCAGAAGCTGATCCAGCCGCAGAACATGTTCGCCGGGACCAAGGTGGTGGTTAAATGTCAGGGTCCAGTTGCCGTCCTCATCCCCGGTCACTTCGCCAAGATAGCCGTTATCCAGATAAACACGAACAGAGCTGCCCGGCGCGGAGGTTCCGGAAATCATTACCTTGCCTGCATCGTCATAATCCAGAGAGTCAAGGCCCAGCCCCTTGGTCATATCCCCCAGGTTAACCCGGGCAGGTTTTTGCAATACTTTGCTGGGCCCGTGACCGGCGCGCGGGCTCAAAATCGCCACCACACCTTCCGTTTCGTCATCAATAAAACGTTGTTCATCCCGCTCGGGTACCGCCACAATAACTACGTCGCTGGAATAAATGTCAAAATGCCCCGGCATCTGGGATTTCAGGCTCAGCTCCGTCGGACCGCTGGGCAGGGGATCATCAAAAATCAACACCCATTCGCCATTGCGGTCGGCGACGGCCGCACCGATCTGCCTGTCCCAGGCATAGACATAAACATCGCTGTTGGGTTCCGCCCGACCCGCGATCACTCCCGTGCCGTTACGGCTGATCCGCACAATATCAAATGTTGGGATAATGGTTTCGGCCACCTCATCGGGGGCGATTTCCACCTGGGTGGTTTTTACTTCTTCTTC
>CEVH01084903.1_pt1 | contig 12051 bp, 9 predicted proteins | sample 356521 | NCBI WGS metagenome assembly CEVH01 (sample SAMEA2623446, study PRJEB7988) | marine metagenome | isolation source: saline water (ENVO:00002010), including
TTGCGGGTAGTAGTACCATTGGAGATAATTGTACAATTGGGGGTGGAGTAGGCATAAATGGTCATATTTCGATATGCGATAATGTGCACATTCACGGAATGAGCATGATTACTAAATCTATTAAGTCTAAGGGCGAGTATGCTTCTGCCATGGCAGCTGATACAGTTCGCAATTGGCGAAGAAATCAAGTATTGTTCAGAAATCTTAATAAAAAAAACAGGTAATTAGTCAATGAATATTCAAAACTATCTTCCACATAGATATCCATTTCTTTTGATTGATAAAATTATTGATATCAAGAAGGGAGAAATGATAACTGCACAAAAAAATGTTAGTAATAATGAGCCTTTTTTTCAGGGCCATTTTCCAGAATACCCAGTTTTCCCTGGTGTTCTTCTACTGGAGGCAATGGCTCAAGCTACAGCCATTCTGGATTTTCAAAGCAACGATAGAGATATGTCAAAACAATTGTATTATTTTGTTGGAATTGATAATGCACGCTTTAAAAAACAGGTTGTACCAGGCGATATTATTGTTATAAGTGCAAAGCTCGTTCAAAGTAAAAGCGAAGTTCATAAATTTTCTGCAGATTGTAAAGTAGAAGGCGAGGTGGTGTGTAAAGCTGACCTAATTGGAGCGATAAGACCTAAAAATGATACATGAATCTGTGATAATCGATCCTTCAGCAAAAATTGCTGATAATGTTGAAATTGGCGCATATTCAGTAATAGATAAGAATGTTTGCATATCTGAAGGCACAGTCATCAAAGAAAATGCAATTATCAGAGAGAACACAACGATTGGTAAAAATAATTTAATTTATCAATTCGCAACTATTGGAGAGAAACCTCAAGATCTAAAGTTTCAAAATGAGAAAACTAAATGTACTATTGGAGACAATAATACGTTTAGAGAATACTGTAGCATACATCGGGGAACATCGGATGGGATTTCGGATACAATTATAGGTGATGGAAATCTATTCATGGCATACACTCATGTTGCACACGACTGTATTATAAAAAATAACTGCATTCTATCTAATGGAGCAAGTTTAGCGGGACATGTTCATCTTGAATCATTTGTTTCCCTTGGCGGGTTCACACTTGTTCATCAATTTTGTCACATTGGTGAATATGCATTTTCTGGTTTAGGGACTGTCATATCACAAGATGTAACACCTTATACCCTCGTTGCCGGTAACCATGCAAAAGCTTATAAAATTAATTCTGTAGGTCTAAAAAGAAAAGGTTTTGATTCAGAAAGTATAATAAATTTAGAAAAAACTTTTAAATTGTTTGTTAAATCGAAAAAAACAAAGGAAGACAGGGAGCAGATATACAAGGATTCAAAACTATCTAATCAATATACCGAGAAGTTCGTGAAGTTTATCCTTGAAAGCGAGAGAGGCATTACCCGTTAACTCAAATTAAATCCTCTGCAATCATCCATAATTTCTTCTCTGATTCAATAGATAATTTATCTTTAATCTCTCTGAATTTATCTAGCATGTTATTTCTATGCAATTGATCATTATCTATTTTATTTAGTTCAACCATAATATCAATTTGATCAGAGTATGATGGCTGTATGTATTCTTTTACAATAGGTTCTTGTCCGATTTTATCACCAAGCATAAGATTGACTAAACCAATATAATTTAACTTTACTAGGGATCTCATAATAAAAAATGTAACATAAGATAATTTATACATAACTACCATAGGAATCTCTAAAATTGCCAATTCGAGTGTGACAGTGCCAGATGCACATAATGCTTTCTTACAAGAACTGACTTCGGCTATATCTTTACCAGATTCAAGCTTAGAATGAAACTCAGGTGGTAATAACTTCTTTAGAAGGTCTAATGATGTTTTATTTGCATAGAATATCTTTATTTTTTCATTTTTATTTTTCTGTATACAATCTAGCATGGAGTAAATATTATTTTTGATCTCAGACTCTCTGCTACCGGGAAATATACCTAAATCTGTGTTCCTATCTTCATATTTTCTGACAGAACTTAACAAATGTGTGTTTTCAAATAAGGGATGCCCCACATAAGTAACATTATCTGTATACTTTTGAAAAAATATTTCTTCAAAAGGAAATATTACAGCAAGATGATCTATATTTTTCACTAAATTATGCGCTCTCCGCTCTCTCCAAGCCCATAATTGTGGAGCTATATAAAAAATAACATTTATACCTAGACCCTTTGCAAACTTTGCTATCTTTAGATTAAATTCTACATAATCTACTAGAATGATTAAATCAGGTTTTGTCTTATTTATATGGCTTTTGGCTAATTTCAAAGCATCAGTTATTTCTTTATATTTCGAAATAACTTCCATAATTCCTACAACAGCAATTTTCTCAGTATCGTAAATAAAATTAGCAGTGGTATTTTTCAATTCCTTTTGTCCAAATGCATCAAAAATAATATCAGGATTTAGCTTTTCATGTTCTCTAACATATCGAGCAGCATGTTGATCACCTGACGATTCACCAGCAATGATCATTATTCTTTTTTGTTTATTCATACTCATTTAAGACATTGCTAATTATTTTGATATCTTTAAGCCCTAGTTCTGGATATATGGGAAGCGAGAGACATTGATTTGATACTTTTTCAACCATAGGAAGATCATTATATCTATAATTAGCATAAGCTTTGTATTTATAAATTGGTTTAGGATAGTATATGCCATATGGAATTCTATACTTCTTGAGATGATTTTCTAATTTTTTCCTATTTGCAACTCTAATAGTGAATTGATTGAATGTATGTTTTCCGTTAATGTCCTTATAGGGGAGTCGAATTTTTTCATTTGTGATTAGTTTGTAATATGATTCTGCTACGTCAATTCTTTTTTTGATAAGTTTATTGATGTGTTTTAATTTGATATCCAAGATTGCAGCTTGAATTTCATCTAGACGACTATTATAACCAATCATGTCATGTTGATTTCTTTTTATCCCACCATGAGTCCGTAATTTTAGTAATGATTCATAGACTTTTTTATTTTTTGCTGTAATAAGCCCTCCATCTCCAAAACATCCAAGATTTTTAGTAGGAAAAAAGCTAAAACACCCGATATCACCATATGATCCAGTCTGCTTCATTTTATATGTTGCGCCAAATGATTGTGCACAATCTTCTATATGTGATAAGTTGTATTTTTTTGCTATTCGAGAAACTTTATCCAGTTCGCAGGCTTGTCCAAACAGATTAACAGACAGTATCGCTTTAGTTTTTTTTGAGATTAATTTTTCTATTTTTTTTGGATTTATATTATACGTATGAGGATTAATATCTGCAAATATTGGTGTCGCACCTACAAGTGATATTGCCTCAGAGGTTGCAAAATATGTAAAAGGGGTAGTTATCACTTGATCATTATTACCAATATTCAGTGCACGAAGTGACATCACTAGAGCGTCAGTTCCCGAGTTACAACTAACTGTATATCTTGTTGCCAGATATTTACGAGCATTATTCTCAAAACTTTTTACATTTTGACCAAGTATATAAGAGCCAGAGGAGAGTACTTTTAGTACTCTTCTCTTGATATCTTTTTCAAAAAATTTATATTGTTTTATTAAATCAAAAGTTTTCATTTTTTTAGGAGGTTTCTTGTAATATTTTTTGCAACAATAAGAGCTTTCAGTCCACACTCACCCGACGTCATAGATTTCTCTCTACCATAGCAGGTATTTATAAAATTTTTAATCTCTTCATTCAGAGAGTCACTTTTTTTAAATTGAAAGCTCGTTGTTTTAAAAGAATCATTCTTATTCTTCATAAGTCTCTTTAATTCATTATTTATAAAATCAACTGAGTAATACGCATTTTTCAAAAATATTCTCATCTTACGTTCATTTTTCGTACTAATTCTACTTGCAGTTAGATTTGCCACTACGTTATCTTCAAATTCTATTCTAACATTAGCAATATCAATAAGATTAGTTATTACTTTTTTTCCAGATACTGATATTTTTTTAATATCCTTATCAATTAAAGATAAAACTATATCAATATCATGAATCATTAGATCAAGCACTACATCAACATCTGTGGCTCTAGGATTAAATTCACATAATCGATGTACTTCAATAAATTCTGGATCTTTAAGTTGCGACTTTAATTTTCTTATTGCAGGATTGAATTGCTCTAAATGACCTATTTGTAATATACATCTGTTCTTATTGGCAATTGAGTTTAACTTCCTGGCCTCACTAACAGACTCAGTCATTGGCTTCTCGAGCAAGACATGAACTTTATTCTCAAGAAAGAACTTTGCAATTGAGAAATGTGTAATAGTGGGGGTAACTATAGATACTGCATCTACCTTTCCAATTATATCCTTGAAAGAAGTGGTTCTATAAATATCTATCGAATCAGCTAAATCTAAATTTTTCTCGTCAATATCTACTATTGACGTCAAAGTTACAGATTTATTTGATTTGTATTTTTCAAAATGAAACTTTCCCAAATAGCCTATCCCAATAACGCCAACTCTAATTTTGCTATTCACCATATGTCATTTTTTTATGTTGATTGATAGAATGGACATTATATACCATTTAGATGAAATCAAGAAAAATAATAGCTGGAGTTGATGAGGTAGGTAGGGGAAGCCTCATTGGTTCAGTTTATTCAGTAGCTGTAATTTTACCTGCTAATGGAATAAGCTTGGAACTCAAAGATTCAAAGAAACTTACTGGGAAATCACGAATGAAAATAGCAAATAGCCTTATCAAGGAGTCTCTATGTATTTCTGTAGGAATAGCTACGAAGGATGAGATTGATTCTATCAATATCCATCACGCCACACTTCTAAGTATGAGAAGAGCAGTTTATAATTTAGCTATTAAACCGGATCTTGTGTTGATTGACGGATTATATAAACCAGAAGTTGAAATAGACTGCGAATGTATTGTTAAAGGGGATAACAAAGTTGATGAAATATCTGCTGCTTCAATAATCGCAAAAGTTGCTAGAGATTATGAAATGGATTTTTTACATAACAAATTCGAGATGTATAATTTTAAGAAGAATAATGGATATGGAACCCGACAACATCTAGAAGCTATAGAGTGTCTAGGAAAAACTATTTATCATAGAGAATCTTTTATTAAATAATTATGAAATACTTTACACATCTCCACTTACATACTTCTTATTCTTTAAATTCAGGCACTATAAAAATAGATAATCTTATTAATATTGCTAAAAAGAAAAATATTTCTGCTTTAGCAATTACTGACTATCTAAATATTTTTGGAGCAGTAAAATTTTACAATAAATGCATTAAAGCGCATATTAAACCTATCATTGGTTGTGAAATTCCTTTTGTAACTGAACAAAATGATAGAATCGATAATATTGTTTTATTGTGTCAAAATATCAATGGGTATCATAATCTTAATAAAATTTTATCATCTATCCATCGATCAAGATCATCTACTCTTGGCACTACTTTCGAGCTTTTAAATAAATACAATTCTGATTTGCTGTGTTTGTCTGGTGCACGAAACGGACTATGTGGTATAAACTCTCTCCAAAGCCCCATTGATGCAACACATAAAATAATAGAAAGTATGTCAAGGATATTTCCCGATAGATTTTATATTGAAGTAGATAGAACAAATAGAGCAAACGAAAATGAATACAATAATATTGCTCTAGCTTTAGCCAAAGACCTTGACCTACCTATTGTTGCATCAAATGATGTTTTATTTATTAATGATTCTGATTATGAAGCTAATGAGGTCAAAGTATCAATTATCCAAAAAACCAAATTAGAAGATAGGGCAAATCAAGATGAATACTCATCCAATCAATATTTCAAATCTCAAGATGAAATGTCTTTACTTTTTCAAGATCAAGCCTCTGCTTTAACAAATATTTCAAATATTGTTGAAAGATGCAATTTTAAATTTCCAAAATTTAAATATCATCTTCCTAATTTCTCAAATCCTACTGATAAAGACGATGACCAATACTTTCGTGATCTTTGTGATCAAGGATTAAATGAGTATCTTAAACTCAATAGTTTTGATAGGAAAAAATACACCGAAAGACTTGATGATGAAATTTCTGTAATACAAAAAATGGGGTTTGCTAGTTACTTCCTTATCGTACAAGAGTTTATTTCATGGGCCAAAGATAATGACGTTCCAGTAGGTCCAGGCAGAGGATCAGGTGCAGGATCATTAGTAGCATTTGTTCTTGGAATTACCAATATTGATCCTTTAAAATATAATCTTCTATTTGAAAGGTTTTTAAATCCAGAGAGAATATCGATGCCGGACTTTGACATTGATTTCTGTATGAATAAGAGACAGAAAGTTATTGATCATATTATTGATACATACGGGCAAGATAAAGTATCACAAATAATAACTTACAGCACACTTTCAGCAAGGGCAGTTATAAGAGATGTTGGAAGAGTTTTAGATTATTCATATGGGTTTGTTGATTATATTGCAAAACTAATTCCATTTACTCTTGGTATTACAATTGATGATGCATTAAAAGTTAGTAAAGAACTTAAAAGTGAATACAAGACGAGGGACGATGTTAGATTACTCATTGATTTAGCAAAAAAAATTGAAGGATTACCAAGAGGTGCTGGTACACATGCAGCAGGGATAGTTATTTCTCCCTCTGATATTACTGACTTTATGCCCATTTATTCACTTGAAGACAAGAATGAATTAATTACACAGTTTGATAAGGATGATATTGAATCATTGGGTCTAGTAAAATTTGATATATTAGGCCTTACAACATTAACCATTATGGATGAAGCATTGAGGATGATCTCAAATAATCATGAGAGTATTCGTCTTGATTCTATCCCTCTAGATGATCAAAAAGTATTCAATCTCCTTAAAAACAGAATGACAACAGGTATTTTTCAACTTGAATCATTAGGTATGAAAAAATATATGGCACAACTTCAACCTGATAGATTTGAGGATATAGTTGCGCTTGTCGCATTGTATAGACCTGGACCACTTGGTACAAATATGGTAGATGATTTCATTGCTAATAAACATGGTGCTGAGATTAAATACGAGCATCCATTATTAGAAAATATCTTATCTGAGACTAATGGTTTAATACTGTATCAAGAGCAGGTTATGGAAATTGCTAAATCATTAGGCAATTATACTCTTGGAGATGCTGATTTACTCAGAAGAGCTATGGGTAAGAAAAAACAAAAAGAAATGGAAAATCATAGATCAAGGTTCGTGAATGGATGTAGTGAAAACGGAATAAGCGAGAATATAGCTAGATCAATATTTGATAAAATGGAAAAATTTGCTGGTTATGGTTTCAATAAATCTCACTCAGTTGCATATGCAATGCTATCTTATCAAACAGCATACCTAAAGGCCTATTATCCTACAGAGTTTTTTTCTGCAGCATTATCCTCAGATATGGATAATACAAATAAAATAATAAACTTATTGACGGCATGTAATGAATTAAATATTAAGATTAATTCTCCGAACATAAATTCTTCAACATATAATTTTCAACCAAGTAATAACGAATCCATTAATTATGGCCTATGTGCAATCAAAGGAGTTGGTGAAAATGCAGCAAAACATATAACTGATGTTAGATTAAAGGACGGCTTGTTTATTAACATCAAAGATTTTTGTTCGAGAGTAAATCTAAACACTGTTAACTCAGGCACAATTGAATCTCTTATTTCTTCAGGATGTTTTGATAGTATTAGTGAAGAATCTAGGACTGATAACATTGAAAATTTGGATAAACTCATGTCCCAAGGATTGAAAACTCAGCTAGATTTAGCATCAGGACAGAGTGAGTTATTTACTAGTGAAATAGGTGCAACGAGTACAATCAAAGAAAAAAAACTATCTATTGCTCCACCATCGAACGATGAGCTCATCAAAGAGAGAAAAGTTTTAGGCTATTACTTGTCAAGCCATCCAATTAATAAGTATAAAGAAGAATTAAATGAAATGAAGCTGAAAGATATTTTACAAGTTAATAATAATATTATTAATAATACCTTAACAAAAATAACTACAACAGTATCTGGGGTAATATTAGATTCACGATCACAAAAGATCGGTAAAAATAAGTATATAAACATATTCAAAGTTGATGATGGCAGTCAATGTATAAATATTTCTTTTTTTGAGGATAAATACCTAAAATATAAAAATATTATTAAAGAGGATACAATATTATTTTTTAATGGTGAGGTTTTTATTGATGATTATAATTCACAATTATCAATGCGTGCCGAGAGTGTTTTTACATTGGACGTTGCTAGAGAAAAGTACTCTAAATATCTGAGAATAGTTCTATCATCAGATCATGTATCAAAAGAGAAGATTTATGGGATAAAAGAAATTATTTCGAAAAATAATTCCGGAAAAACAAAAGTCATTCTCTCATATAAAAATCGAGATGTAATCGTTCCAGTGAGTTCCAAAGAAGATATATATGTGAATATAAATGATAAACTGTTATCTGAAATTAGATCAATTGCTGGGTATGAAAATGTCGAAATTAAATACCAATAGTATTTTTATTTATATTTAATATAATACAACAATGTCAGATTATAATCCTAACTATTTGGACTTTGAAAAACCCTTATTAGAAATTGATAATAAAATTAAAGCTATCAAGACTAGTGCTAGCGCATCTCAGAAAGATATAAATAAAATAGAGTCACTTAATAGAGAACTTGAAAAAAACATATCAAAAATATTCTCTTCTTTATCAGACTGGCAAATATCTCAAATTGCTAGACATCCTTTGCGCCCTTATACGTTGGACTATGTATCAAATATGTTTACCGATTTCATAGAAATACATGGCGATAGAATGTTTGGTGATGATAAAGCTATAATATGCGGTTTAGCAAATATAGAGAGTGAATCTGTAATGTTAATAGGACATCAAAAAGGAAGGGATTCAAAAGATAAAGTATTCCGTAATTTTGGAATGCCAAAACCTGAAGGGTATAGAAAAGCACTTCGAGCTATGAAATTGGCTGAAAAATTTAACATACCTATACTTACATTCATTGATACTCCCGGAGCATATCCAGGAATTGATGCAGAATCTAGAAATCAGAGTATAGCAATAGCAGATAACTTGTATCAAATGTCTAAAATTAAATGTCCAATCATATCTGTTGTTATAGGAGAGGGAGGCTCAGGAGGCGCTCTAGCTATTGGTGTTGCAGACAGACTCGCCATGTTACAATTCAGTATATACTCTGTAATCAGCCCAGAGGGTTGTGCGTCTATATTATGGAAAGATGCAGCTAAAGCTAATATTGCAGCTGAGGCCTTATCCATCACATCAGAGAAACTTTTGAGCCATAAGCTTATTGATAGGATAATACCAGAGCCATTAGGTGCTGCTCATAGAGACTATAATGCTATGTATTCCTCGCTAAAGTCTAATATACTTGAAATGATAAATGAGGTTAAAGCAGTTCCACTACCAGAATTATTAGACTCAAGAGCATCAAAAATTTCATCCTATGGACAATTTGAATCTAATTAAAGTCAAAAAAAAAGTATATCAATCCCTTAAAAAAACAGGCTGTAATAATTTTTTATTAGCTATAAGTGGTGGATCTGACTCTCTTTTTCTATTGAAAATGGTCCATGAATTATCGAGTGAGTATAATTACTATATTCGAGCAATTCATGTTAATCATAATTTTTCACCTAATTCTGGAGATATGGAAAATTATTGTGTTAATGCATGTAAAGAATACGATGTGGAGCTAGTTATCAAAAACTTAAATTGTAATACAAAGAGTAATATTGAAGATCACTTGAGGAATCAAAGATACAGAGAGATATTTACTGCTATGAATGATAACGAGGCTTTAATTTTAGGTCATCATTTTGATGATCAAATTGAGACATTCTTCTATCGTCTATTTCGAGGTTCATCTCCAAATGGTCTCTCATGCATGAAGGAGATATCTGAAAGAGAAAGTAGAAAAATCTGCAGACCACTCTTATCATTTTCTAAAAAAACTATAGAAAAGTATGTAAAGGAAAAGAAAATTGAATTTATCCACGATTTAACGAATAATGATACCAGCTTTGATAGAAATTATATTCGCAAAAACATAATACCTAATGTTAAGGCGCGATGGTCAGGATTTAGTAAAGTAATGAAGCATAATATTATGTTACAGAACTCTTATAAAAACATTGCTAATGATTATTGTAAAGTAATCTTCGATCATGTTGTTTCAAACAAACAAGTCGATATTAATCTATTGAAAAGCTATCCTAAATATCTACACGGCATATTCCTTCGATATTTTATGAGCCAAACTATTAATTATGAACTAAGTAAAAATGAATTATCAAGTATCTTAAAACTGTTTTATAGTGATAATAATGACTATCCTAAACTCATACTTAAAAATAATTTATCGATTATTAGATACAATAATTTTTTTTATATTATTGAGGATAAAATAAAAAATAATCTTAGTGAGCAGTTATGGGATTTGAATGAAGATATTTCCTTTGGGGACTTCAGATTGACTATTAATGAGTTAAAAGATAAAGGAATCTATGACTGTTTGTGCAAAAAAGCACCAATTATATTGAGAAATGTAAAAGGGAAAGAGCGTATGATGCTCAATAAACATAATCATCAAAAACTAAAGAAAATCTTTCAGGCTAAGAATATCCCTCTCTGGGAAAGACAGAGGTTTATCCTGCTTTTCTCCCAAAATGAATTGCTAGTTGCATGTGGGGCCGAGCATACTTTCATTTCAACTGTCTTGAGATAAATATATATCTTTTTGTTTTAATAGATTATAATTTAAAAATCTGAATGGCTAGATATATATTTATTACAGGTGGTGTTGTATCATCCCTTGGAAAAGGTATTGCAGCCGCCTCCCTTGCTTCTTTATTCAAATTGAGAGGATATAAGGTTTCACTCCAAAAGCTTGATCCATATATAAACCTTGACCCAGGTACGATGAGCCCCTTTCAACATGGAGAGGTATTTGTTACTGAAGATGGGGCTGAGACTGATCTAGACTTAGGTCATTATGAGAGATTTGTTGGAATTACCATGAGCCAAAATTCTAATGTGACTGCAGGTAGGGTATATTCAAATGTAATAAAAAAGGAGCGTGAGGGTAAATATCTTGGCAGTACAGTTCAAGTAATCCCGCATGTGACCGATGAAATTAAAGCTCTTATAAAAAGAGGATCTAAGGGTGCAGATATATCTTTTGTTGAGGTTGGGGGCACTGTTGGTGATATAGAGTCTCTTCCATTTCTAGAGTCTATCAGGCAGTTGAATATGGAAATGCAAGATAGTCACACTTTATTTATTCACTTAACTCTTTTGCCTCTTGTGGAGGTAACAAATGAGATTAAAACTAAACCAACGCAGCACTCTGTAAAAGAGTTAAGATCTATAGGAATACAACCCGATGTTTTATTATGTAGAGCTAAAAATAAAATTGATAATCATATCAAAAATAAAATATCTCTATTTACGAATGTTCATAAAGATGCAGTCTTCTCTGCTCAAGATGCATCCACAATATATCAAATACCGATCGAGTACAAAAATCAAAAAATTGATGACTATATCTTAAAAAAACTAAGACTTCCACATAAGAAATCTGTGATTAAACCATGGGTCACATTTACAAATAAACTAAAAAAATGTAAGAGAAAAGTAAGAATTGGGATGGTTGGTAAATATGTTGAATTAGCTGATTCCTATAAATCCCTTAATGAATCTCTTCTTCATGCGTCTGTTCATAATGATACTTCCCTTGAAATTGAATTTATTGATTCAGAAGATATTAAAAAAACTAACATGAAAATGCTAAATAATCTTCAAGGAATAGTAGTCCCAGGTGGATTTGGTAATAGAGGTGTAAATGGTAAAATACTCACCGCTTATCATGCACGTATAAATAATATTCCATATTTAGGAATTTGTTTAGGAATGCAAATATCGGTAATAGAATTTGCCAGAAATGT
>CEVH01084684.1_pt1 | contig 11973 bp, 14 predicted proteins | sample 356521 | NCBI WGS metagenome assembly CEVH01 (sample SAMEA2623446, study PRJEB7988) | marine metagenome | isolation source: saline water (ENVO:00002010), including
CCTAGGACATATAAAAACAAAACTAATCCTGAAAAAATTCTTCCATTTTTTATTACTAATGTGGTGTCCATAATAAGAAAATAAATTATCAAAAAAACTTTTTATAATTAATTATAAATAAAATTGAATTTCTCTTTTCAAATTATATTAGCAGATTCTTTTATAAAATTGGGAGAGTATTTCGCATTGACTCTTTTAGTTACATTAACTGACTTATGTCCTAAGTAAACAGAAATTTCTTTCATGCTCACCCTATCAGATTTTACCATTTGGATTACTTGAAGATAATATATAAATTTACAAATAATATATTTTGTATGATTAATACTAATTAATAGTAAAATGTTTAAGATCTAAATGAATGAGGTATAAAATGAAACGTCTCTTAACCATAATTGTAGTCTTAATAATATTAGTAGCAATAATTTTTGGAGGGTTTCAATTCCTTAAATCAAAAGATTTGGCATACCAAGAAAGTCGTGCTGTTGAATTTCTAAAAATTATCTCATCTCCAGACAAAATGGAAATGAGAATAGCATCAGATTTGGTAGATTTAACATATGACTGGGATAACTGGGATAATAGAAATGAAAATAGCATTGAAAATATAAAGAATAGTTTTGCCCAAGTTGGTGGAGTAAATACTGCAGACGGTTCTTCATTTATTTATATAACCAGTATTTTTTCACAGCATGACTATAGTCCTATAGGAAGGAAAGCACTCTATACTGGTTTCAGTGGAAAAACTGTAGCTAATTTTAAAAATCCAGAAGGCTGTGATTTCAGTGGTGAAATCATGACGATAGACGGAAATGTTTATTCACTAAAAACTAAAAATTTAGATAAGTGTGGTATTGCTTTTAATTTTGATTAGTAAATACAATCATTCCTTAGGTTTAAATAATTCAGCGGTAGCAGATCCTTCAGAAAAATGTCTATTTTCACACTTACCATATTCACATAGATAATCTAAAGGGATTTTTCCATCTTTATCCTTTGCAAATATGTCTGCACCAGCTGCTAATAAATGTGTTACAGTCTCAGGAGTTATACCACTTACCATATGAAATGGTGTTCTACCGTCTTTTCTTTTTGCATTAACATCTGCCCCATTCATTATAAGGGTATAAACAATATCGGACTGGTGTTCCGGGAAAGGGTTCATAACTGCTGCATGCAATGCAGTACCTCCGCTTTCTGGAAATATATTTTCTGCTGATGCTAATGTTACATCAGCTCCTTTAGATATTAAAAATTCAACATTAGCTTTAGTGCTTAACAATGATGCAGGAATTAATGGAATAATAAGTTTATCATCTTCTCCACATAACACATTTAAGTCAAAATTTTCCAGTTCATTTTCAATATCGGAAATCTGAACATCAGGATTCCAGAAATCATAATCATAAAGTTTATTACACTCAGCAAATAACATTGAGCTATAAAATAAAAAGAAAATAAAAACGAATCTCATAATAATATCCTCAAAAGATAAATTTTATACTATTTCAAGAAAAATGAAAAACTTTGCAACAAAAGGGGCGAGTCATCTCGTCTAAGTCATTGAAATCATTACATAAACGCTCCCCTAGGGCGTACCAATTTATTCTTTAAAATCAATGATTTAGGTGAATAAAGTCACGTTATTTCCCAGATAATGCTATTTGCACCTGTTTCAAGAAATAAAATCCCCCATCAAATTAGCAGATTCTTTCATAAAATTAGGAGAGTATTTCTGATAGACTCTTTCAGTCACATTAACTGACTTGTGTCCTAAGTAAACAGAAATTTTTTTCATGCTCACCTTACCAGATTTTACCATTTGAATGATTGTAGATTATATATTATCAAATGTAACAGTTTATAAATTTAATACTCAAAAACTAATACCCTTCAAAGCAAAGAAAATTCTCTTTTTTTTGCAAAAGTGTAGTAATTTCTTAAGAAAGAATTTTAATTTTTTGGAAAGAAAATATAATGAAAAATGTTCTTATAACTGGTGCAAATAGAGGTTTAGGCTTGGGATTCACTAAAAAATTTCTGGAAAAAAATGTAAAAGTTTTTTGTACAACTAGAAATATTTCTAAATCAAATGACTTAATGAAATACCAGAAAAAATATCCTAATTATTTGGAAATTTGTGAACTGGATTTAATAGAGGAAAATTCATCTAATGTTTTAACTAATTTCTTAAATGATAGACCTATCGATATTTTTATAAATAACGCTGGAATTATTGGAGATTCAAATCAGCATTTTAAAGGAGTATCATCCAATTCCTGGTTAGAGGTTTTGAAAATTAATTTAATAGCACCTCTTTTAATCACACAATCAATAATAAGAAATATTGAAATAAGTAATGATAAAAAGATATATTTTATAAGTTCAAAAGTTGGTTCAATAGATGATAACAGAGGTGGAGGTATGTATATTTACAGATCATCTAAGACTGCACTTAATCAAGTGGTAAAATCACTTTCAATAGATTTAAAACCTTTAGGAATATCAGTCATATCACTTCATCCAGGATGGGTAAGAACCGATATGGGAGGACCTAATGCATTAATTTCAGTTGATGAAAGTATAAACGGTATGATGTCAGTAATTTCTAATACTAACATCAAAAATAGTGGACAGTTTTTGAATTATGACGGAAGTGAGATACCTTGGTAGATATAAAAGCATATTTAGAAAAATTAACCTTAATTTACTACCAAATCTTAGGAACAAATTTTTGGCTGTCAATTGGAGGCCTAGATAGTTTTTTAATCTCTCTTCTTTTTGGTAATTTAACTTTTGTTTTTTTAAAGTCCGCATATTCAAATTGACTCAGCAAATGCTGAATGCAATTTAATCTTGCTCGTTTTTTTTCCTCCCCATCAACAACCCACCATGGACTTTTATCTGTATCAGTATGTTCAAACATCAAATCTTTAGCTTTACTATATTCTACCCATCGATTTCTTGATTCTAAATCCATCGGGCTTAATTTCCAATTTTTCAATGGATTACTAGCCCTTTCCTGAAATCTTTTTTCTTGCTCTTCATCACTTACTGAAAACCAATATTTTATTAATTTGATCCCATCTTGTATTAATAAATTTTCAAAAATTGGACAAGAAGTTAAAAAATTATTGTATTGGGCCTCAGAACAAAAACCCATAACTCTTTCAACTCCAGCTCTATTATACCAACTTCTGTCAAAAATTACTATTTCACCTGCAGTTGGAAGATGCTGAATATATCTTTGAAAATACCACTGTCCTTTTTCTCGATCAGTTGGAGTACCAAGAGCAACAACTTTACAAAGCCTTGGGTTAAGTGGGGAAATTATTCGAGAAATTGCACCACCCTTACCAGCTGCGTCTCTACCTTCAAAAATAATGGCTACTCTTTTCCCAGTTTTTTTAACCCACTCCTGTAATTTTATTAACTCGAAATGAAGACGTTGCAACTCACCTTCATAATCTTTTTTTGAAAGTTTTTTTATAATATTTTTCTTATTTTTTGATTTATTACCCATTTTATTATCCTTTTAGGAATAATTAGTTATAAAATAATTATTTACTTATTCTTGATTAGGTTACTTTATAAAGTAAAAAAATTACAAGAAAATTTTGTAAATAAAAAATTAATATTTTTATTTGATAAAAGTTATTTGATGAATTTTTAAACTGATACTATATTATGAATGGGGAGTTGTTAAAAAATATGCTTTTATCTGATAATGTTACAGAAAAAAGAAAATCACAATTTAAAATTTGTGAAAAAGAAGAAATTATTCATGTAGTAAATAAGTTACGCTTCTTAATGATTGATTGTAGAAAAGATTCACGCATTAGTATTGATGAAGCTTGTAAATTGATTCAAATAGATAAAAAAAAATCAGCTAGCTATTTTGCATATAATATTTTAAGAACCCTTGAAGAGATTCTTGGGAAAAAACCTATTTTTAGAAATCCAGGAGAAAAATCCCTAAGTTTTGACGAACAATGGATTGCTAGTCTAATAAATAGTTATAAATCAAATGATCAAATAAGTACTAAATTTTTAATTAATAGTAGGGTAGAAAATTTAAACAAGAGATCCTATATATCTTTTCTAATAGATGGTCTTGTAAAAGACATTGGATCTTTATAGCAAAATAGGAGTAGCCAATGGGACAGACGGAAAGAGTTTTGAGTGTTGACTCAAAAAACGCAATTTCAGAAGCACTAAACCAAAGTATTGCAGAACTAGTAATAACTACAATGATGGCTCAAAATTTTCACTGGAATGTTACTGGGATGGCTTTTGGTCCACTTCATGAACTATTTCAAAAAATATATGAGGATCACTTTGAAGCTCAAGACGAGTTAGCAGAAAGAATTAAAGCAATTGGAGGTCATGCTAATGGTGTGCTGGGAAAAATGGTTGCTGACTCAAAAGTTTTAGAAAGTGATGGGAAAATAAGTGATAAAGAAATGATTAAACTCTTAGCTGAAGCTGAGACAACTGTAGCCTCTACATTAAGTGGAGTAGCAGCAGTTGCAGAGGAAAATGGTGATTTATTAACCCAAGACTTGGCCATTACTAGAGGACAAGTTCACGAGAAATTTGCCTGGTTACTTAATTCTCATCTTAAATAATTAAATTTTTAAAATTTATATCTTTTTTATCACATTTTTTTTGGTAAATTTTTTCCCAGTGTTTGAATTTACCAAAAGCTTTTTGTTGATTATAAATTAAATTAATAAATTTCTTCTTATTATAATTAGATTTCAATTTTTTGAATAATTTCTTTTGATTTTTTGTCATTGAACAACCAATACAGTGATGTTTGAATTTGTATTTACAGACATCTATGCAGGGGCTTGGGATTTTCATATTTAATATAACCAAAGAAATGATCATTATACAGATAATTTACATCATGTTATGTAAACTTTATTAACTAAACTACAAGGGGTTTTATATGTATGCCTGAATTCGAATTATATATTAAAACACGAAACTATATTTACTAAAAAAATTAAAACTTAAGATTTTTCATTATATAATAATTTACCTATGACTACTGCTGTATCGGCCATTCTGTTAGAAAAACCCCATTCATTATCATACCAGGATAAAATCCTAGTCATCCCTGATGATAACACTTTTGTTTGTTGTGCTGCAAAAATAGATGACTGTGGAGAATGATTAAAGTCAGCAGAGACTAAAGAATTTTCATCATATCCCAAAATACCATTTAAATATCCTTCTGATGCTTCCCTTATTACATTATTTATATCATCAACAGAAACAGGTTTTTCGGTCAAAAACTTTAAGTCAACACAAGATACATTAGGTGTAGGAACTCTAATTGCAGCACCGTCCATTTTACCTTCTAATTCAGGCATGACAAGAGAAACTGCTTTCGCAGCCCCAGTAGAAGTTGGAATCATACTTAAAGCTGCAGCTCTTGATCTGTAAAGATCTTTATGCATTGTATCTAATGAAGGCTGATCGCCCGTATAACTGTGAATAGTTGTCATATATCCTGTTGTAATACCAAAATTTTCATGCAAAACTTTTGCTACAGGAGCAAGACAATTTGTAGTGCATGAAGCATTAGAAACAATTATATGGTCTGAAGTTAAGCTTTTGTGATTCACTCCATATACAATTGTTTTATCAGCACCGTTAGACGGAGCAGAAACTAGAACTCTTTTTGATCCATTTTTTAGGTGTAAGGATGCCTTTTCTTTATCAGTAAAAATTCCTGTGCACTCCAGTGCAATATCAACATCTTTCCATTGTAAATTTGCTGGGTCTCTCTCTGAAGAAACGTTTATTGACCCTAAACCAGTATCAATTTTACCGTTAGAAACTTCTACTTTACCAGGGAACCGACCATGAATACTATCGTATTTTAATAAATGAGCATTAGTTTCTACAGGGCCCAAATCATTAATTTCAATTACAGCAATATCTGTTCGACCAGATTCTAGAATTGCTCTTAATACATTTCTACCAATTCGACCAAAACCATTTATTCCAACCTTAATAGTCATCACATTCCTCCAGTAGATAATTCAATATACGCCTTATGACGTATTTGATTTGAAAGTCAATATGAGTATTCTAAAAAAATGTTTTTTACTTAAATCTATCTCTTAAAGAGTACCATAGCATTCCTAAAACCAATAAAGGCCATTGAAAATTTGAATTTCCAGGGAAGGGTTTTATTGGGATATTATTCATAAAATTGAATCTTTTTGAGTCTCCTTCAATTAACTCAGCAATAATCTTTCCTGCTAAAACGGACAATGCTACTCCATGCCCAGAATATCCAGATGCTGAGAAAACATTTGGTTGTATTTTGGCAAAATAAGGAAGACGATTCCTAGTTACAGCCAAAGTGCCCCCCCATGCAAAATCAATTCTAGTATTTTTAAGTTGTGGATAAACTTTTAGCATTTTTTTTCTAACAATTGTTTTTATATCTTTTGGAAAACGATACGTATAATTTTCTCCACCTCCAAATATAAGTCTGTTATCTGGAGAGGGTCTAAAATAATTTGGCACAAACTTATTATCAGCCACAGCATAATGATTGTTTAAAAAGGAATTTAGTAAATTATTTCCTAAAACTTCTGTAGTTAGAATGAAATTATTTATAGGCATAACTCTTGAAGAGATATTTGGTTCTAAATTGCCTAAATAGCCATTACACGCAATTATGAGATAATCACTAACAACAGTATAACCATTTGAGACAGATATAGTATTTTTCTTACCATAGTCAATTTTTTCAACACAGCATTTCTCAAAAATTTGTACATTATTTTTTTTTGCAGCAGTCCCCAAACCTTGTACAAATTTAAGTGGGTTCAAATGCCCAGCTCCAAAATCTAGGCAACCACCATCATAGAGGTCTGTATCAATAATTGTTGAAAGTTCAGATGATGAGAGTTTTTGAATTTTAGTATACTTATACTTTTTTTTTAGATTATTTACTTCATCAAATAAATTATTAGTATCTTTTCTATTTATGGTTGCATTTATAATTCCAGTAGAAAAATCACAGTCAATATTATGTAATTTCATTCTAGAGATTACTTCTTTCTTGGCATCTTGTGAAATTTCCCAAAATATTTTTGCTTTATTAAATCCAAAATGTTTTTCTATTTTTTCTTGATCCCATCTTTGCCCTGACCCAACTTGACCTCCATTTCGACCGGATGCGCCAAAACCAACTCTGTTGGCTTCTAAAATTATGACATCAAATCCTGATTCAGCAAGACATAACCCCGCAGAAAGACCCGTGAACCCAGCACCTATTATACAGATTTGAGATTTATAATTTTTGCTTAAGGTAGGATACTTAATCTCTTTTTTTATAGAGTATTTATAAAAACTATCAGGTAGCTCACCTTTTGGATCATTAATTTTTAGTAGGTCTATTTTAGACATTTAATAATAGATGTTCTCTTTCCCAAGGACTTATCACTTGTAAAAAAGCCTCTGCTTCATATCTCTTCAGAGCTTTATAGATTGAACAAAAAGATTTTCCTAATATGCTTTCTAATTCAGGTGCTTGATTAAATAATTCTAAACCTTCTATCAAACCTTGTGGAAGGGCACGAGGCATTGAATAGGCCTCTCCTTGTAAGGCATCTCTTGGCCTTAATTTTTTCTTAATTCCCAGTAATCCACATGCTAAAGAGGCAGCAATGCCTAGATAAGGATTACAATCCATTCCAACTACACGATTTTCAATTCTAAGATTGTTGGGTGAGGAAATTGGAATCCTTAGACCTGTAGTTCTATTATCACGGGCCCATTCCAAATTTATTGGAGCGGAACCAGTTGCAACATATCGCCTGTAGGAGTTTACATATGGTGCCAATAAACAAATAGCTTTTGGTAAATATTCTTGTTGACCAGCTAAGAAATTATAAAAATACTTACTGGGTTCTCCTTTCTTATTAATAAATATATTTTGCCTTGTATCCATTTCACAAATAGATTGGTGTATGTGCATAGCACTCCCAGGTTCTTCTTGCATGGGCTTTGCCATAAAAGTGGCGAAACAATCTCTTTTAAAAGCAGCTTCCCTGATCATTCTTTTAAAATAAAATACTTGATCAGCTAATTTTAAAGGGTCACCATGAACAAGATTTATTTCAATTTGTCCTGCTCCTCCCTCTTGATTGATTGTATCAATTTCAAAACCTTGCGCTTCGGCAAAATCATAAATATCATCTATAACTCTGCCGTACTCATCAACAGCTGTCATACTGTAAGCCTGACGAGAAGCTACTTTCCTCCCAGTTCTTCCTAGTGTGGGTTCTACTGGAACACTAGGGTCAAGATTTGGTTTGGTTAGATAAAATTCGATCTCAGGTGCAACTATAGGATTCCAACCTTTTTGCTTATAAAGATTTATTACTTTTTTAAGTACATTTCGTGGGACAATATCAATAGGATTGCCTGCTAAGTCATTTACATCACAAATTACTTGAACAGTAATATCTTCAGCCCATGGTGAACAAACAGCCGTAGAAAGATCTGGGGTGAGTACCATATCGTTTTCTGTCCATTGATCAACGATAGGTAGATCAACATAATCACCAGAAATTGTTTGATAAAAAATTGATAAAGGCATGTATACATTTTCTAATTTTTCAAATTTTGAAAGTGGCATTGCTTTTCCTCTTACAACTCCAGCCATATCAGAAATGACACATTCTATTTCTTCAATTTTTCTATGACCTAACCACCCCTGGAGAACCTTAGGAAACTTACTTTGAGTTTTTTTTAGCATAATACCTCTTCATATTCGGCCAATTTTATTTTCTTTTACTCCAGTTTTTTTTGCTAATATGCATAACCAATCATATGCAATTGTAGCAGCTATAATAGAGGTAATCTCAGCATGATCGTATGGTGGTGAAACCTCTACTATATCTAAGCCAATTAAGTTACATTCATGTAACCCTCGAATTAACTCTAAAGCTTGCCAACTAGCCAATCCACCAGATACTGGGGTCCCCGTGCCAGGAGCGAAAGCTGGATCTAATCCATCTACATCAAAAGAAATATATAATGGATTATTTTGGGCTCTTTTTTTTATAATATCTAAACTTTTTTGGATCCCATTCCTATGAACCCATGGAGCTGATAAAATCTCAAATCCATAGTCGTCATCATTAAATGTTCGAAGTCCAATTTGAGTTGATGAATTTACATCTATTAAGCCCTCTTCTAATGCTCTAGCAAACATTGTTCCATGATCTAAAGAATAACCATCATCCTCCCATGTATCACAATGAGCATCAAATTGTAATAAACTTATTGGACCATATTTTTCAGCATGGGCTTTAATAAGTGGATAACTTACAAAATGATCGCCACCAAAAGTCAACATTTTGCAGTTTTGTTTTAAAATTTTATTTGCATGATTAGTAATTGTTGAAATTATAGTATCTGGTTTATGCGGTGAAATAAAACAATCACCCCAGTCAATAATTTTGAGTATTTCTGTCACTTCAAAACCAAATGGAAAGGATTTAAGTTCTGCTAATTGAGTTGAAGCTTCTCTAATAGCCCTAGGTCCAAATCTTGCACCCGGTCTATTGGTAGTCGCAGCATCATAAGGCAAACCAGATATTACAATATCCACATTACTTAAATCTCTAGAATATTGTCTTCTTAAAAAACTTACAGCACCTCCATAAGTCATTTCACTCCATTTTTGTTTACTACTATCAACTCTAAAAGCTTGATCGCCCTGTTTAGTCATGGCTTAAAATTCCACATTATTTTCAAAAAATTAAATTATATTTCGATTACTTTATAAAAAATAATAATTATATATAAATCTAATGGACTTTTATCTTATTAACAAGATATGGTTTAACTATGCGATTAATAAAAAGGTATATATGAATTCTTTTTTAAATAATAATTTCATCAAAGATTATGACAATCAACACTTCCTGCATCCTTGGGAAGATTGTAGAACTGATAATTCTGAGTACAAAATCATAACAAATTCAGATGGAATTTACTTATTCGATGAAAATGGAAAAAAATATATTGACGGCCCAGGTGGTATGTGGTGCGTAAATCTTGGATATGGGCGGAAAGAAATTGCCAAAGAAATTGCAGAACAATGTGAAAAACTCTCTTATTTTAGTCCTTGGTTTGCAACGTCAGAACCATCAGCTTTATTAGCAAAAAAAATATCTACTCTTACTCCAAAAGATTTAAATACCGTCTTTTTTACAACTTGTGGATCTACAGCGTTAGATAGTGCAGTAAGATTTGTTCATTACTATTTCAATAGTTTAAATAAAGGTGAAAAAAAAACAATTATAGCTCGTGAAAAAGGTTATCATGGATCAACCTTGCTATCGGCTAGTATTTCTGGAAAAGAAAGAGATAAAAGAGTTCTAGATACAATAGTAAGTGGTATAAAATTCCTTAGTGACGTAAATCCAAATCTTAGAGATAAATGTTCGGAAGAAGAATGGTGCCATCAAAAAGTATCAGAACTAGAAAATACTATTTTAGAAATTGGACCCAACAAGGTAGCGGCTTTCGTGGCAGAGCCAGTATTGGCATCAGGAGGTGTCATTATACCCCCGAAAGGTTATCATAAAAAAACTTACGAAATTTGTAAGAAATATAATGTATTATATATTTCTGACGAAGTTGTTACAGCATTTGGCAGGCTAGGTCATTGGTTTTCTTCAGAGGACGTATTTGATTTTACACCCGATATTATAACATGTGCAAAGGGGTTGACATCTGGATATATTCCTATGGGAGCTACGATTATTTCGGATTCATTAATAGAGGATATAAAAAAAAGTACATATACTAATGATCTTCTTTTCTCAAATGGGTTTACATATTCAGGACATCCTATTGCATCTGCGGCAGCCCTAAAAACAATTGAAATTATTGAAGAAGAAAAAATTCTTGATCATGTCAGAAATGTTACTCCTTATTTCCAATATAGATTAAAAAAATTAGGGGAAAAATATGACTGTATTGGTGATGCAAGAGGAATTGGGTTATTAGGATGTCTTGAAGGTTACAGCAACCCCTCGCTAGATGAGAAAAAACGTCTGGAAATTGATCATCACTTTGGATCTTTGATAGATAATGCAGCAGAAAAAAGAGGCCTGTTAGTAAGACCTATCATAAATATGTGTGTATTTTCTCCACCTCTTATAATAAGTAAATCAGAGATTGATTTAATGTTTGATATATTAGATGATGCTGTGTCAGAGGTTGAAAAAGATCTAAAATAATGTTTACACTTTAAATACATAGAAATAACAAATTTTATTTATATTTTATGAGGGAGAAAAATATGAAATTAAATCCTATTAATTTTTTTGCATTTGTTTTCTCACTGTTTTTTGCAAATATATCTCTTGCAGCAGACAGTGATTTAATTGTTTTTGACTGGGGTGGATACGAAGATCCTGGTTTTTTTGGTGCTTACGTTGAAAAATATGGGGACTCACCAACATATTCTTTCTTTTCTGATGAAGAGGAGGCATTTCAAAAGGTAAGGGCTGGTTTCAGAGCTGATCTTGGTCATCCTTGTTCGCAATCAGTAGTAAAATGGAGAAATGCTGGAATCATTGTACCCATAGATACTAGTAAACTAAAAAATTGGAATAAAGTAGACCCTGGATTTGCTGAAATGGAGGGTTTTCAGGTAGATGGAGTACAATGGGCTTTACCAATGGATTGGGGTGCAACTGCTCTAACATATAATGCTGATGAAGTATCAGCCGAAGATGCAAGTTCACTTCAAGCTTTTGCTGATCCAAAGTTTAAAGGGAGGGTATCCTTAATTGACAACGTAGATGACGCCTACGCACTAGGGTTTTTAGCTGTTGGGGTTAAAGATTGGACAAAGGCAACCGATGAGGACTTTAAAAAAGCATCTGATTTTCTAAGAAAAGTTCATAAAAATGTAAGACA
>CEVH01148781.1_pt1 | contig 11882 bp, 19 predicted proteins | sample 356521 | NCBI WGS metagenome assembly CEVH01 (sample SAMEA2623446, study PRJEB7988) | marine metagenome | isolation source: saline water (ENVO:00002010), including
TTCCGGATTCCCTGGCTCCGATTGCTGAATGTCTTCGGCTTGTGTTTTGTTTTCCATGGCCGGAGCATACAGAGTTTCGCTTTATCGGGCAGCTCATCTATGCGAACTGGATAGGCATTGCAATCAAGAGCCAAATGTAGCCTATGAGTACGAAAGCAGATTTAAGCCAGAAAAGAAAATGAGAGGGAAACTCCACCCAGAAGTCCCGGCGATTTCTGCCCTCTGGGGTCTGGCGGTAATGCCAGAATATCAACTTTCTGAAGTTCGCCACCCCATGGAGACTTCGCCAGCCCCAGATGCCAGCGGATATCATGTAGTGCAAAAAGTCGGCTGCCAAGGATAAGACCATCAAATACAGGGGCCATGCAAGACTGGAAGGAAGCTTGTAATTGGTCCCCTCGCTCGATGGCTCAAGTGAGAAAAGCCAGACCACAGCAATTCCTCCCAGCGCTAATTGCCTCACTAGTCCACTGGCCTTTCCCGTATAGAAAGCGTAGTTCTCATGGGCGGTCTTGACTGCTTCGTCACTCCACCTCTTCGCTTCTTCCCAGTTACCTTTCTTCAACGCTTCTTTGCACCGCCGCCAAATCGAGGGCGGTCACTTCTTTTCTTGGTGGCTTTCTTCTTACTGGTCTTCTTTTTGGCTGATTTTTTTGAGGTCTTTTTCTTTGCTGCGACTTTCTTCTTCGTGGTTCTTTTGGCGGCCTTTTTTGGCATTACTAAACCCTCCCTTTCCCACTTGGATATCGATGATACCTTCTATTGCAACGGTTTATTTGTTTCGGCTGCCTCCGGTCATTTGGTCCATTGTTAGCCTCTGCCCCTGGATACCGCTTCTCCTGGCCCTTGTGGAGTTTTCTCTTTGATGGGCAGGGGTCTCCGGAGGAACCGGTTGACAACGCTTCCTGTTGCCCTTCAGAATTACTGATGCGAGCTTTCCTTCCTATTTATTTGGCAGTATTTCTTTCTGTTCCGATCCAGGCAGAAGCTCCTCGCTTCTTTGAATTCGAAATCGGAATATCTTATGATGAACTGATGAGTCGTCTCAGCTCCAAATACCCTGGCATGGTGGGCCATTGGCCAGAGTCCTTCTCTGAATTGAACGATACTCGCCGAGAAAACCTAACCAGTCACCTTGGGATCTTTTTTGATGAAGCAGAGAATTGGACCTACAGCTCCGGTACCGGGCCTCATGTTTACTTTACCAAATGGGGTACTGTTCGAGAGATCCGTTTCCAATGGAAGGGTCCCCCTGCAGCATTAGCAAAGAAGCTGAAGGCGAAGTATGGTGATCCTGGGCCAGGGAGTACTTGTCGATGGAAACCTGATCAGGGGCGGTATTCGATTGAGATGTATCCATGCAAAGCCAGTAATGAGGAAGCCATTATCCAGCTTAGAATGAAGGAGAACAACCCGGAGCCACCGGCCGGGTATATTGAGAAACAGAAGAGAGTGGAGGCAGAAAGCAAGGAAGAGCTGGACGGTGCTTTCTAGCTTTTGTCGAAGGCCCATGCGGATGGCACACCGGTAGTTGAGGCCGCTGATGCTGAATCAGGAATCTCTATCGGATTCTGGGATCATTCGGCCCATCGTAGCCCAGCTTTCGCAACAGGCTATCATACTGCCTGCTCTGAATGGTGTTCTTTCGTCTTTCTTGCACCTGCCTTGCGGTGTTCTGGTTAGGCTGCTCTTTGGGCTTTGATGCGCGGATTCCCGGCATCTCCCGAATGAGCCGGACTCCCATCTCCAGGGCATCCGGCCCGTCCTTGTGTCGGTAGGGGAATTCGTTTAGCTGCTGAAAGAGCATCTCGGAGTCATCCCGAAGCAATAGAAGGCCGGAGGCTACCAACGGCTGCAGTGCGCCCATGATCCTGGCTTCCTTGTCGGAGGTGTTGGACAGCTCCACAATCGGAATAGTGATCTTGTTGGCACTGGTCTTATTGAACTCAGATACCAATCGCCGGAAGTTCAGGAGGAAGTATTCCTGGTTGGCGTTGCTTTCGATGCCGCAGATATTCCAGGGAAGCGTCTGGAGTGCCAGCATTAGATCCCGTTCAATGGCATCCGGTCGCCGCCTCTGGATGTCTGAGTAGACCTCGTAAAACTTCCCATCCGGACCGAGACCCACGCCTATGATGGCGCTGTAGTCTGATTTCTCGGATTTGCCGAGAGAAAGGTCCACGGCCAGCGCAAGCGTCCAGTCGGTCCAGCTCGGGGCAGGTGGAAAGCGGTACCTCTGGATTAGCCCTTTGAATCGCTGGTCGACTTCTGCCAGTGGTTCGTTCTGCCGTTCCTGGGCAAATCCGATCGGATCCTGCGCCCGTTCCTCCTGGAGTGCCTTCAATGGCCAGGTTTGCGGCCAGGTAGAGAATTCGTTTCCGTCTTCGTCCACCTCGATGGCCTTGAGCTTCTTCCGGTCCCAATGCCCGTACTTCTGGTTATCCGTGAATATCTGCTCACCGACGCAATTCGGGGCGATGGTGGTGTAAGCCACGATCACATCCAGGCCCCAGGCTCCACCCAGGCGCAGGGCCGCGCGGTCCAGCCACCGCATCTTGCGGACCATGGTCGATTCGCTGGCCACGTCCTTCTCTTCATCCGGATCATCGATAAGCAATGCATCCGGCCTGGACTCTTTGCGCCGTTTACCACGGATACTGTTCAGGAATCCCTTCGCCAGGATCCGGGCTCCGCCCTGGAATACGATGTCCCCGTCCTTCCAGGAAACGGTCTGTCCCTTCTGGTCCTTCTTCGGTCGCAGCTCCGGGTAATGCTCTAGGAGCACCGCATTGTCCTCGCATTCGTCGATGATCGCCTGCAGGAATCCTTTTGCAGATTCGAGGCTGCTGGAGATTATGATGGGGAAATTCCAGGTCCGCGTGAGAATGAGCCAGAGGGTGCCGCACAGAGTCAGAACCGTCGATTTCCCAAAACCACGGGAGAGGGCTCGGGTCATCTTCACCGGATCCCGTTGTCGGCCCCGTAGTGCCTGGATGTCTTCGATCAACGCTTTCTGCTGGGGGCCGAACGGGCTTCCAAAGTAGTGCCCGAAGTAATGGCGGAGAAAGAAGTGAAACTGCCCCCGCTTTCCCGTGGCCCGGCGCCTGCATAGGGATTTCTCCCTGTTCGCCGATTCGGCGACCTGTCCCGCATATTCCTGTTCCACTCTCCGGAATGCCAACTCCAGAACCTGCGGGGGGAAGCGATTCAGCCCGGAAGATCCCAGCTCTGAGAGGATCCTCTGTCTAATTGACTGATTCGATGCCATGCTTGGATAGGATGTTGGCCATGATTCCAGCGGCCTCCTGGATGGCTTTTTCTCTGTCCGCCTGTTCGTCCGTCACGTAGAGCAGGCCGGTGCGCTCCAGGTAGCGGAGGGCAATGGCATTATCCTGGGGGCTCTGTCGTTCAAAGGATTTCCGGAGTGCGGCCCTGGCCATCCGTGCAGTGATCCTCGCCTCGGCGAGGAGGTCCCCATCCTCTTCATCCAGAAGGAACTTCACAGCTTCGATGAAAGCGGTTTTCTTCCTCCAGCGGTAGAGGGTCTTCCTGTCTATCTGCAGGGACTTGGCGATCTTCTTGAAATTGATCCCAGAGGCAACGAGCTCCGCTGCTTTGGCTTCCGTTTCCTTTAGTCCGGGAAAGCTAAAAGGCTCGGCTTTCTTCGCCGTTTTCTGCTCTTTCTTGGTTGCCCGCTTTGGCTTGCTTGTTGCACTCTTGGCGGCTGTCTTAGCTCCCTTTCTTTCCTTTGCCGACGAGGCATCCGGTGGGGCATTTGGGGCACTCTTGCGGTCCCTGTTAATCTGATTCCGTACAGACTTCTCTTCCGTTCTCTTGGCCATGACTACTGCAAGGATTATCCAAATCCCGGTTATCGGACAGTGAGGAACCAGAGAGAAGCAATCCTGGCAGGGATAGCAGCCTACCTCTTCTACTGAGGGGAGCGAGCCTGATCTTCTTGGTGAGTGCGGCTTGCCTTTGGTTGGACGAAAAGTTCGCTCGGGATAAAGAACGGACTATCTTTGGCCAGTTCCGTTTGAACTGCAATGTCTCTTGCTTGGTCAGGATGCGTGTTTCTCAGCAATTCTCTTACGATCGAGGCCTTCGGCCCTGGAGTGAGATCTTGAATTACTACCCTTTCCAGTTCTTGCATTGAGGTAAGAATTTCTCCATCGATTTGCCGGTTGAAGGAGGGGAAGGAGTATCCTATTACAACAAGAATCTCGGTGTCGCCAAATCGTTGCAGGTCGAGAGCCTCTGGGCGACTCCATGCGAAACGGATTCTCGATTGTCCTGATCTCCCGTTGGCCAAGAGGCTTTCCATCAGATTTGAAACCGCATCAACATGACCTCCCCCTTCAGATATTATTTGAAAGGCTGCTGGTTCTCGCTGCAGCGAGAGTAAGTGCCCCGAAGAGCCGTTGATCTTATGATAAACGGGAAAATCAGGAATCCCGGGTCCCGGTGGGATCGGGTTTGGAATGCCCGCCTGAGAGCAGAAAAGGCTCTTTCCGGCGGCGGGCCCGAGGATCTCGCCAATCGCCATCTCAAGTTGAATATCATAATTCCAGGAGAGAATCTTGACTTCCTGAGGGAACCATACCTTGCCGGTCCTGGAGTCTCTGGTAGCAAGTGCTGAAATCCATTGGTAGTATCTCAGATCAACTCGGTTATGTGCTTGGGCAAGGCTGAGGGCGAAATCCAGCGTTCCACTTAGATCAACCAGAGGGGCTTCCAACCCTCTGAGACTCAGGTATTTTGCATAGGTATCCGGGGTCCCAAATTCGATAGAAAGGCGCGCAGTCTCCTCAATGTCTCGTAGAAGTTTCTGGCTGACTTGCTCCAATGTGTCTCGTGAGGCTGATTTTTCGATCAACTGCCTGATTGCCGGAAACTCTCCATGAGCTTCGCGCCCATCTTCAACTTCACTGTATTTGGCTAAGTAGGATCTGGGAGCGTCCTTCGGAGCTGCGAGGTGCCTCAAGAATTGTGCTAGCCCATTCACCGTTGGCACGGCCCCCGCGCTGGCACCGGCGCCCAGAAGATAGGTGATTTTTTTTCCCATGGATTTTTCGTCCCCCTAACAGGTGTCCCCTGGAATGAACTGTCAGAGTCGCTCGATTGTAACGGAAACGCAACCATTCTGTGGGCGTGCATTTCCTCGGTAAAGATGAAGTTCGGAAATCTGAGAGTCATCCGAGTAGAGAACATCATTCCCCAGGGCGTCCAGTAGCGCCTTCAGGGAATTGTCTATGTCTCTCTTGCGCCGGTCCGGTGGGAACAGAATGGCAATGACCCTCAGAGGATCTGGATCCTTGAAGACGTGGCCCCTGGTCTTGGATAAGACGGAATACCGGACCGCTTCTTTATAGCTCCGGCCCCTTGCAGAGAGGACCATTTTCCCACGGTATTTTCTCCAGTAGGTATTGACCGTGGGCGGGTAGGGAAGGTCCAGTGATATGCGTTTCCGCTTCGCCATTCAGCGAGCCTCCAGAGCTTCACATCTCCGCTCAAGATATTCGATATAGATGGCGGCAGAAGTCGCCCAATCCTCCAGCTCATCTCTCGTTGGCTCTGCCGGGTACCGCTGGGCGTACAGTGTTTCCAATGGGCCGGGATTTCCTGGAATAAAGCCGTGAATCTTATACCACCCAACTGGCAGGCCGAAAATGAAGTCCCCCGATAATTTCTCAATGCGACTCTCTTTACGATTAAACCGGGCCACGTTAAACGAGGTTTGAGACTTTCCGGAATTCAGCTCTTCTCCTCCAATGACAGACTCTACAATAAAAGGCGTGCCGTTCCGAGGAACTGACTTGATGAGAAATCGTTCCGATTCTCTCGGCTGAAGCTCCGGGTCAAAGCCTGCTTCTGTCAAAGCCAGATCTATTGTCGCGGCCATCTACGGTTCCTCCGGAATGGGAATGTCATGTGCAATGAGTAAATTCTCAAGCTGGGCGATGCGTTTTCCCTGCTTTAGGCTACCGGGAAGGTCGGGGCGTTCATCTTCCTCCGGCATTTTCCCGCATCGTGGACAATAATTGCCTATCAGAGAAGGCTCCTTGGCAGGCATGCCACTGCCTCCTTGTGGTGGGTTTGACATGTTCCCTGAGCCTTTTGGTTGATATCCATCGCTACCCATCATTCCCATCCTTCCAGAATGCAGCGAATGCCAATAATTACCAGAGTCGTTATGCCGCCGCCAATGGCCCCTCCCAGGGCCGCGTATGCTATTGTCTCCCAGATCATTTCAAGTATCCTCCCTGCGTTGCGTTATCGTAATTCCCGGACTTCTTCGCGGTAATCCTGAACCTGTTGTAGAATTGAGTTCGCAGCTTCATACATTCCGGCTTCCACCTCCGCCAGGTAGGATTGCGAGATCCCGAGAGCGTGGGCAAGACCGGACTGGGTAAGCCCGAGCTGCTTGCGGATGGTTCGGATCTCCAGGCCGGTTGCGCTGTAACGTGAGTCCCGCTCCCAGTACCGTGAGCGCGCTTTCTTTAAGCTGTCAGAGAGGACTGCCTGCATCTTATCCGGACCGGAATTGATCTGCTGGCTGTGCAGGGATACCTGGCAGATGTAGAGTCCGTCTCCGGCGTCGATCAGGTTCACCTTTGCCTTGCGGTATTTTGAGCGCCATTCCTGGGCGACCATTTCCTGCGTGACCTTTTCGCTCGTTTCGCCACGGATGTAAGATAGATCCTTGAGGACGGTGTTCTCGGAGATCCCGATTTCCGGTGCAATCTCTCTCACTCTCTTTCGGGTTATTCGGGCCTCCAGGTCCCAGAACTCCGGCGCGATTCTCTCATAGATGCGGTTGCGGATCCTGCGAGTAACCGACTGCCGACCGGTATTGGATCGAATGAGTTTTCCTATGCTGCCTTTCAGCGGGATGTCTCGGATCTTTCCCGGGATCGCGGTCCACCCGAGAAGTTTGCAGGCCTTGACCCGTTTGTGTCCGGAGATAATATATCCTTCACGGTTTACGAGAATCGGCTCTTCCAGGCCATCCCGGGCAATGGAAGCGGCCAGGTTCTTGATGAATTGTGAACTGGCCTTGAATATGTAATTGTCTGGATGCTCTTTGAGATCGGCGATATCCAGATCCACGACCTTCTCGGTATGGTGGCTCTTCAATGTGTTCTGCCTCCCATACCCGGTATTCTTCTGATTTTTTCGTTTATCGGGCAATGTCTCGACTGGCAATGTTCTTCACTCCTTCCTAAATCTCAAATTCCTTGCCGCAGTTCCAGCACCGGTAGGTATAGAAGTGCGCAGGCCATCCGGTGCCACCTTTATGGACCGAGTAATCATGGAAGTCTCTCTTGCCGGTTGACGCTTCGCAAATCTCGGGAACTCGGGCGATACCCAGGTATAATCGAACCCACTTAAATGCTTTATTCATCACTGCTTTGCCCGCATCCAGGATCCGCTTTCTTATGCCGGTGTTCTCTTCCGGAAAATAAGGAGGGACCCCATATAGCCTGGCGTAACCATTGAGACGTTGTCGTTCTTGTCTCCACCGAAGGACCCTCCCGGACAAGGCTGCAATGGTATAGAGCGCAGATGCGGATAGTAAGCCGAGGGCGAACAAGAGCTGGTCAACTGGCATTGACTGCCTCCGCGTCTTCCCTGGGTGAGAGTCCGAGGTCTACCTTTGCCCGGCGCAACATATCGCCCAGGTCTTTCGCCCGGGGATCGCGCTTGTTGTCTATGTCCGCGCAGGCATCCGCGTGACCCCAGCCAACTCCGTAAATGACCGCTTTGGCTATCTGCTGTTCCAGCCTATCCAGGCACTCCGTCGTCGGGTAGATTCCTTCCGGCGAAGGCGCATCGAGCATTTCACTGACGATCCTTGAAAGGTCTCTTCTCCAATCCGTTACACTTAACGTTTCTTCATTCATTTCTTTTCACCATCCTTTCATTACTAAAGGCTCCAGCATGGCCGCCTCTCTATCGAGGCCATGATCGAGAAGCCAGAGCCACTTATCTCGAACCGTAATCTGCTTATCATAACATTGCGGGTTTCCTGGCCATGAGTGCCAGAACCGGTGGAGCGTTGTTATCCATTCGGGATCGTAGGCGCAGTAGTCCCGATGCGGAAATCTCCGGGGCAGTAGATGTGCTGAATCACAGGGCTTCCCTCCGGTCTTCCTGCAGCGGCCCCCGTTCATCTTCTTTCGTTTCCGCATGGCCCATTCGATCTTCACGGAGAGCTTTGCGAACTCCGGGAAGTCCGGGTAAATCTCGGCAAGGCGCTGGGAGTGCGTCAGGAGCATACCGGCACCTCCATGCGCTCCATTAGAGTCTTGATTACTTCGGCAGCGAGGGGAGGGACTATCGCATTCCCGTAGGCGCGCAATCGTCCCATTCTTGCGGGTATCCCATGAGCCATCGGGCTAAGCCCGGATTGTATTGGCCTCGGCCTACCAATGGGGAAGGGGATGCGGTCAAATCCGTCCCAGGGGCCAGACCCGCTATCGCAGCCTGTCGTGGGAGCTGGTCGAGGCGGACTCGGGGGGATCCGTCCGGGTTGACTCCGGCAATGCTCTGCCCCGGGGAGTCTTTCCAGTCCCGTGCTGCCGGTGTTCCCCAGCCACCCAACGAACCAGAGTCGCTGTCGGATGTGCGGTGCGCCGACGCTACAAGCTGGTAGTACTTCCGCCCCCGTGGAGTAACCTTCGTCTTCCAGTGCATCGAGTAGATCATCGAGCCAGGAGTCCCGGTCGACTGCAGCGGCAACCTGTTCACCAAAGATGACAGAAGGCCGGAGGGCTCTGACCAAACGGATCCATTCCGGGGCAAGGTGTCTTTCGTCTCTGATTCCCGCTTGCCTTCCTGCATGAGAGAATGGCTGGCATGGTGGTGATCCTGTAAAGACGGGCCGATCATCCGGCCATCCTGCCTGGCGGAGGGCGATGCTCCAGCCTCCGATTCCCGCAAAGAAGTGATACTGTCGATACCCGGTAAGGTCGTCTGCTCTGACATCCGCTATGCTCCTGGTGTCCACGTCGCCATCGGCTATGAGTCCTTCCTCTATGAGATTCCGGAGCCATTGTGCGGCGAAAGGGTCTATTTCATTGTAGTATGCCGTCATTGTTATCTCGCGTGAACGAAATCGGGGAAAAGATCCTGCTGGCCGAGGGCCTTCTGGCAGGCCGGGTTCAGCCAGAGGCACTCGATTCTCTCATTCCGCTTGTTGTCTCTGGTTCGCTTTTCGACTCGCTTCCACCCAGCTCGCTCAAAAGTGATTTCGTAGAGCTTCGATGGATAGCCGCAGAGGACGATCATAGAGGGGCTTTTTCGGAGCCTGAGAAATAGAATGAAGTGCTCCCAGATGCTCATCATTTCATGCTGGTAGGCTCTTCCGGCTTTGCGGCAGATTCCCAAATAGGGAGGGTCGATGAATAAGAGAGTCTCGGGGCTGGAACACTCCTTGAGGAGCTTGCCATAATCCTTGCTCTCGATTACAACTCCCCGAAATCGCATTGCAGCCCGGTACAAGGGCCGAAGGTCTGCAAACATGGAGGCCGGTCGGTAACCACCGCTGGAGAAGACATTTCCATAGGACCGGAAGGAGCCACCCGCCCGGTTGTTGCTCATGTTCATCCAGCAGCGGGTATAGAATCGACGGGCTGTTTCCAGTTCGGATTCCGTCGAAGTCCGGGTTATCTCGAATTCGTCCCGGGAGTAAGCGGTGAATCGGATAGAGCGGATCAGCTCCCGGGGTCGATCCCGGAGCACTCGAAAGAAAGTGCAGAGCTCTCCGTCCACGTCGTTGTAGTATTCAAATCGGGCGCGGTCCTTTCGCAGCAGCACGGATCCGCCTCCGCCAAAAAGGTCAACATACACCTTGTGCGCCGGGAAGTGCTCGAGGATCCAATCCGTTAGTAGCCATTTTGAGCCGTTGTATTTCAGAACGGGTCTTTCCATGGATCCTCTCAGCGTTTAGAAACAATTACCTCGTTTATGGCTTTCCTGGCGGACTCCAGTTTTTGAATGTCCTCCTGCTTCAGGCCGCCGGTTGCCAGCTTGATGAATTCCCGGGCCGCATAAATGCGGTCTGGTTGTCCCGGATCGAATCCGGCTTCTCTTAGAAGATTCCAGAGCATCTCAAGCTCCTGGTTTCGGCGCTCAAGGCGGGCTTTGTCTCTTCCAAGGTTTAGAATCTTCTCTGCCGTTTTATAGGCGATGAAGTGGCCGAGTTCTCGGTCGCTCCGCTTTCCATCTTTGAGATCCTGGAAGTAGTCCCTTCGTGCGTCACGGCCAGATATGTCTCTGGTTATCTCACAGCGACACATCAAGAGATAGCGATACAGGCTGTTCGGGATCGGTCCCTTTCGGTAGACCGCCTTCTTTTTCGTGAAGACTTTGGTTTTCGTGCTGGCTACGGTAAGCAGCCCGGCTTCCGGAGGCAGTTCGTCCGGACGGATGATTCCAGGAGGGGCTACAAAATAGAATTCATTGCAATAGTCCAGATACCCATGCCACTTTGAGTCCCTGGTGAAATCAGAGCGGGATACCTTGATTTCGTAGCCGATAGTACTCGGCCTGCTCCAGGACTTTTTCATGGCCCAAGCATCCAGGATAAGCAAGCCGTTACCGGTGGGTCCGGTCTTTACCTCATCGACAAAGACATCATCCTTGTGGCGGGAGCGGAGGAGCCGGAGGATTTCGCTCGCATTGCACTTCAATTGCGCACCTCCCGGCCTCTCTGTTTTTGTGTATGGATAGAAAGCGGCCCGATTTCCTGGCCGGCCGACGCCCTGGCCAACGCCTGGGCCAGTTCATCTCGGCGAAAGGAAAGAACGTGGTCTCCTTCTACCACAAGGATTACATAGTCGCGGTCGACCACTGTATAACCGTCGCCCTTTAGATGAAGGGAGCCTGCTGACGTGATCGCTGGTGGCTGATCGACAAATTTGAATAGTGCCGACAAGCGAATTGCATCGGTGATTCTTCTTAGCTCCTTCCGGAACTGGGATTTGTTGGGGAGCTTCATTTTCGTACCTCCAGAACTTTGAACGATAGCACCCATACCGGAGGATTCTGTGCCCAACCGTATCGTCGCCGCTCCTTCGGGCCACGCCCGTTGTTAAGAAAATCCCAGAGGATTCGGAACCTTTCGACTGCTGAAAAAGTCTTGTACTCACCGGTGATGGGAACCGGTCCACAAGTGGAAACGCCTTCGGCAATCGCATCGGCTTCGGTAATCGAGCAGAGTCGTTCGGCTCTTAAGGCTGTGACCTCCAGCAAGATCCTGGAAGCCCATCGCGGCATGTGAATGGAGGGAACCTGGCCGCCAAAAATGGCACCGTTGTGACTGGCCAGCCTGCCCCAGGCTTCGCTGGCTTCCTCGGAATTCTCAATAGGGATGAAGGAACCATCAGCCTCATATTGGACACCGTCCAATCCAGACTCCAACTCCCTGGCGCGGCAATTCTCACGAACCCACAAGCGCGTTCCAACTTGCCCATAGGGGCATCGCTCCAATAGCTCCGCGTTTGTAAGGTTGTGGTACCGGCCCTGTTTATCCTGAATCAGCCAGTCAAAGTGCTTGAAGTCGCTTTCTCGGATGCTCTTGATTTGTCCCCACCCGGAAAGTCGATTGATGATCCGGCGGGTAATGGTCTTTCCGTTGCCGGGCGAGTAGTACCCGTCCAGAATCCTCCGGACCATGTCTCCGCTAAAGATCATTGGCTTTTCCTGGACCTTTACGACGCTCATTTTGCGGCCTCCACGGCAAAGAGCTCCGGTTGTGATCGCTTTGATCGATTCAGGTAGGCCTCTGCTTCATCCATAAGGACCTCAAGAGCCCGGATGCACTTCTGGGGGAGAACCGGACCATCCATGTCGTTTAGGTCCTCTTCGGGGAGGTACGG
>CEVH01090528.1_pt1 | contig 11869 bp, 14 predicted proteins | sample 356521 | NCBI WGS metagenome assembly CEVH01 (sample SAMEA2623446, study PRJEB7988) | marine metagenome | isolation source: saline water (ENVO:00002010), including
TATTTTAGAGATCAAGAAGGTCAAGATGTACTTTTCTTTGTTGATAACATTTTCAGATTTACACAAGCAGGATCTGAGGTTTCTGCTTTACTAGGAAGGATTCCTTCTGCTGTTGGATACCAACCAACGTTGGCTACGGATATGGGAAATCTTCAAGAGAGAATAACAACAACTAATAAAGGCTCAATTACATCTGTTCAGGCTATTTATGTACCAGCAGACGATTTAACTGACCCAGCACCAGCAACCTCTTTTTCTCACCTTGATGCTACAACAGTACTATCAAGACAAATTGCCGAGTTAGGTATTTATCCTGCAGTAGATCCTTTAGATTCAACATCAAGAATCTTAGATCCTAGAATTGTTGGAGATGAACATTACAGAGTAGCAAGAGAAGTGCAAAAAGTTTTACAAACATATAAATCTTTACAAGATATAATAGCTATCTTAGGTATGGATGAGTTGTCTGAGGAGGATAAACTAACTGTAGCAAGAGCTAGAAAAATTCAAAGATTCTTATCACAACCATTTTTTGTAGCCGAGGTATTTACCGGCTCACCAGGTAAGCTTGTTGACTTGCAAGCAACAATTAAGGGTTTCGATGCGATATGCAAGGGTGAGTATGACCATTTGCCCGAAGCAGCTTTTTATATGGTTGGAACTATTGAAGAGGCTATAGAAAAAGCTGAAAAAATGAAAAAAGATGCTGCTTAATGAGTGAAGATTTTAGAGTAGAAATTGTTAATCCTGAAAAATCATTCTTTTCAAAAGATGACGTAACAGAGGTAGTCGTTCCTGGATATGAAGGTGAAATGGGAATTTTGAAAGATCATATTTCAATTATTTCATTTTTAAAACCAGGAATAATTAAAGTTATTTCAAAAGGCAATGAAGAGAAGTTTTATGTTGATGATGGAATAGTTGAGTTTAAAAATAACTCATTATCAATTTTAACAAGTTCTATATTTAGTTTAAATAAATTAGATAGGGATTACATAAACAAAGCTATTGAAAATTCTGAAAAAGAGTTGTCAGATGAAAAAATCGATGATCAAAAAAGATTTCTAATATCTCAAAAAATTGACGTTTTAAAAAATATAAGCATTAATTAGACAAAACCTTATTTATTTCTTCTTTTAGTTTTTCATATACCTCTTTTTTAAAATCAACAACGTTATCTGTTATTTTATCAACATCTACCCATTTCCATTCAAAAAATTCTGGATTTTTTGTTTTTAGGTTGATTTCAGTATCTTGGCCATCAAATTTCATTATAAACCATTTTTGAGTTTGTCCTTTAAATTTACCTTTCCAAATTATACCTAATAAATTTTTTGGTAAATTATAGGAAATGGTACCCTCAATTTCTTTAATTAATGAAACATTCTTAATACTTGTTTCCTCATATAATTCTCTTAATGCTGCGTCTAAATTATTCTCACCTTCATCAATGCCGCCTTGTGGCATTTGCCAAAAATTATTTGGATTATCAATTCTTTTACCTACAAAGATTTGATTCCTATTATTTAAAAGAATAATGCCAACCCCGTTTCTTAATGGAAGGTTTTCAAACTTTGCTCGATGATCATCCATTGAGAAGTTTTACAGCATAATCTAGTTGATTATCACTTTTTGTATTAATTCTAAATTCTTCAGAACTTTCAGTTACGACTATGTCAGGTGAAACTCCTACCTCTGATATAGATTTTCCAGAGGGCAAATAATATTTGGAGATAGTCAATCTTATTGCTCCTCTATTTTTTAAAGGTATTATTGATTGCACAGATCCTTTTCCGAAACTACTTTCACCAAGCAATATTGCCCTTTTATGATCTTTTAGAGCGCCCGCTACAATTTCAGATGCTGAAGCAGATCCTCCATTAATCAAAACGATTAGAGTTTTTCCGTCAATTATATCACCTCTGTTAGCAAACCATTTTCTATTTTCACCTTCTTTTCTAGATTTTGTTGAGACAATTTCTCCATCAGAGAGAAAGAAATCTGAAATTTTTACAGCTTGCGATAACAGGCCCCCAGGATTATTTCTTAAATCTAAAATATACCCTTCAATACTTTTATCTTTTTTAAATTCACTAATTTTTTTTTTAATTTGCGAACTACTATTTTCATTAAAAGCAGTTAATCTTATATAGCCAATATTGTTGTCAATTATTTTAGATTTAACAGATTGTATTTTTATAATTTCTCTAGTTATATTAAATACTAAAGCTTTTCTAACACCTATTCTTCTAACTGTTATTTCAATACTAGATCCGACAGGCCCTCTCATAAGTTCAACAGCTTCTGAAAGTGTTTTTCCTTGTACTTGCACATTATTAATTTTTACAATGTAATCACCAGCTTTTACTCCCACTTTATAAGCTGGAGACTCATCTATAGGAGAAATAACTTTCACTACTCCAGCCTCCATACTAACTTCAATTCCTAAGCCGCCAAATTCACCACTAGTTTCTGTTTGCATTTCTTCAAATACTTCTGGCGACATATAAGCCGAGTAAGGATCTAGAGATTGCAAAACTCCGTTTATGGCAGCATCCATAGCCTCAGATTGATTTACATCTTCAACATATTCTTTATTAATTTTATCCAAAACTTCACTAAACAAATCAATTTTTTCATAAATTGTCTCATTAGAGGCAGAAAAAGAATTGTTATTAATATTAAATAAAACAAAAAATAGTAAAATTAGAAAATTTTTTTTCATATCATTATTTTTTCTTTTGGGATTAATTCAGACCACATTTTTTCTAATTCATAAAATTTTCTTTTTTCATGATTAAATATGTGAACTATAATGTCAATTCCATCTATTAGCTTCCAATCACTACTATCACTACCTTCAATTTTGCAATTTTTTAAACCATTTAATTTTAATTTTTCTAAAACCTGTTCTGATAACGCTTGTAGATGTCTAGAGGATGTTCCACTCGCGATTATCATGAAGTCAGCAATAGAACTTTTATTGGTAAGATCGATGGTTACGATGTCTATTGCTTTATTTGAATCTAAGGTTTTAAGAATGATTTTTTTTAGATCTGAAATTTTATCCATTAATTACTTTGACACTATCAAATTTCTCTTAATTTAGAAGATGAAATATTAACCTTATTAAAGCTAATAAATTTTAAACCTTTTTTACTCAATTTTTTATATGATAAAGACTTAAGAGATCTTGATTTATATTTTTCTCTGTCGAAAACAAGAATTTTACACATATTGGAGATTTTTTTCCAATCTTTCCACTTATGGAAGTTAATAAGATTGTCAGCTCCCATGATAAAATAGATATTTATATTTTTATTTTTTTTCTTAAAATATTTAATTAAATCTATAGTTCTATTAGATTTAATTTTATCCTCATAACAGTTAATAGTTATAAATTTATTTCTTGAATTTATTTTTTTTGAATATTTTATTCTATCTTTTAAAGTTAAAGAACTTTTCTGTTTAAATGGATTTTTTTTTGTTATCGCCCAAAAGACTTTATTTAAATTAAATTTTTTTTTTGCTTCTTTTGAGATTTTGACATGTCCTTTATGAGGAGGGTCAAATGTTCCACCGAGAACTCCAATATTTCTTTTCAATTTATTTTCTGATCTGGCCTTTACCAATAATTTCATATTTATAAGATACAAGTTGATTTAGACCCACAGGTCCTCTTGGAGGTAAATTGTTTGTTGAAATTCCCACTTCTCCACCAAAACCAAATTCTCCACCGTCAGCAAATTGAGTTGAAGAATTATGAATCGCTATTGAGCTTTTTACATTTTTTAAAAACTCTTTAGCGGTATAATTGTTTTTTGTAATTATTGCATCTGTATGCATAGTTCCATACTTGTTAATATGTAAGATCGCTTCATTTAAGCTATTTACACTTTTGACTGAAATTTTTGATGACAAATACTCAGTTGACCAATTTTTTTCAGTTGCAAGTTTTGATTTACCTTTAAAAACACTTCTAATTTTTTTATCAGCGAAAATTTCACATCCATTTTCTGCAAGACCATCTAATATTGGTTTAACAAATTTTCTTATTATTTTTTGATGAAAAAGTATTGTCTCAGTGGCACCACATATAGCTGTATTTCTTAGTTTAGCATTTAAAATAATTTTTTTAGCCATTGTCAAATTTGCATTTTTATCTACATAAGTATGACAAATTCCTTCTAAATGTCCAATTATTGGAATTTTTGATTTTTGTTTAACTTTTTTTACTAAATTTTTTCCACCCCTTGGAATTATAACATCAATATATTTTTCCATATCAGACAACATGTAATCTACAACTTTTCTATTCATATTATCGATAAACTGTACATAATTTTGATTTAATTTATTTTTTTTCAAAGATTTTCTGAAAAGATCGACCAAAATTTTATTTGTATTATAGGCCTCAGACCCACCTTTAAGGATAACGCAATTACCAGATTTAAAACATAATGAAGAAACGTCGGATGTAACATTTGGACGACTTTCGTAAATTATACCTATAACACCAATTGGAACAGTTACTTTTGAAATTTTTAAACCATTTGGTCTTCTCCATTTTTCTAAAATTACATTTTCAGGATCTTTTAGTTTTGCCACTGTTCGAATTGATTTGATTATTTGATTAATCTTATCTGAATTTAGGAGGAGCCTATTAATTAAATTTTCTCTTAAATTATTTTTTTTTGCATTTTTGATATCTTTTGCATTTTTGATCAGAATTAATTTTTTCTTCTTTTTGATTTCTCCGGCAAAATCTAAAAGTACTTTATTTTTCTTTTTAGTAGCTATTTTTTGCGAAAATGCTTTTCTTGATTTTTTACCAAGTAAATTTAAATAATTTTTCATTAAATTATTACCATATCATCTTTATGAACGACTTCCGATTTAGATACATACCCTAACAAATCTTTAATCTTATTAGAATGGTATCCTTTAATTTTGAAAATTTCATCTGATGTAAAAGAACTAAGTCCTCTTGCATATTCTTTCATATTTTTATCTAGTATTTTTATATGGTCTCCTTTACTAAAATTTCCATTTACTTGCTTTATTCCTGCAGCTAATAAACTTTTACCTTGTTGAAGAGCATTTATAGCTCCTTCATCTATTATTAATTCACCTTTAGGTGAAATAGAGCTGATAATCCATTTTTTTCTAGCATCTAATTTAGAAATTTTTGTGATAAACCATGTACAATTATTTTCATTAATTATTTTCTTTAAAGGTCTTAAATGAAGTCCATTAGCAATTACCATATTACATCCAGATACTTGACAGGTTTTAGCCGCATCTATTTTGGTTTTCATTCCTCCAGTCCCATAAAGACTTTTACTTTTCGTAGCATATTTTTCTATTTCAGAGTCTATATTTCTAATTTCTTTAATTAAATTTGCTTCTTTAAATACTTTAGGGTTTTTAGTATATAAACCATCAACATCTGATAATAACACAAGACAATCCGCACCAGATATTTGCGCAACTCTTGAGGCTAAACGATCATTATCTCCATACTTAATTTCTGATGTAGCTATGCTGTCATTTTCATTTACTATTGGCACAAATCCCATATCAAAAAGATTTTCAATGGTTCTTTTTGCATTAATTGCTCTACGTCTTTGTTCGGTATCTTCCAAGGTAAGTAGCATTTGAGAAAGATTAATTCTTTTTTTATTGAAAACTTTTTTAAATAAATTCATTAATTCTATTTGACCAATAGACGCGATAGCTTGACTTTTATCAAGCTTAAGATTTTTTTTATTTATATTTAATTTTTTACAACCAAGGGCAATTGCGCCAGAACTAACAATAATAATTTTCTTTTTTTTTTTAATTAAGTCTTTTATATCTCTAGCAAATTCTGATAACCACTTTTGCCTTATTGTCATTTTATCATCAATTAGTAGAGATGATCCAATTTTTATAACTATTGTTGAAGAATTACTAAGATACATATTTTATTAAATTTGCTTTAATTTTTGAAATAGAAGCCTTGTCTAGAGTAGATAAAAGGTGAACTTTTTTTTTTATTTTATCTTCAAAATCTTTTTTTTTAGCTAATAATGTTTTTTTATCAATTAGATCAATTTTATTAAAAACTATAATTTCCTCTTTTTTTACTAATTGTTTACTGTATTCCTTAAGTTCATTCCTTACTTGTTTGTAGTTTTCTAATAGATTTTCCTCATTAATATCAATTAGATGTAATAAAGTTTTACATCTTTCTATATGTTTTAAAAATTTAATACCAAGTCCAACTCCTGCATGAGCACCCTCAATTAGCCCCGGGATATCTGCTAGTGTTATTTCTTTATCATCATACATTGCAACCCCAAGGTTAGGATTCAAGGTAGTAAATTTATAATTTGCAATTTTTGGTCTTGCACTAGTGATAGATGCAAGCAAACTTGATTTACCTGCATTAGGCATTCCAATAATTCCAATATCAGCAATTGTTTTTAGCTGTAACCAAATCCAAAATTCTTCACCTTTTGTCCCTTTAGTAAATTTTTTTGGAGCTCTATTCGTTGATGATTTAAATCTTGTATTGCCGAAACCTCCGCGTCCTCCATTAGCAGCCACAAATTCTTCATGTTGTTTTTTGAAATCATAAATAAGTGTTTTATTATCTTCTTCAAAAACTTGAGTTCCAATTGGTACCTTTAAAAATAAATCTTCACCACCTTTACCTGTTTGGTTTTTTCCTCTTCCATCGCCGCCTCTTTTTGCTTTAAAGTGTTGTTGATATCTGTAATCTATAAGAGTGTTAAGGTTTCTTTCTGATTTAAGAATGATAGATCCACCTCTACCACCATCTCCACCATCTGGACCACCGAATTCGATAAATTTTTCTCTTCTAAAACTTGGAGATCCAGAACCACCATCACCAGCTTTAATATAAATTTTAACTTGATCTAAGAATTTCATACAACACCTATTTTATTTTATGTTGTATTGATTAATTGGGTTTTACAGAAACAAATGTTCTATCAGACTTAGTTTTTTTAAACTCAACTGTCCCTTTGATTTTTGAAAATATTGAGTGATCTTTACCCATACCAACATGTTCACCAGGGAAAATTTTTGTTCCTCTTTGTCTGACAATAATATTTCCAGGTATTACTTGCTGACCACCATACTTTTTGACACCAAGTCTTCGTCCAGCACTATCTCTTCCATTCCTTGACGATCCACCAGCTTTCTTTGTTGCCATAGCTTACCTACTTATTGACCTTTTCTTCTTGTTTTTTTGTTGGTTTAGTTAATTTTGATGCTTCTGATAAAATTTTTCCATCCTTTGAAAAAATTTTATTTATTCTGATTAGTGAAAATTCTTGTCTGTGACCATTTTTTCTTCTGGAATTTTTTCTTCTTCTTTTTTTAAAAACTAGGATAGTTCTGTTTTTTCCATTCTTAATTAGATCAGCCTCAACTTTTGCACCATCAATTTTAGGAGCACCTACTTCTGCTGATTTTTCGTCCCCATAAGCTAGAATTTCTTTAAACTCAATTTTAGTATTAGGTTTTGAGCTTATTAATTTCTCAATCTTAATTATTTCACCAGCTTTAACTTTATACTGTTTTCCACCTGTTTGTATAACTGCGAATGACATTATAATCCTTATTTTTTGTTAGGAGCAATATAGTTGTAGGCTTATTTTAGTCAAGTTGAATAAATTAAAAATTATCCTTTAAATCTCTTAATTTTGAAAACTCAGCTACATTTTTTGCTCTTAAAAAAACATTACAAGCTAACTCATCCTGTATTGTTGATGGAATAGTAGGGAGTTTTCTTTTTAATTTTTCATCAATATGACTGCCCTTCTTTTTTAAATCCTCATTCTCTGGGTCATTTTCAACACAAAAAAAATAATTTTTTTTTGTATATTCGTGACCACAATAAATTTTTGTCTCTTTAGGTAATTCTTTTAACTTATTTAATGAGTTATACATTTGTTCGTAAGTACCTTCAAAAATTTTTCCACACCCAAGAGAAAAAAGAGTATCTCCAGTAAAAGCGATTTTTTCTTGAAAAAAATAGAAACATATATGACCAGACGTATGTCCTGGAATGTGAATTATTTTGGCTTCAAAATTATTTTGTTTCCATACTTGGCCATCTTGAACGGTTATATTAATACCTGGAATTCTTGCTTTATCGCCATTATATCCAACTATATCTGATTTATATTTTTTTCTTAAAATTTCATTTCCGCCAACATGATCATAATGATGATGGGTATTTAAAATAAATTTTAGATCAATTTTATTTGTATCTATAAATTTAATTATTGGATCAGCTTCACTTGGATCAATAACACATGCTTGATTAATTTTTTCATCTATTAAAATATAAGAATAGTTGTCAGATAGACATTTAATTATTTCTACACGCATATTAATTTTCTATTAGAAAAATTCCTAATTCTGAAATTAAATTTTGAAGAATTAAATTCTTTTTATTAATACTAGAAACTTTTTCATTTCTCAATGATAGCGAACTAAAGAGTTTAATTTTTCTTTGGTCACAAAAATTTACAAAATCTTTAATGGTGCACATATGAAGATTGGGTGTATTATACCACTCGTTAGGTAAATTTTTAGTTACAGGCATTGTCCCTTTTAATAAAAGATGCAACCTAACTTTCCAGTGTCCAAAGTTTGGTATTGTTACAATTGATTTTTTCCCGATCCTTAATAATTGTTGAATTACTCCTTCGGGATCTAAGAATGCTTGAAGAGTTTGACTTAGTATTACATAATCAAAGGATTGATTTGGGAATTGTTTAAGATCCTTTTCTGCATTTCCTTCTATAACAGTTAATCCTTTTTCAATACATTTCTGTACATTTTTTTTTGAAATTTCCAAACCTCTAATATCTTTACTTATATTATCATTTATGTATTTCATAAGTTCCCCGTCACCACAACCCACATCTAAGACCTTAGAGTTTTTATTTATTAAATTAGCAATAATATTAAATTCTTTTTTCATCTATTTTATTATAAGAAGTATTTAAAAAATTTTTTACAGCGTTTAAAAAATCTGGAACATCAAGTAAAAAAGAATCATGTCCCTTATCTGAGGTGATTTCTGTAAAACCCACATCGGCTCCAGTTGCATTTAAAGCTATAACGATTTCTCTATTTTCATTGGTTGGATAAAGCCAATCAGAAGTAAAAGAAATTATAAAAAATTTGGTATTAGTGTTTTTAAAAGCTTCAGAGAGATTTCCATTATATTGCTTTGTTAAATCAAAATAGTCCATTGCTCTTGTTATATATAAATAACTATTTGCATCAAACCGTTCTACAAAAACTGATCCTTGATATCTTAAGTAACTTTCTATTTGGAAATCTGCATCAAATCCAAAATTTAAAGCATCGCGCTCTTGGAGTTTTCTTCCAAATTTTTCTTGTAAACCTTGTTTAGATAAATAAGTGATATGCGCAGCCATTCTAGCTACCGAAAGTCCTTTATTAGGAACTTTATTATTTTCCTGATAATTTCCTTCTAACCAATTATGATCAGCCATTATTGATTGTCTTCCTAATTCGTTAAATGCAATATTTTGGGCAGAGTGACTCGATGTACATGCAATTGGTATTGCCGTATGAGATTTTTCAGGAAAGTTTGCTACAAATTGTAAAACTTGCATTCCTCCCATTGATCCACCGACTACTGAAAAAAGTTTTTTTATCTTAAAATAATCTAATAAATTATATTGGGCATTGACCATGTCATTGATAGTTATAACTGGAAAATTTGTACCAAAAGGCTTGTTGGTTTTTGGATCAAAACTACTTGGTCCATAAGAGCCCATACATCCACCCAATACGTTTGAACATATTACAAAATATTTATTAGTATCTATTGCTTTATTTGGGCCAAGTGCATAACTCCACCATCCCTCTTTATTTGTTACAGGATTAATACCAGTTGCAAATTGATCACCAGTCAAAGCATGAAAAACTAAAATAGCATTATCACGTTGTTCATTTAGTTTTCCATAAGTTTCGTAAGCAATGGGGAAATTTGAAATAGTTTTCCCACAATCAAGTTTTAATGGCTTATCAACAATAAGTTTTTTTACTTTTTCTATTTTATTCATAATTTTTTGATGAATTGTGAGGGAAAAAAAACTTATTTAGCGGTTTTTTTAACGCGCTCGCAATTCAGTTAAATCAGCGCACTTTTTTTGTACTAAAAGATTTTTATATTGTCAATTTTTTAAAAAAAAAGCTAATTTTTCTATTAAATTTTGCATATTTATTTATAACTTTGGAAACAATAATAAATAACAATGACTCCAAAATTTAAAAAAATTAACGTTGAAATTTATAAACCTGGAAAATCTACATTAGGTAAAAAAAGAGATTTAATTAAACTTTCTGCAAACGAGTCTGCTTTAGGAATAAGTAGAAAGTTGAAAAAATTAAATTTAAAAAATATAAATATTGATAAATATCCAGATAGCAAATCAAAAGAGTTAAGAAAACAGATCTCCAAAACTTATAATTGTAGTTTTGATAAAATAATATGTGGTTCAGGATCAGATGAAATAATTCAAATGCTTTGTCAATTATTTTTATCAAAAAAAGATGAAGTATTATTGCCAGAATATAGTTTTTTAATGTACAGAATTTATGCAAAAATAGTTGGTGCTAAAGTAGTTTTTGCTAAAGAAAAAAATTATAAAATTTCGGTTGATAATTTAATTGCAAAAGTCTCAAAAAAAACAAAAATAGTTTTTCTTGCAAATCCAAATAATCCAACTGGAACTTATTTAACAAAATCTGAAATTCAGCTTTTAAGAAAAAAATTAAATCAAAAAATTTTATTAGTAATTGATGATGCATATTTTGAGTATATGAAAAATAAAGATTACAAATCAGGGTTAGATTTATTTAAGAATAGTGAAAATGTTTTTATATTAAGAACTTTTTCAAAAGTTTATGGTTTAGCTTCTTTGAGAATAGGTTGGGGTTATGGCCCAAAAAAAATTATTGAAGCACTTTATAAAATTAAACCCCCATTTAATGTAAATAAAATTGCTCAAATATTTGCAAAAGAATCTTTAAAAGATAAAAAATTCGTTGATAAGTCAGTTAAACATAATTTAATTTGGTCAAAAAAATTAAGAGATTATTTTATAAGTAAAAACATCAAGACTAACAAGTGTTCAGCAAATTTTTTTTTATTAGATTTTGAAAATTGTAAACGATCTGCTAGTTATGTAGCAAACAAATTAGAAAAAAAAGGAATTATTTTAAGAAAAATGGAAACTTATAATTTAAAAAATAAATTAAGATTAACCATTGGATCTAATCAAGAAAATAAACAACTTATTAAGAACATGAATATTATACTTAAATGATAAATAAAATATTAATAATTGGTTGTGGGTTGATAGGTTCTTCTATCTTAAGAGCTGTTTCGGAAAAAAGGATAGCGAAAAAAATATTTGTTTTTGAGAAATCAAGCTCAAATATTTCAAAAATAAAAAAAATTAAAGCGCCTCTTGAAATTACAAAAGATTTAAAAAAAATTGTACCTGAGGTAGATATGATAATTTTTTGCACCCCTATGAGTGAATATGAAAGAATCATATTAAAAATTAATAAGTATATAAAGAGCAAAACTTTAATAACAGATGTAGGATCTACAAAAGAAAAAAGTTTGTTTTTAATTAAAAAAAAGTTAAAAAAAAACATTTCTTGGATTTCCAGTCATCCAATTGCAGGTGCAGAAATGAGTGGACCTGAATTTGGTTCATCAAGTCTTTTTTTAAAAAAATGGTGTATTTTAATCCAAGAAAAAAATTGTAATAAAAAACATTTAATAATTTTAAAAAAGTTC
>CEVH01165387.1_pt1 | contig 11857 bp, 12 predicted proteins | sample 356521 | NCBI WGS metagenome assembly CEVH01 (sample SAMEA2623446, study PRJEB7988) | marine metagenome | isolation source: saline water (ENVO:00002010), including
AATTTCTTAACATCAGACTCATTAGACAATTCTTGGTTAAAATCGTCTGATGGCACACCCAATACAATAAAATTGTCGTTCTTATACCTATCATAAATCTTTTGAAGGCCAGAATACTGTGGAGTAAAACCACATTGAGAGGCTGTATTTACAAGTAGAACTACTTTATCTTTGTAATCTGATAACTTAATTTCTTCTCCAGTTATCGATTTTATGTTAAAATCGTAAAAACTACCTTCTGATGAATTAGAATTTGAAGAAAAAAACATTAAAGCAAATAAAATAAATAATTTACGCATTATTACTAATTTAATCATTTACATTTAAATTAAAAGGATTTATTTTTAATTATACATTTATGAAATCTATAAAATATTTTTTATTATTAATTTTATTATATTCATGTGCAGGAGAATCTTTATTACCAGTAAAAGGTCCTGAAGGAGAGCCGGGGTCTGAACTTAATCTAGCAGAGTTTGAAGATATTCCCATTCCACTTAACTCAAAGTTGGATAAAGAAAAATCAATTATCATTTCAAAAAGTAGGGGTTGGCTTGGAAGATTAACTTTCGACACATCTGAATCTCAAATTACTGTATTCGATTTCTTTAGGAATGAATTACCTAAATTTGGTTGGAAAAAGTTATCTGAAGTTTCATCAGACACCAGTCTCTTAAATTATCAAAATCAAAGTAGAATTGCTTCAATCCAAATTTCTGATAACACTTTCTTTGGTTCTAATGTTTCGGTAACTGTTTCTGAAGTAGAGGCAAATTAAACTTTAATATTTAGTGATCTGTTTTAACCAACTCGCTTTAATTTCTAGACTAATTTCATCACTGTAAAATCTATTTTTTTTTGATTGTCCGATTATATCTAATATAACTCTTTCCGGACAGTTTATGCTGATTAATCTTTTAATGAAAGATTTTCTAAAAGATATAAGATTTTTATTAGAAATAATCTTTTTAAATTTAAAGTTTAATTTGTTTATCAAGAGAGTTTTCTTTTTTTTTGATGTAAAAAAGTCAGTGAACTTCGTGTTACTTTTTATTTTTTTCAAGGCCCACAAAGCCATGCCTACTAGAGGGACTGTTCTTAATCTACTAACGTTATGGATTTTTCTAAATCTATTTGACCTAATGATTACAAAAGGTAAATAGCTATCTAAATAAATATCATCAATAGTCACCCCAACAACTTCTCTAATAGTGCAACCGGTATCCATTAATAATAAAATTATTAAAGACTCAAGATCTTGGGATTCTTTACATTTCTTTGCAATTAAAGATAACTCATCATCATTAATTTCTGTAGATCGAGTGTTTGATTTTTTTATTTTTTTTTTAAAATTTATTTTTTCTTTAATCTTTAGGTTTGCATAACCTATGAGAATAACTTCAACTACAGCTTTCAGAATAAGTTTAGCATTAAAGTTATTTTTAAGTAAAAAAAGTTGAAACTTTTCGTAATCATCTGAATTATATTCGTATATTGGCTTATCACCACAAATATCGATAAACAATCTTAAATTTTTTTTCTGAACAAACGAAACTAACTCTCTTTTATCTTGAGAAATATTTTTTAAAATTATTGAAAATAACGAAGATTTACTTTGAATATTAAAAAGTAGGCTTTCAATTGTCTTAACATTGTTTTTTTTTTGACTTGGATTGCCGGTTTCGTTGATTCTATTTTTTATATTTTCATAAATCTTATTTTTAGAAAAAAAAATATTTGTTACATAATCATCATATTCATCAAAAAATGTTAATTGATATTTTTTTATATTAAGTGTTTTTTTGTAGAAGACCTTAGATATATAATTCTGTTTAGTTACATAATGAAACATCTTTTTATGTTCAAGAGCTTGCAACTTCGATCTTTGAACAGCAGTGGAAATTTTATTAGTTTTCAAGCAAACCTTAATATTTGTCTTGCCAATTATTTTTTGTATTTTTAGAGGAACTGCTCTCTGATACCAAAATTGATTTCCATGTTTATAAATGTATTTCACATTTAAATACTACATTTCTACCACAAATTATCAACTTTATTCTTGGTTGGTGCGGCCGAGAAGACTCGAACTTCCACAGGAAAAATTCCTACAACGACCTCAACGTTGCGCGTCTACCAGTTCCGCCACGGCCGCTCAAAGCTTTAATCAAATTCTAGTATAACTTGATCAACCTCAAGACTATCACCCTCCTTACAATTGATTTTTTTTATGGTGACTTTTTTCTCTGATTTAATAATATTTTCCATTTTCATTGCCTCAATAATTGCTAGAGGTTCATTTTCATCAATAACTTGACCCTCTTTAACTAAAAGTGAAACTAACAATCCTGGCATCGGGGCTAGCAATAATTTTGACTTGTCCTCTTCCTTTCTAGGTATCATTATTTTATTCAATTCTGAGTGTCTATTGGAGAGAACAATTAGATCCATGATACCCCCTTTATGATTTATCTTAAATTTAGGACCATCTCTATTAATTGCAAAGTAGTGCAGTTTATTATCAATTATTGCAGAAAATAAAGGATAACCAATTTTCCAATTACTTTTAATACTAAAATGTTTGTTAAGTAAATAAACATCGTAATTGTTGTTAAAATTATTAAAATTTATCTTAACATCTATGTTTTTTTCTCCATCAATAACTCTCCAGAAGTTTCCTACAGTCTTATTAAAACCTTTTAATTGATTTGAAATTGAGGCTGCCCTAAGCAAGTATTGAAAATTAACAAACGTCGCTACACAGTAAAGTATCTCTTTATTTTCAATCTCAATGTTATAAGAATTATACCCATCAGGATATTCTTCTGAAATAAACGATGTTGAGTAAAGACCTGAATGAAAATTTTTCTTTTGCAGAATATTTGAGAGAAAGTCCCTATTTGTTTTTACACCTTCAATATAATATCTATCAAGAGCATTTATCATTTCCTTAATTGAAGAGTCTCTTGTTTCGGAATGTGTGCATAATTTTGAGATCATTGGATCGTAAAACATACTTATCTCAGAGCCTTCAACTACACCAGAGTCAATCCTAACATTCTTACCTTGAGGCTCAATATATCTAGTTAATCTTCCAATTGATGGTAAAAAGTTTTTTGAGGAGTCCTCTGCGTAAATTCTGCATTCAATTGCACTTCCGTTAAATTTAACGTCATTTTGCTGAATTTCTAACTTTTCTCCGTATGCAACTTTAATCATTTGCTCAACTAAATCTATTCCTGTTATTAACTCCGTAACGGGGTGCTCAACTTGAAGTCGAGTATTCATCTCTAAAAAATAAAAGTTTTTATCTTTATCAACAACGAACTCAACAGTCCCAGCAGAATAGTAACCAACTGCTTTAGCAAGTTTAATGGCTTGATCAACCATTTCGTCTCTAAGAGCGTAATCAACAAATGAACTTGGTGCCTCTTCAATAACCTTTTGGTGTCTCCTTTGAATCGAACATTCCCTTTCACCCAGATGAATAAAATTCCCAAATTGATCGCCTAGAACCTGAATTTCAATATGTTTAGGAAATTCAATAAACTTTTCCATAAAAACTCTATCATCACCAAAGCTAGATTTTGCTTCGTTCACGGCAGAATTAAAGTTTTCTTTTAATTCTTTTTCGTTAAATGCAATTCGCATTCCTTTCCCGCCCCCTCCAGCTGAAGCTTTAACCATCAATGGAAAACCAATTTTTTCTGCTTCAGATATTGCTTTTTTTATATCTTCTATAACATTTAATCCTCCAGGCACAACTGAAACACCCGCCTCGTTGGCAATTTTTTTTGATTCAATTTTATCACCCATCAAGGAAATTGCTTGACTCGGCGGACCAATAAAAATTTTTCCAATTTTGTTGACTTCATCACGAAACATAACATTTTCAGATAAAAAACCATAACCAGGATGAACGGCATCTGCATTTGAATTTTCAATTGCTTTAATAATCTTTTTTACAACAAGATAACTTTCAGCTGATGTATTTCCACCAATATTTACAAATTCATCAGCCAAGTTAACATGCGGTGAGTTGAGATCCGGGTCTGAACAGATAGCTACTGTTTTAATACCCATTTTTTGCGCGGTTTTGATTACTCTGCAAGCAATCTCTCCTCTGTTAGCTATTAAAATTTTTTTAAACATCTTTAAAATTTACAATGGAATATTGTCATGTTTTTTCCAAGGGTTAGTCAATTTTTTATTTTTTAACATTTCCAATGATCTACATATCCTCTTTCTTGTGGTATTGGGCATAATCACATCATCTATAAAGCCTCTACTCCCGGCAACAAAAGGGTTAGCTAATTTTTCTCTGTACTCATTTGTTTTTTGTTCAATTTTGTCTTTATTACCAATCTCTCCTCTGAAAATAATTTCGACTGCACCCTTTGGTCCCATAACAGCAATCTCTGCTTGCGGCCAAGCATAATTTACATCTCCTCTAAGGTGCTTAGAACTCATAACATCATAAGCTCCTCCATAAGCTTTCCTTGTTATCACGGTAATCTTAGGGACTGTAGCCTCTGCAAAAGCAAACAAAAGCTTAGCTCCATGCTTTATTATACCGTTGTATTCTTGGGATGTTCCTGGCAAAAATCCCGGAACATCAACAAAAGTAATTATCGGTATGTTGAAACAGTCACAAAAACGAACAAACCTTGCAGCTTTTCTTGCTGAATTATTATCCAAGCAACCTGCAAGCACCATTGGTTGATTAGCTACAATACCAATGGGTGATCCAGTCATTCTTGCAAAACCAGTAATTATGTTGGCTGCATAGTCTGGTTGAGTCTCAAAAAAGTCCCTATCATCTACAACTTTTGTAATTAATTCCTTCATATCATAGGGTTTATTTGGGTTATCTGGAATTAATGTATCCAGTGAAAACTCTATTCTGTCTGCAGGGTCTTCAGATTTTCTTAAGGGCGGTAATTCTTTATTTGATGATGGAAGAAAGCCCATAAACCTTCTTAATTGGAATAACGCCTCAACATCATTTTCAAAAGCCAAATCAGATACACCAGATTTCTTCGTATGCGTTGAGGCACCTCCTAATTCTTCATGACTCACTTCCTCGTGAGTAACTGTTTTTAGAACATCAGGGCCTGTTACAAACATATATGAGGTATCACGAACCATAAAAATAAAATCTGTCATAGCAGGACTGTAAACAGCACCCCCTGCGCATGGACCCATAATTACTGAAATTTGAGGGATGACCCCAGACGACAAGACATTTCTTTGAAAAACCTCAGCATAACCTGCCAATGATGCCACGCCCTCCTGTATTCTTGCTCCACCAGAATCGTTCAAACCAATCACAGGTGCACCCACCTGCAATGCCTTGTCCATTATTTTGCAAATTTTTTCAGCATGAGACTCTGATAATGATCCACCAAAAACTGTAAAATCTTGACTGAAAACAAATGTCAATCTACCGTTTATTGTACCGTAGCCAGTAACAACCCCATCGCCAGGAATTTTTTGTTTGTCCATATCAAACTCCGAGCATCTATGTTCAACAAACATATCCCATTCTTCAAACGTACCCTCGTCCAAAAGAACTTCAATTCTTTCTCTAGCAGTTAATTTACCCTTTTTATGTTGACTCTCCTGCCTTTTTTTTCCTCCACCAACTATAGCAAGATCTCTTTTCTGATTTAACTTTTTTAAAATTTCCTTCATATCAATAAAACTATATCAAACTAATATATACGAATTAATTTATATTTTTAAAAAAAATTGAAATATTTTTTAAGATTTTAATACTCTGCAAATCAATTTTTTTTTGTTCATCCACATATCCCCAAATTTCTTGTTGAAAGTTATTTTCAATATTTGTCAATTCAAAAAGCTTATTATAATTAAAACGTCCTACAGTAAAGAAATAACTCAGTATAACAGATTTGGTTAAACATGTGAGTTTATAAATACAAGAAAGTAAAAAAACATTTTGATTTAATAAATATTCTTTAAAACGAACAGCATTCAATTTTTTTGGATTAAGACTCAGATTTTTTACTAGGTAAAGCTTCATTCGAAATTTTTTTGAAAAATCTTCTACATATTGATTAAGTTTTTTATTAATTAATGCTTGAAGTTTTTCATCTTCAAAATATCTGTAGAGTATTAAATCATTTTCCAAATAATCTAATAATATATTTACAATTTTTTTTTTATCATTTTCATCTAAAGCACAGGAAAAAAATGTCAAGTTAATAAGAGAATATTGATCTTTGTTTTGAGTTATAACAACATTTTTAATTAAAGAGTCTGCGTGTTTTTTATTATAAACAAATAAAGGTTTATTTTTTTCAACAAATATTTGTTTTTCTTTAACGTAAAATAAATACTTATCATTTTTTTTTAAAAAGGTTCTCATAGTAATATTTTTATTTTATCTTCAATTTTGTCAAAATTTACATTCATTCTTGAAATTGCTTCCTTAAAGTAGTCAGGTATTGGAGCTATCAATTTTATCAATATTTTTTTCTCACTTTTAAATTCAGTATAATAGGAATGCAAAAAAAAATTACTGTTGTCTGTAAGTCCGAATCTCTTATCCCCCAATATTGGATGGCCAATCATGCTGAAGTGTTTTCTAATTTGATGTTTTCTCCCAGTCAATGGAGATGCTAAGACGAGAGAAACTTTATTAAAATATGTTATTAAAGTATAATTAGTGGTTGCGGAATTTTCTTTTTTATTTGTTATAATAGGTATCTTAATCTCTCCGATCTTATCTTTTATTAAGCCTTTAACTAATAATAAATATTTTTTTTTAATTTTTCTTTCTCTAAAAATTTCTCCAAAAAATTTTGCAGATTTTAGGTTTCTTGCAATCAATAACAAACCAGAGGTATTTTTATCAATTCTGTGAATAAGCTTTGGTCTCTCCTTCAATTCATACTTTAGAGAGTCAAGCAGCATATCAATATTTAGTTTAATATTTGTACCACCTTGAACTGCTATTCCACTAGGTTTATTCAATGCAATAAATTCATCATTTTTGAAGATAACCCACTTTTTTATCTCCTCAGCGAACTTAAGTTTTAATCCAATATTTAGGTTTTTTTCTTTTTCATGATTAATAAATATGAATAAATTAACTCTATCTCCAGTATGAACAACAAAAGAATTTTTTACTTTTCTTTTATTAACCTTTATTTGTCCTTTTCTAATTATTTTACAAATAATTGGATAACTCAGGTTAGGTTTTATTTTTTTTAGCCAATAATCAATTCTATGGCCATCGAAATCCTTATCTATGATCCACTCATTTTCCGAATTTTTACTCATTAAAATGAATTAAAAAAAAATTATTTTTTTGTTTCAGTTTTTTTGTTCTTTTCAGAAAGTTCAGGCTTTTGATTTTTCTTCTCAACCTTTTCTGGGTTAATTGTTTTTTCAGTGTTTTCAGGAAGGTCTTTAGAATTAACCTCAGATTCTTCTTTGTTTTTTAGTCTAAGTTTGTCTTGAAGTCCCTTGGCATTTTCATCTCTATCAACAAGCTCTATTATGGCTTTAGGTGCGGAATCACCATACCGATAACCAGACTTTAAGATTCTAACATATCCTCCATTTCTCTTACTATACCTTTTTGCCAATATGTCGAAAACTTTGCTTACCAGTTTCATGTCTCTTAAATAGTCATATACTTTTCTTCTGGAATGAAGATTATTGGTTTTGCCTTTGTGAAGAAGCTTTTCAACAAAGGGTCTCAAATCTTTAGCCTTTGGTAGGGTTGTTTCAATTTGTTCATTCCTAATCAAAGATTTCGATAAGTTTTTGAGTAAAGAAATTCTGTGGCTCGATTTTCTATTGAGTTTTCTTCCTGAAATTTTATGTCTCATTTATCTTCCTTTAACCTTTAGTAAGGGTCATCTAACTTTCTTCTAATTTCGTCTATATTTTCTGGAGGCCAGCCCTCAATCTTCATACCTAGTTCAAGATTCATAGTGGTAAGGATCTCTTTAATTTCATTTAAAGATTTTCTACCGAAGTTTGGTGTCCTTAACATTTCAGATTCAGTTTTTTGGACTAAATCACCTATATATATTATCTCATCATTTTTTAGACAATTTGCGGATCTTACTGATAGTTCTAACTCTTCTACTTTTCTCAACAAATTAACATTTAATGTTGGCTCCTCAACAGCAGGTGCGGAAACTTCATCTACCGGCTCTTCAAAATTTATAAACATTTTAAGTTGTTCATCAATAATTCTTGCTGCAAAAGCTACAGAATCTTCAGGCACAACTGACCCATTAGTTTCTATATTCATTATTAACTTGTCGTAATCTGTAACCTGGCCTACTCTTGAGTTCTCAACCCTAAATGATACACGTCTAACAGGAGAGAAAAATGAATCGATAAAAATTGTCCCAAGCGGTGCGTCTCCACTATTGTTGTGTTTAACCGCAGGCACGTAACCTTTACCTTCTTCAACAGTTAATGATATGTTTACATTAGCTTTAGAGTCTAATGTACAAATATGTAAATCTTTATTCAATACTTCGACGTGTGCGCCACAATCGATATCAGCTGCTTTTATCTCTTTTGGTCCTTTTGCATTGATTAGTATTTTTGTGCTTTCAACATCATTTAATTTTAGAGCTAACTGCTTAATATTCAAAATAATTTCAGTAACATCTTCAATGACACCGGGTATTGAGGAAAACTCGTGGGTGATACCTTCTATCTTTATAGATGTAACAGCTGCTCCTCTTATTGATGATAACAAAACTCTTCTAAGCATATTACCTAGAGTTTGGCCATATCCACTTTCAAGTGGCTCAGCAACTAATTCTGCGTTTGTAAAATTATCTTTATCTTTAACAAACTCAATTTTTCTTGGTTTAATAAGTTCTTTCCAGTTTTTATTAATCACTATAATTACCTCATTAATTTTTGTTAAACTCTTCTTTTTTTTGAAGGTCTGCATCCGTTATGTGGGATAGGTGTTACATCCTTAATAACGGTTATATTTAATCCAGTTGAGCCTAGAGCTCTAATCGCAGACTCTCGTCCATTACCAGGGCCTTTTATTATAATTTCAATATTTTTCATTCCATGCTCAATAGCTTTTTTTCCAGCCTCTTCCGCTGCAAGCTGAGCAGCAAAAGGAGTAGATTTTCTTGAACCTTTGAAACCTTTGTTACCAGATGATGACCAGGAAACAGTGTTACCAGTTGTATCAGTGATGGTAATTATGGTGTTGTTAAAAGTTGAGTTAATATGAGCTACTCCGAACGGTATATTTTTTTTTACTTTCTTTTTTGATTTTGAGCTTTTAGAAACCATTTACTCTACACTGCTTTCTTTTTACCAGCTATGGGGATTGCTTTACCTTTTCTTGTTCTGGCATTTGTATGAGTACGTTGACCTCTCACTGGAAGCTTATTTCTATGTCTTAGCCCCCTGTAGCAGCCCAGGTCAGTTAGTCTTTTTATGTTTGACGAAACAGACCTTCTTAAATCACCTTCAACAACATAATTTTTATCTATACATTCTCTGATTTTAATTATTTCATCCTCTGTTAAGGAATTTACTCTTTTGTTCTTATCAATATTTACAGACTCACATATATCATTAGAAAATTTTTTACCGATACCGAAAATATAGCTTAGAGCTATTACTAGTCTTTTGTTACTTGGAACGTTAACTCCTGCTAATCTTGCCACTTTTAAAACCTCAGTAAATACAGATTTGGATTATATTTTCTTTTTTTTTTAAGTCAACACTATCTAGCTAATTATCTTTAATATTTGTTGACTCACATTTTCAATTGAAGACATGCCATTAACCTCATTAAGAATTCCTTTTTTTTTGTAGTACTCAACAATTGGAAAAGTGTTAGATTTATAAACTTCAATTCTCTTCAATAGGGTCTCAATGTTATCATCGGATCTTCTATCCTCAATATTTGTTTCATTAATTCTTTTTAAAATTCTGTCCCTCAAAATTTCATGATTAACATCAATAAAAATAGCTTTATCAAGAGATACTAAAATTTCTTTTAATGATTGATCTAGTACAGTTGCTTGATTTAAATTTCTTGGAAATCCGTCAAAAATAACATTTCTACTTTTTAGTTCTGATATTTTTTCAACAATTAACTGAATCACAATATTATCCGGTACTAAATCACCATTATTCATTATTCTACTAATTTCTTGACCTAAAGAGGAATCTTTACTTGCAACCTTTTCCCTCAACAAATCGCCAGTGGAAAGTTGTACAAAGTGATGCTCATCTACTAAAAATTTTGATTGTGTTCCTTTTCCACTTCCAGGTGGACCAAGCAATACAACCTTCATCACCTACCTCTTCTAAGATTAGATTTTTTTATAAGACCTTCATATTGATGAGCAAGCAGGTAAGACTGTATTTGAGTAACTGTATCCATTGTCACACTAACAACAATCAAGAGACTAGTGCCACCAAAGTAGAAGGGAACTTGATACTTTGAAATTAACAACTCCGGTAGAAGACAAATGAAAGACAAATAAATAGCACCAAGCACTGTCAAACGTGTCAAAATATAATCTAAATAATTCGCAGTATTTTCTCCTGGTCTTATACCTGGGACAAAACCACCATATTTTTTGAGGTTATCAGCAGTATCTTTAGGGTTAAAAACTATTGCTGTGTAAAAAAATGCGAAAAAAACTATCATTGCAGTGTACAATGAAAGATAAACTGGGTGACCTCTACTTAAAAATTGACTAATTGTATTTAGCCATTCCGGACCACCACCAGCATTAAAACTTACAAAAGTAATCGGCAATAACAAAAGTGAACTTGCAAATATAGGAGGGATCACACCAGCTGTATTGATTTTTAATGGTAAATGTGATGAGCTAGCAACACTACTCCCCGCTCCTTGTTGTTGCCTTTTTGGATATTGTATTGTTATTCTTCTTTGAGCTCTTTCAATAAATACCATAAAAGCGATTACTGCAATAGACATGACTATCAAAAAAACAATAAAAAGTGTTGATAATGCCCCAGTTCTTCCCAGTTCAAACGTTGTGCTCAGTGCAACAGGTAATTGCGCTACAATTCCTGTAAAAATTATCAGTGAAATTCCGTTTCCAATTCCCCTTTGGGTAATTTGCTCTCCAAGCCAAACAAGAAAGATGGTTCCTGAAACTAAAGTTATAACTGTGGTAAATCTAAAGAACATACCAGGGTCCATTACAGCTTGAACACCCTGACTATTTGACATATTTTCTATACCTACAGCTACGCCATAACCTTGAACTGTTGCAAGAAAAACTGTTCCATAACGAGCGTATTGATTTATTTTTTTTCTACCTATTTCACCTTCTTTTTTAAGTTGTTCCAGTTGGGGTGATATAACTGTTAAGAGTTGCATGATAATGCTTGCCGAAATATAAGGCATTATATTTAGAGCAAAAACTGTCATCCGACCTAATGCACCCCCTGCAAACATGTCAAACATTCCTAAAATACCCCCAACATTTGCGCTAAAAACTTTTTCCAAAGCAACTGGATCAATCCCCGGTAAAGGGATATATGATCCAATTCGGTAGACAATAAGACCGAGGAGAGTAAATATTATTCTTTTCTTCAGATCCTCAGCTTTTGCTATAGAGCCTAGATTAATTCTGGATGCAATTTGTTCGGAGACAGAGGCCATTACTTATTTTTCTTTTTGGTTTTTATTATTTTTTTTTCTTTTTTATCGGTTGTTGATTGTGAAGCTTTATTTTTGTTATCCACTATTTTTGACTCAACTTTTTTTTTTGTTTTTAATATTCCTTTTTCTTTTTTATCGGTTTTTGATTGTGAAGTTTTCTCTGTGTTATTCACTATTTTTGACTCA
>CEVH01009065.1_pt1 | contig 11856 bp, 21 predicted proteins | sample 356521 | NCBI WGS metagenome assembly CEVH01 (sample SAMEA2623446, study PRJEB7988) | marine metagenome | isolation source: saline water (ENVO:00002010), including
TCTAATAAATTATCATCATAATCGTACCAAGCGGTACATTTAGGACATAACCATCCAGATACAACATTCATTACGTCCATCATTACTACTTTTTGTGTATCTAATAACGGTTTGTCACAAACAATACAAATTTCTAAAGAACTATGTAATCCAATGTCATGAAGTGTGAGATGTGTCATCGATTCTTTTCTCAGCATGAGCCAGTACCTTCGCCTTTCCCCCATTCAATCGTTTCAGCTGTTCTTCACTAAATCCTTGGAATACTGTCAATGACTCAGTCTTTTTCTCATTAGGAAACATATTTGCAATTTTCATTAACAATTCAATCGCTCTTAGTTTGTCTCCATCCTTACCGTCTATGTTGTCTATGACATTCTTTGTTTGTTCAAGTAAATAGTGTTTCGATGCTCCTATATCACTAAGTATCGCTTCTATTTCTTCAGTAACCAATTTTTGTACTCTTTTCGTTTTAAGTAAGCTTCTTGATGTTTCTTTCGCATAGGTTTCTTTTTTTGTTGGAAACACACGCAAATAAGCTTCTGTTGGGTTCATACCCTTTGCCACGTACTTAGCAAACAGAAACTCTTTGTTTGTGGGTTTAGTACGTTCTTCACGAAGTTTATTACAGAACTTGTTGTTTGAAAACGAGTAGATGTTTTTTGGTGGTAGACCACCCATCTCTACGTTAGGGTTCGTAGTGTATGTACCTAAAATGGTTCTGACGTAAGGCATATTCTTTCCTGCCCCTGTTTTCATGTTGCTACGCTTAAGAATCCTACAAACTTGTAAGTCATCTGTCAATACCCATTGTCCTTCTTTGGATTTTCTCCAATTGGACACTAGTTTCTCATTAGGGTATACAGTACGAAACTCATCAACGTTTTCGTAAAGATACTCTGTATTACGAGAAATAGTCTTCGTGTGCATCTACACTACTCCCAACCTGTCGATTAGGTGCCCAAGGCCACCCCTCCGAGTATAGATGTTATAGGAAACAGTAATCATGTTTACTCCTACTGGTTTCCATCTATCGTCTGCCCCCAGACGAAAGTCTTTCCTTTGTGAATGTCGACAACATCCAATCTAAATTCTCCTGTGTCAAACCAATCAATGATACCAAAACAATGTGCCCAGTTATGTAATCTACCACGTAACCACTTGTTTTGTTCTCTAGACATATCTTTTAGACAACCTAGTGACCAAGAACCTATAGTACCATTAAGTTTTGTACCTGTCATACGTTGTATGTCGTGTGTATGACCATATACGATATTAGCACCGTAGGTATCCAAGTGTTTCTTAGCATGATTGACCGTTGCAAAGGCTCCGTGTATAAATGTTAGTTTACCAATACGTAAAGGGTAGTTATACGGTAAATATTTGTATCCACGTTCGTCCCACCTACAGGCTTTTCTAAACGTATAGTCTTTCATGTACGGATATCGTTCTACAAACGCATCCAACCATTCGTCATGATTACCAGCACATATGTACCGTTCTTTACATTTTACCTCATCTAATACCTTATCGAACATATCGATACCTTTATTGACTTCTTCTATCTCTTTGTCAATAAAAGGTAACTGATATTCAAGTTCTGGCAACTTTTTACCCTTGTATTTCCAGGCTGAGACGCTTTCCCACTCACCGACATCACCTAAATTTATAAAAATATTAGGTTTTACCAGCTTTATAGCCTTTAACACTACATTGACCGCAGTTTGGTCATGTATTGGAAAGTGTTGGTCAGGTATTACAATCGCTCGTCTATGCTTTTTTCGTCTTGACATCTTTTTTGTCGTCTTTTCTGTGGTACATGACTAATTTATCTTTTTTACGTTGTATTTCTGTAGCCTTTTGGTCTCTAGACATAGAGATACCAATCATACCACCCTCTGATTTAAACTTATCTGAACCGTTACCGACAGCTTCTACACAAACTAAGTGTCTAAGACTACAATCACAACACCATAGGTAGAAAAACGACTCAGCGTCCACTACCATAGCCTCGTTATCAAATGTTCTTAAGTGCATATTATGCCTTTCTTAACTATTTTATCGAAATAGGTACAGCCTTTGTCTACAACACAAGGTTTGTTCACGTATTTACTGTCTAATCTCATCAACAACTTGTTATCTTTACGTTGAAACATACAACCTAAGCAGTTGCCGTTGTCAAAATTAGCACAGTTCCTACGTGCTACTTGTATTTGGCTGTCCATAACGGTCATAATATACGTTTAGACTCGCAAACATTCAATAAGTTTCAGAAAATGGAGCACATATATATTATATATACTATATATAGTATATATATAAATTATATATAGCTTAAGCTAAACTAATAAGCTATATAAGCTTAAGCATAAGCTATGTTTATTATTATAGAAAATATATACAAAAAAATTTTTTAAAGTTAATTGCGTGAAATTAGAGTAATCAGAAAGTAGGAATTTGAAAAAGGTTGAAAATTTAATTATTTTGAGTGTAGGTCTTTTATTGTCGACCCATACGGGGGTGTATGTTTTCGTCCTCTGTCGTATTTGGTTGAAAACCATATATCTCGGTCGGTGGAATTGAGTTTTGTCATATAATAAATAGTATGGATAGTTTTTTGAGGAAAATTCCGACCGTCGATACAACCAACGACTACTTCCATTAACTGAAAGGGAAGTCCACCACGTATTAAGACTATAAGGATGAATTATATATTTGTTTATTACATTACTACATATTAATTTAACGTTATGAAAACAGTTAACAACAAAACGGAAGGAGTCCAAGTTATGGCAGGAAATAAGAAACTTAGCGACTTGGTTTCGTCTGACGTTACAATCGAAACACCGACTACAGATGTTAAGGATGTTGTAAAGACTAAAGAGACAAAGTTGTCTAAAAAGTCTGTAATGGATATACTTAATAATCTTGATGGTTTCGACACTAAAGAACAACAACAGATAAAGGATGTATTCAAGACACTTGAAGAAAAAGGAAAAGTTACAAGTGGTCAAGGTGGTGGTAGTTCTTTTGAGACTGAAGAAATGACACAACTTCGTCATAAATTCGGTTTAGAGGTCGAAATGGTAAGTAAAGGACACGATGTAACGAAAACAGGTGTAAAGAAACATTATTTGATGGATAAAAACGGTAAAAAACGGTATCCAATGTTATACTTTAGAACTGTTGACCAGATGAACAAGAAAACTAAGTAAAGGAACCTAAGTAAAAAGAGGGTTGTCTTGATTGATGACCCTTTTTTTACAACTTATTTCAAGTAACTTAACAAAATAAACTATGTATACAGAATTAAACACAATAAACGATAAAAAGATACAAATAACAGTTTCAACCGATTCAATAACTGAAACACAAGATATTAATTTTACGTGTAGACAAAGTACTATTTTATATATTGAAAGGTTACAAACTAACCTTCAAGGTACACAACAAAAGATTTGTATAAACGATACATTACGCGGAATCACATTTAAACACAACTTAACACAATCTACAAAAGAATCACAAAGTAAACAAAAAAGACTAAAAACAGATAATGTAAAGTACAAACCGAACGAACTTGTAGTATGTGAAAAAAGTAATGCTGAAATAAATCGTGAGCGTATTGAACAGATAATGTTAATTTTAGAACTCAATAAAATTCAAGAGGTAGAGAATCTTGTTAAGCAATACTTCTCACCTAAAACTTACGGGTAGCGTGCAGTTTGTCATACAACAAACCACAACTCTCTCCTTCCACAAGTCGCGCTACCCTAGACTTACTAAAAAGGAAGGAAAGTAAGATGCAAGAAAACAAACAGAGTAAAAAGAAACTCAAAGTTGCAACGTTAGATTGTTGTTTATGCGGTAAACAAATCGATGAACAAGTAACGAAAGCTAATAAAGTCTATTGGACTGAAGGACACAATGCAGAGCCATTGAACAAAGGTAGATGTTGTACCAAGTGCAACAACGAGAAAGTAATACCTTTTCGTATGTTGTGCGTTGTAGATGATAGACTTGAAAGAATAAACTCGTTGCTCAAACAAGTCATACACTCCGCTAAAGTAGATGGTACAGATAACATACACGCGTTGAAATATCAACTAAAGCTAATGCGGAAGGTTGAACGTGAAACTCGTAATGTAACGCAATTGATAAGTGGTGATGTAGATGGAAAGTAAACAACAAATCATAGATTCGTGCAAACATAAGACTAGCAGACAAGTGTTAGATATGATACGTGAAGCTAAGTTAAATGATGCACCAACTAGGACTATACAAATAATGCAACAAATAGCAGACGAACGTAACACTGCCGAAAAAGAACGTACATCACGTATTGCTGTTGGTATGTCAGCGTGGGTAAACTATTGCAGAGAATCAAGACTTTACAGATTTTTAGAATGGTTAGGTCTTAGATAGTATGCAAACCTTTTTACCATACGAGGACTTCAAACGTAGTGCTGAAGTACTAGATGATAAAAGACTCGGTAAGCAACGTGTAGAAGCTATGCAAATATACAAAGCGTGTGTACTCGATGACTATGGCTGGAAGTCCCATCCTGCTGTAAAGATGTGGGTGGGGTATGAGTACGCACTGCTTGAGTATATGAATGTTATGATAAAAACGTGGATAGAGCGGGGTTTTAATAATACTATGGGTATCGCTAGATTTGACACAAAGATAGTTATGCCAGAGTGGTTAGGTGATGATGACCTCCACGCATCGCACCGAAGTAATTTATTGCGTAAAGATAAAGATTTTTACTCCAAGTACAATTGGAGCGAGCCAGATGATATGCCATATTACTGGTGTGGATTCGGCAAAGAAGATAAACAAATAAAACAAAGGAATAGCAATGAATCCTAAAGAAAAAGCACTAGACCTTTTTCCAGACATCTTTATAGGTGATGAGAAAGAAGAAGTGCGCAACCCATACAGCGGTGATTCTACTATGTTAGAGCCAGAAGCTGTAGCTGTCTATGACCTTATCAAAGGTGCAGAAGTACTCGGTATTTGGAAGATTGTACGTCTTGGATGCGATTGGTTCAAGCAATACTATCCTAAAGAGTATTTCGTTTTACTTGATTAAAGAACTATACAATAGTCGCAGAACGAAGCTGCGTTAACAATAAAACACAAAACAAACAAAAAGGTTACAAAATGCAAATAACCGTCAAGAAGATACACAAGTCGCTGAATGAGAACGGCTATATCTGCAACGTACCATTTGCTGCTAGTATAACAAGTGCCATCAAAACAAAACCTGTTAGTGGTGCTTTTTTATACGGGCCAGCTGGTACGGGTAAAAGTTACCTTCCAATAGTCCTGAGCAAAACGCTTGGTATAGATATGTATTTCTATCAATGTGCGCCAGGAACACGTGAAGATGACTTACTGCTCAAAATGTTTCCCAGCGAGGATACAAAGAGTGGTGTAGAGATAAAGAAGTCGACAGTATTCAAAGCGGCTGAAGCATCACATGAAAAACCAGTGATGTTAGTGCTTGACGAGTGGGATAAAACACGACCTACTGCTGATGGATTCTTTCTAGATTTCCTACAGTACGGACGTTTATCTATTCCTGGCACAGAAATCAATGCTAACCTAGAGAATATGTTTATATTCTTTACGGCAAATGATGAACGTGATTTTCACGAAGCATTGTTGCGTAGATTTCCCAAGATAGATGTTGACCCACTCGCTCCAAGTCTTGTTATGTCTGCATTAAAGATGACACATGATGGACATCCGCATTTAGGTAACGCTATCAAGTTATATGAACGTGCTGTTGTAAGTGGTATGAGTAAACCTGCTACAATACAAGAGATGCGTCAATTACTTGATGCTATTACTTTATTAGGTAATGGTAGCGATTGGGATAATCTTGTTTATCAGTACATTACAAAGACGCCAGAGAATCATAAATTACTGTGCGAATCTAAAGGTATTGAAGAAGTTAAGTCCGATGAGCTAAAGTTAGATGTTAAAGAGTTTGAAGGTAAGATAAAAGAACAACAGCAAGAAAATACAGACATCTGTATGCCTCAAGTTGTTAAATATCATACCAATACAGTATCTGATGCATCTGATACTTTGCCTGATGATAGTGATGTATACGGTATGTATGATTATAATGAAAAAACCTACTCGTATAATGCACATAGCGCTTATCAAAATGATGTAGATAGTCCTAATGCAAATGTTGTTAATGACTTTCATTTAATACAAGACAGACTAGTTGCTAAGAAACCGTTACAGTTAACAGATGTTATACATAAGTTTCACTATAACAATCTACACAAAGATGTAGCTGGTGAAATTGTTGTCGTAGACAATGATGTAACATTTGCTGATTTGAAGTTGTTACCATATTGGCGAGACTGGGTAATTAGATACTACAGTAACAAAGAAGTTGTAGCTCGATACGTACGTCAACGCGACAAATCTAATGATGTTAAAGGTCTTACGATAGATATGCGATGGACTAAAGAAGATGGATTAACTCTTATATGTTGTGCAGACGAGATGAGAGATATAAGTTCTTTTCTTGGTAGAGGTACTAAACGTACACGATTTCTTACAGGCTCTAGTTACAATTTAGTCAGTACACCTCTTACAGCTATTAACTCACCGAGTAAACTACGAGGTCAACATGGCAGGGTAAATATACGTAAACTTGTATATTACAATCATATACATTATTCTGCTTTGTTGTACAACGACGATAAAATGATTCCATGTTTTACTGAATTATTGCAGGATGCTCGTTGTGTTGAAAACACAGGTGATAAAGTCATCTATAAGTTGCAAGGTTGTACATTTACATTCGATGAAACAACAGATGATGAGTATATCAAGTGCTCTATAGACATATATGGTACACCCACTCGTAGCACATTGTTAGGTTTATCAGAAATATCTGAGAACTTTACAGTTAATCATGGGTGCGGTATTCCCATATACAACGCAGTTAGAACAAACACCAAATTACTTAGCAAGCATTTGAAAAGTAGAGGTTGGAAAGTTCAAGGTAGAACTAGAACACTTATGCACAAATACTATAAAGGTATCAATCACTATCCAGTTATAGCAATATTGTTTGATAACTTTGTTATATTTGGTCATTCCTGGCATCCGTCAGGTAGCAAATCTGATGTACGATTGTTTAGTAATGCAGTTAAGATTGTAAATCAGTTAGCACAGAAAGCGGAACAGATTGTCTAAGTCTATAAAACGAGATTGGCGGAATTGGAATCCGCCATCTATACCAAGCAAACGCTCGTCTCCTGCGGTATCTGAGGGGTTAGATATTGTAGGGGCGAGCGGTGTAGATATAAAACCTCGCGAAGACAAAAACCCTAATGCTGTTCGAACATTTACTGTAAGTGCTACGAAAAAATCATTACCAACAGTAAAAAGAGTATCTAACTCCCAACTACAGAAATTAAAACTACAACATGGTGAACATTTCGATGCTCGTGTAGAGCGTTTTAAACACCACGCTGAAGAATTACTTGAATGGGATGATGATTTTGAGTATGGAATTAATAGAAAGGCAGCTCAGAGTACATTTAAAGCACATATTGAATCAAAAGACAAAAGATTACAAGGTTTGTTTGCAAGAATGATATCTAAGTATGCTGAAGATATGGTAGGTGAAGCTATTATTGGTGATGATGAATGGAACATGGACGAGCTGATGTTAAGAAGTATTACAAGACGTAATATTTACAGTTGTAAACAGTCTAGAGAGAAAAGTCGTATTGCACTTGTACTAGACAGCTCACCAAGTTGTCAAAGAGAATCAACGTTATACCATACGTTAGCTACTCTTGCAAGTAAGATAGGTATGGTTGACATATACTTAGCTCCAAATGCAAGACTTACACAAGTGTTTAACCCAAAAACTAAAACTTACGAAAAGATATTTGCAGATTTAGGTCTGTCAAATATGACTAAGCAAAATTACATGAGTAACTATTTTAAGAACAGAGTAATATTCTTCTTTGGCGATTACGACGGTAGGACTATTATTAATCAATGTGCAGAACATAATACTATACATTGGTTCAATCAGGCTTATGATAGAACTCTTGTACATAGCAATAAATATCGCATCTACAAGTGTAGCAATCGCGATGACCTAATAACAATCATAAAGGGAATAAGATGAATAATAGAATAGAACAGTGCGAGGTAGCACTTAAAATACCGCCTGGCGATTACACAGATATTGATGATAAAAAAGGTGCTCAATTTGCTTTGAGTAATGATTTATCAAATATTATAAACGGATTACCGAATATAGCACCAAGCCTAGTGTACGTTACACTAAAATCATATTTTTCTGAGCGTAAGAATTTACACAGATTAATAGATAAGAATATTAAAAGAGCTTGTGTTACTTCAGTAATTGTAACATTAATGTCTGTAAAGCATGATATGATGGACGATGATGATATAAGCGACAAAGAGCTTATCAAAGGTCGTGAACTGTTTAAAAATGGTATTGCAGATATGAAAAAGGTCTTAAAATCACAGGCTAGACTTGATGATTTTGATAGTTATTCGCATGAACGTTATCAAGTAGTTAGTCAACCAGCTACATTTGATGATGATGGTAGTTATGTACCTTCGCACCTCGATAAACACTTAAACGGTGAAGCTTAAGCTATGGGTATGGATGTTTATGGGTTAGAACCCAATGGTGAGCAAAAACCAGACGTTAATTGGGATGACAGAGAGCAAGTCGACGCTTATTTTGCATGGCAAGATAACACAAAGGGTTCTTACTTCAGAGCAAATATATGGTATTGGCATCCTTTATGGACTTATGTAGTAGGTTCTTGTCAAGATATTCTTAGCAAAGAAGATATTGAGCGTGGATATGCAAACGATGGGCACATTATATCTAAAAAGAAAGCTATAAAAATATCTGAAAGACTGCAAGAACTATCAGAAAATGGTGATACACGTATCTATGCACAAGAATTTGAAGATAATCAAAATGCATATAAAGATGTAGAGTGTAATATTTGTGCTGGTACAGGTGTACGCAAAGGATGGGAAGGTTGGCAATCTGAGCTTGAATGGTTGAAACATCATGAATCGCTTGAAAACAACAATCATTTTCTAGACGGAAACTACGAAGTTGCTCACCATTGTAAAGGTTGTAATGGGTGCAAAGGAACAGGTAGACAAAAAGATTCAAGAACAAATTACGGTTTTGATAAGGACTATGTCAAGGAGTTTGCTGACTTTTGTAAATTTTCTGGCGGTTTTAAGATATGTTAAATACTATGCCTAAGCTTAGGCTTAAGCTTTGTTTAAGTAATAGATTTATTATCTATATATATAAATATATTACAATGTATTATTTAATACAAAAAAACATAAAAAAAGTATTTGATGTTAAAAATACATATATTAATTTCAATCAACAATAGAGGAAACAAATGGGTAAAATGAGAACTTTTAGGTGCGACGACGATACATGGCGGAATTTCAAATTACTTTGTACAATGGAGAATGTATCTATGCAAAACAAGTTAGGGGATATGGTCTCTGACTATGTTAAAACAAAGTTGCCTGAAACAAACTCTTTGCAAGTGAAAGATGTCAAAAGTAACTGAAATATACAACGATTACCTCAAACATTTAAATACAGCGAAGTCGAAGCGGTACGATGGGATGGAACAATGGTTTCATTCCTCGTCCGCTGGTTTGTGTGCTCGTAAACACTATTACTCAGCCGTAGAGAAGGTCAAAGGCAAAGAGGTTGACCCTGACACGCTAAGATTATTCAGGTTAGGCGATGTTGTACATACAGATATACAAAACGCGTTACAATGGTACGCTTCTACAAACGGTTCACGTATATTGATAGAAAAAGAACTGTTGTTGCCTGAACTTGGTGTGCGTGGTTTTATTGATTTAGTTATGGTAGATGATGGTGTACTGTATGACATAAAGACTTGCAACGATTGGAAATGGAAAACCATCTTTGGTAAAAAGTATAGAGACGAAAACGCTGTCAAGAACTATATGTTGCAAACATCAACCTATGGTTATTGGTATCAACAGCACTACCATACTGACCATCCAAATCTTAAGTCTATGAAATTATTATTTTATAACAAGAACAATTCACAAATGCGTGAATACGATATACCAATGTCAACAATACAAGAAGCTGTTGATTATTGGACAAATATTAAATCAGCTACTGAAATTGGATTGCCTGAGATACAAGTAGGTTTTGCACCTATGTACACGTGGGAATGCAGTGATAAATATTGTAGCTTTTATGAGGTATGTGGAGGAGGTATACACAATGACAAAAGATGAGTATCCATATAAAGGCATAACTGACCCAAAATACATTAAAGATAAAAAAGAATTATTTGCGAAACATTGTAACGGTTGGTATAGATACGTATATAGTAAAGCAAACAGAATTGATTTATTGAGTGATTTTGATAAAAAAATATTAAAAGATTTAAACTATGATGTACGCTGTAGTGAGAGTTAGGACTCAATTCTCGCAGGGTTTTCATCCTTTTACCCTTATGACGCAGGTTTTATGTTCATTTGCCTGTAGTTTGTGTACATCATGTTGTAACTATATGGACTTGGTTGCTCTACGCAGTAAGGCAATTGTCTTGCATGGTAGACAGCGAATCAACGCCATTTTCGTGGGTTTTTATTGTTTTTTCCAACGATATGCCAAGTCCTTGTTACATCAATTTTTATTAAAACACAAAACGAAAGGAAAGTAATGGGAGCTTTCAAGAACATGATAATTGAGCAAGAAGAAATGAATTATCAAGTGCCTGAAGATGTAGACATTGAATACTTTGTACAACACGAAGCTAATGTAATATCTAAAGAATCATTTGGTAAATCATTTAGTGAATTAGATAGTCATCAACAAAAAGAGGTTACATTAAGTGCGGAAAACAAAGTCTTAGGAATATGATTATGCCAGAAATATCAAGAGATGAAATGGTAGAAGATTTGTTACCACTTGGACTACACAAAGATTTGCTTGATGGTTTAGGAGATTCTATGATTAAAAGACTGCATGACCTCATAGGTTGGGCATCACCAGCATTTAAAGAAAGGAATGATAATGTCAAAGACAAAAAATAACAAACTGCTTCTATGGGAAAAAGTTGAAAAGACTGACGCAGAATTTACCACTAAGGTAAACCAAAGAGGTGGGTTTACAGCGATAGGAGCTATGTATCAAATCAAAAATGCAACTGAGGTATTCGGGCCATTTGGTAAGAGTAAAGGTGGCGGATGGGGTGTAAGGGACGAATCTTACACACCAATACTAAATGATTCACTTATTGTGTATACAGCAACAATGTATTATGATTATTTTGATGTGCAAGACAATGATAAAGGAACAGGCGAAAGTATTATAAAATTTGCAGGAGAATTTCCTATATCAAGTTCTATTAAAACAACTATGGGAAACAAGATAGATGATGATTGTATTAAGAAAGTTCAAACAGATGCTATTACAAAAGGTCTATCTCGTTTAGGTTTCAATGCTGACGTGTTTATGGGTAGATTTGATGATAACAAATATGTCAATGCTAATCCAACACCTAAGTCAACAAATGATAAGGAAGATTGGATATGAGCAACGTAGACGATTTACTAGACAATTTTGATGATGAGGATGTTTATTATGACCCACAAATGTCTACACTTGTGCCTGAAGGTTCCTACCCTGCAAAAATTGTAGACCTATATTCTAAGCGTATCAACACACAACGAGGTAACAGAGCATTGTTGTACAAACCAAAGTACAGACTGGATGATGCTGTACGTAACTATTC
>CEVH01043789.1_pt1 | contig 11850 bp, 12 predicted proteins | sample 356521 | NCBI WGS metagenome assembly CEVH01 (sample SAMEA2623446, study PRJEB7988) | marine metagenome | isolation source: saline water (ENVO:00002010), including
TGTCCTACTTGTAGAAATGAATTAATTATGGATTCACCAAATTCACCTAATTGGAAAAACATGGAAAAGATTCATAAGATAGTTACAGAAGAAATAATTAAAGATGCATATAGATTATATATAAGTGGAACAGGTGACCCACTACAGAGTCCATTTTTTAGAAGTTTTTTACAAGAGTTTGATAGTAAAAAATATCCAAATGTTGGACACATACATTTACATACAAATGCAAATTCATTCACACCAAAGATGTGGGATAGTATGAAAGGTGCTCAACCATTTATAAAAACAATGGAAATTTCAATAGATGCAGCAACACCAGAAACTTATAAAATTACAAGAAGAGGTGGTGATTGGAATTTATTAATGGATAACTTAGAATTTATAAATACTATTGATACTATTGAAGTGGTGGTATTTAGTTTTGTAGTACAGAATGATAACTATAAAGAGATTTTAAAACTACATGATTTAAAAGAAAAACTATCTAATAAAAAAGTAAAGATACAATATTATAAAGTTTTGAATTGGGGTAATTTAACTGATGAACAATATAAAGAAAAAGCAGTTTGGAAAAAAGAACATCCTAATTATTCTGAGTTTGAATTAATATGGAAACAGATGTTAAAAGAAACCAATTCTTTACATACATTACAAGGAGAAGTATGAATTTAGTTACAGTATGTGGTCACAACACAACAATGTTATATCATATGTTAAGACATTATCAACCAAATGTCAAGAACTTTTTTGTAAATATTTATGCAAATTATGAAGATGACCCAATTATAGAAGAGGCAACTTCGATATGTAGAGAGTTAGGTATTGAACCACATAAAGTGTGGATAGAAGAACCATTTAATTGGGATAAAGTAACAGAAATTTATAATGAAACAATATCACTAAAACCAGATGAGTGGTGGGTAGTTGCAGATGATGATGAGTTACAAGTATATTCAAAACCAATAGAAGAGATTGTTGAAGAGTGTGAAGAGAATGGATGGGAGTTTGTTCGTGGTGGATTTATTGATAGAATTGGTGAGGGTGGTGATTTTCCAAAGATAACAAAAGAAAGTAATGTATGGAAAGAAATGCCAAATGCAGGATTCTTTAGATATCCATTAAGTAGAGCAGAAGCAAATAAAGTTACTTTACTAAAAGGTAAACATGGAGTAGTATCTGGTCAACATTTTATACAATTTGATAATGGAGATACATCATGGGGTGATTATCATCCTTTGTGTTATCCAATAGAAAAGAACTTTACACAAGTTCATCACTTTAAATGGGATTATTCAGTATTACAAAGATTAAAAGAAGTTAGTAGTTCTAAATTACATGAGGCATTTTCACATGAGTATAAGAAGATGTTATCTGCAATAGAATATTTAGATTATAAATTAGATTTAAATGAACGAGAGTTCATGTTTGAAAGAGTTGAATCACCAGATTACAAACAATATAGAAAGTGGAAACCACTCACAAAAAAAATATTGAAGATTGGTGGTTTGATATGATATTTATTAACAGTTATAACTAAACAATAAGAGGTTACCTTTATGGCAAAAACTACAAAAGATGATTCTCTACTCTTAGAAGAGAGAAAAGTAAAAGCACTTGAGAAAATAGCTAACACTATTGATGCACTCACTATTTGGTTTGAAGAAATTGAAAAGAATGAGTGGAGTGATAGATTACAATGGTATTTATCCGAGTGGTATAAAACTTTACCTAAAGAAGAAGAAAAATAGATGAAACTTGGTGTAATCGTTCCTTATAGAAAACGACCAACACATCTCAGACAGTTTCAAGAATCAATAAAAGAATATCTGAAAGATTATGATTATGAATTAATCGTAGTTGAACAGGCAGATGATTTACCATTTAATCGTGGTAAATTATTAAATATTGGATTCAAGACAGCAATTAGAAAACAATGTGATTATGTTGTCTTTCATGATGTCGATATGTTACCTAAAGATGTGGACTACTCGTATTCAGAAGTACCACTTCATCTTGCTACAGATTTTGTAAATTCCAAAAGAGAAATATTTAAAACTTATTTTGGTGGTGTTACAATGTTTTCTATCGAATCATTTAAACGAATCAATGGATACTCAAATGAATATTGGGGTTGGGGATTTGAAGATGATGATTTATTATTAAGATGTACTGAACAAAATGTATTTACAGATTTTGAAATATATGAAGTTCCACAACAAGATACTGCTGGTTTGTATTTACATGGTGATTGGAGTCATGTAGTTTGTGATAATATAATTGATATTCAAAATGATTTCACAATACATTGTACATTTAAACCAGATGAAATCATACCTGATTATGATAAAGATTTTGATGAGTATTGTGTATTTAGTATACCTGGTTGGGACACTACATTAAGTTATAATTCTTTCAATAGATATAAATTTGAAACTTGGGATATTGGTGAAGAGTGTCATCAAATTACATCAGATTATGATTATCCAAAACTAACTAAAATCACAATCACATATAAAGATAGAATTTTAAAAATGTATCAAGATGGTAACTTAGTTGGTAAAAAAATTATAAAGAGAAGATTACTTGATACAAAACAAGAAAAGTTTTTAATTGGAATTGCATCAATTAATAGAGAAGATGATAGAAAAAGTTTTCGTGGATTCGTAAGTGATTTTGCATATTGGGATAAAGCATTAGCAAGAAATGAAGTACAAGGATTACATCAAAATTCTGGTATGAGTTATTTGATTGATGATAATCAATATAATAGTTCACAAAACTTAAAAATTTATTATGATTTTAAACACACTACTTTTGATAAATCATATGATTATGAAACTGGTAAAGTTATGAATTTAGTAAATACTAAAAGTTTTGGTGAAGTAAGTCAATCCATACCAAAATCTTTACAAGATATAGAACGAAAAAAAATATCAATACCTGCAAGAAGAAAATCTACTTTTAAATTAATAGGACATCCACCAGAGGGGTATAAAGATGGTGGTTGGAAATATCAATCAACAAGATTAAATCAGATTAGATATTATAAACAAATTTTAGATAATAAATCTAACTTAACTACTGATGGTTTATCTACTTTAAAATTTAAAACTATGTCAAAAACAGAAGATGATAATTATACATTTTTATCTGTAGATTTAGGTTTATAATGAAACAATATGTAATTCATATACCATCATCAAAAATAAGTGTTAAGAATGCACAAGAAGTGATAGATAGTGCAAAAGAAATTGGTAAGATAGATGTAGAGTTGTGGGAAGGTCAACATCGAGACGGTGCATTTAGAAAGATGTATGAAAAAAATATGAGATTACATAGAATGGAAGAATGGGAAAACTATTCTTATCTTGATTGTATAGTTGGTTGTTTTATGAGTCATTTTTCACTATGGGAAGAATCAGTTAGAACTAATGAACGAATAATGATATTAGAACATGATGCAATTTTTGTTAATGAATACAAAGATTATTATTGGGATGGTATTGTAAATATAGGTAGACCATTATGGGGAAATTGGTTTTTAAAAGATAAAAAAGTAAAAAATGCATTTGGTGAGAATAAAGGACATGGTGAGAGAGAACATATAGAAGATGGGTTTTATAAAAGAGATATCGATAAATGTGAAAAACCACATTTAGGTGCAGGTGCTGCATATAAACAAGATTCACCAGACCATAAAGATTATTGTGGATGTGAAAAAAATTGGTTAGTGGGTGCACATTCATATATTGTTTCACCAAGAATTGCAGGAGAGATGGTAGATTTTGCAACCAAATATGGCATACTACCAGCAGATGTTTTTATTAGACCAGAGTATTTTCCTATGGCAGATTATTTACCTTTTTGTACTTATCAAAAACAAAATTCTACTATGATACAAAGGGATTTACCAGATGAACAATGGTGGAGATGGAAAACAGGTGCTGTTGAAAATTGGAAAGGTGTAGAGGATACTTGGAAATGAAATTAGGAGTTTGTATACCATATAGAGATACAGGTGATGGTGTTAGAAAAAAACATTTAGATACTTTGATACCACATTTAGAAAAGTTTCTTGGTGAACGAAATATAGAATTTAGATGTTATATAGGACATCAAGTAGATGATAAAAAATTTAATCGTAGTGGTACAAAAAATGTTGCATTTCTTGCAGCCAAAGAAGATGGTTGTGATTATGTAGCGTTTCATGATGTAGATATGTTACCACAAGATGATTGTGATTACTCACATCCAGGTGATACACCAAAACATATTGCAACTTATCTTTCACAATGGGATTACACTTTACGAGATATACATTATTTTGGTGGTGTGGTGATATTCACAATAGAACAATTTGAAAATGTAAACGGATACCTTACAGATTATTGGGGTTGGGGTTTTGAGGATGATGATTTATTTTGGAGATGTATACAAAAAGGTTATTTTAAACCAGAGTATATTGAATCACCAGGTAGTACAAAAGTTTTACAATTTGATGGTGAAGAAACACATATAAAGATTCCAGCATCAAAAACAATAATGAACATACCAAACAAAGGTTGTGAAATAGAAGCAATTGTACATTCTGAAATAGAAAGTGAAGATAAAGAATTTTTAATTGGCAATGATATAGGACATTTAAAATATCCAATAGTATCAAGGAAAGGTTGGGATTTTGATATCTCGTATAATAACTCAAAAGCATTTTCATATTGTTTATGGGGATTAAAAAATGAATTACATTATGGTTGGATGATGAGATATCCTAATCAATGGAGTAAAGTTAATTTTAAAGTTGATACATATGAAAGAAGTAGAACCATCACAATTAATGATGAGGTGTATGGTATGGAGTTTGGCCCACAAAAATCTATTTTACCATATGAGGGAGATTTAAAAAGATATGGTTCAACACCATTTTGGATTGGTAAAAATCCACCAAATCCACATGACCCATTTAGAGATAGAAACAGACCATTTAAAGGTAAGATGTATTCTATAAAAATGTGGAACCATGATAAAGAATTAGTATTGCATTATGATATGAGTAAATCATGGAGAAGAGATAAGTTGTTAGATTTAAGTGGTAACGAGAATCATGGTGAATTAGTACTTGGTAAAGGTAGAATCACTAAAGATAATGTTATGATTAGTAAAACAATCACACCACATAGAAGATGGGGAACAATGGAATGTATGTATCACGATGATGAGGGAATTATTGATAATCAATTTCAAGGAGACCCAGAGGCAACAAAAATAAATGAAGTTACTTATAAAAAAGGAATGCAAAAGGATAAAATAGATATCACTACAAATGGTTTATCAGATATGAAATTTGTAATAGAATCTACTGAAGATGATATTTATAATAGACATAAGATAATAAATGTGAGGTTTTAGTGCCAGAAGAAAAAAAACAAGAACTATCGATTGAAAATCAACACTTTGTAAAAACAAAGGAAAAATTAGATAACATTGGACCAGGTATGTGTTTAGCAAAATGGACACAAACCACATTACATCTACAAACAGGTCATAACCATTCTTGTCACCATCCAAGAACACACAAAGTAGATTTAAAAGAAATAGCAAGAAATCCAAGTGCTCTACATAACACTCGTTATAAAAAACAACGAAGAAAAGAAATGTTAAATGGTAAACGACCTACCGAGTGTGATTATTGTTGGAATGTAGAGGATAACTCAGACAGATTTTCAGATAGAGTTTTCAAATCACAAGAGAGTTGGAGTTTACCACACTTTGATGAAATTGTAAATTCAGATTGGAGAGAAGATTTTAATCCAAGATATGTAGAGGTTGCATTCTCAAATGCTTGTAATTTTAAATGTAGTTATTGTGCACCTGCATTCTCTACTAAATGGCAAGAAGAGATAGAAACACATGGTGCATATCCTACAACAGATGAGTTTAATTCATTTAAGTATAATAAACTTGAAGATAAAATGCCAATACCACATAGAGAAGCGAATCCATACAAAGATGCTTTTTGGAAATGGTGGCCAGATTTGTATCAAGATTTACACACATTCAGAATCACAGGTGGAGAACCATTATTAGCACAAGATACTTTTAAAGTATTGGATTATATATTGGAACATCCTAATCCAAATAAAAATTTACAATTGGCTATCAATAGTAACTTAGGTGGGCCTCAACAATTGATTGATAAATTTATTGAAAAGATACGAAGATTAGAAGATGAGGAAAGAGTAAGAGAGTTTATTGTGTTTACTTCAGTTGAATCTTGGGGAAAACAAGCAGAGTATATTAGACATGGTTTAGATTTTAATTATTTTTGGGATAATATGAATAAGATATTAGAACAATCTAATAGAACCAATGTAACTGTTATGTCTACATATAACGCATTATCTGTACCAAATTATCATAAATTAATAAAGGGTATTTACGATATGAAAACTAAATTTGGTTCATCAGATAGATATTGGAAATCTGCATTATTTTTAGATTCAAGTTATTTAAGATATCCAACACATCAGACCGTACAAGTATTACCTGATGAATGGAATCATTATATTTTAAAACATGCTCAGTATGTTGATTATATGGGAGTACCATTGTTTGACCACAATTATATTGGATATTCGGATATAGAAATACAAAAGATAAAAAGAATATATGATTGGAAACTTGCAGATTGGCCAGATAAAGAAAAGCATGTAAAAGAACATAGATACAATTTTGGTAAGTTTTTTCAAGAACATGATAAAAGAAGAGGAACAGATTTTTGTAAAGTGTTTCCTGAATTAGCAGAGTTCTATCATAAATGTTTGGAGATTAGATTATGATTACATTAGATGGTAAACATGGTTGGGTTATAAGTTACACTAATAAACATAACATTAGTGGTAAACTTATAGAAGACCTCAATTATGGAGATTGGACATTCTGTACAAGTATAAAACCAGAATGGGACCCCGATAAACTTAATTTTAACATAGATGATAAAGGATATCGTGGTGGGATAGTGTGTAGAAATGGAATGCACACTGGTATATTTAATGTAACTTGGCCAACAGATGATGGTGAAGACCACTTAAAATTTATCAAGGGTGAACTTTGGTATGATTCACCAACAGGTGAAAAGAAAATTGCAGTATTAGAAAAACAAGTTAAACATGATGGTTGGATTGATATTATATTAAGTTATAATAGAAAAGAATCTACATTAGTAATGCAAGTTAGAGAAGATTATAACAAGGGGTGGGAAACAGAACTTATTAAAATCGATGGTGAGATAATCGATTATGGTGGTTCTCATGTTTGGGTAGGATGTGCAAATGCATTTCATTCATCACCAGAACCACAATTTTTTCAAGGTCATATTAGATGTTTAGGAGTGTTTAATTCTGTACTAACAGATGAATATCGAGATAAATTTTACAGAGAGTACAAAGATTTTAGAGGTATTGCAAAATATTTTAGAGGTCATGCACATAGAAGACAAGTGTATAACTTTGAAGAAATGAAACCTTTGGCATTTACTAATTTTAAAACTTCAACACCATATAAAGCATTTGATTTTAGTGGTAATGGAAATCATCCCATAATCTTTAAGAGGGAGTGGGGAGTTTATTAGTGAGAAACATAAAAGAAATTATTGCTTTTGGTGATAGTTGGACTATGGGTGAGGGTTGGGTTGACCATTCAGAGGAAAGAGTTGCAATTAAAAAAAGAGAGTGGGATACTCAAATTTACAAAGACGAAAGTTCAAAAATAATACAAATAAGAAACGAACATTCATGGGTTCGTTTGTTGGCAGATGAGTATGGTGTAAAGTGGTCAAATCATGGAAGTAGTGGTGGTTCTAACAGAGCAATGTTAGATAAATTTTGGGATATTATCATGAAACCACATATATTAAACTCAGATAGTAAACCATTAATTATTATTATGTTTTCATCATTTATGAGAGATTCACTTGATATATTTCCAACGCCTTGGGAAAATGCTTTTTTGGGATGGAGTTATGATGAGTTTAAAGATAATCCAGATATGTTTACACAACCATTTGAACAACGATTAAAAAATATTTATGGAAATAAAGTGATGAAAGAACTTACACCTAAAACTTTTAATTATCGTAAAGAATTAAAAAAATTTGAACTTACATATAGAAAAAAATATATAGTTGATATATTTGAAGAATCATTTTTAGAGCATGCAAATGTTAATTATGTTAATTTACTACATGATGTTTGTAAATATTTTGATATACCATTGATAATGTGTAATGCATTTGAAACAGTTATTAAAGATAGACCTCAATATAAAAAGTTTAAATTTAAAAACTATTTTTTACAAAATTCTTCTATGTATCATGAACTAATAAAAGAAGATAACTATCAAGATTTATTTCAAAAACCAATTACATCAGAATTTAAAAATCTGATGGGTCAACATCCAAATTTTAATGGATATAAAAAAATTACAGAATATTTAAAAGACTTTATAGAAAAAAACCATAAACATATATTTTAATGAGAAATATAAATAAAATTGTTGGGATTGGAGATAGTTGGACTTTTGGTGAGGGTAGTTTTTCACTAACACTTGAAGAAAAACTAAAAATGTTAAAATCTGAACCTAAAAATATATTAGGTATGTCAAAAGAATATTCTGATTTTTGTTCATCTGGTTCTTGGGTTACTCAATTGGCATCAATGTATAAATGTGATTATGAAATTTATGCAATACCTGGTTGTTCTAATGAAACAATAATGAATAATGTACATAGATGTGTTACTGAGAATATAGCTGATAAAGATACATTAGTGATTGTAATGTGGTCATCAAAATTTAGAGATAGAATCTTTGCATTACCATCTTATGAAAAAGATGGCACATCAGATAGATGGATGTTTAAAAGTGAAGAAATGATATTAAATCAAGAATTATGGCACAAATTTATAGAAAGTGGTAATCCAGACCAATCATTATTTAAAAAATTTAAAAGAAAGTTTATAGCAGAATTATTTAAAGAGGAAATTTTAGATTACTATACAATGTGTTATAAAATATATAGTCAGTTTTTATTAGAAGAAAGAAATATTCCTTATGTAATGTGTAATGGATTTGAAAAACAAATACCAAAAACTTCGACTGAAAAAGATATAATACCATATGATTCACTAAACACAAAATGTTATTATAAACCAAATTCATCTATGATGGAACAATTGATAAAAGAGGATAACCACAAAGATTTGTGGGAGGCCGAATACTTAATTGCTGGTTATGTTAATGGTCAACATCCAAATTTTAATGGGTATACAAAGATTGCACAATACTTAAAGGAGTTTATAGAAAAAAATGATAAACATATATTTGTGTAATCCTAATGAATTTTCTATAAGAAAAAATCCAAATTTAAATAATAAAGATGGTAGATTCGAAAATGTTAAGAAAATAAAAAACCTTGATAAAACTTCTACAAAAAAAGCATTAATTCTTTGTGATAATACAATTCAACATGGAATAAAGTGTATAAATAATAACTACAAACTATTTAAAGATTATGATAGAGTTATATACTACTCTAATGAAATTTATTGGGATACGATAAGTACTGATAAAGAATTTCAAGGTTTAATTGATTCTTGTAAAATAAAATTAGATTTGATATTAAATTTTTTTATTGATAAACCATTCAAATTAAAGAATATAAATTACATAACCACCACTGGTGTTTGTTCTCAAATTGCAAATCTTTATCTACAAAAATACAAAAAAAAATTTGTATCTCTTGATAAGTGTGATTTAAAATGGAACATGATATGTAAATTTGGTGCACCAAAAGAAGAAAGGATAAATTTTCACAAAAAGTTAAAAGATTATAAATCTTTTATTTACTCTATAAATAATTTTAAATATCCTAATGGTGATTATCTCAGTAAAAGATTTCCATCAGAATTAAATAAAATCGGTGATTATAAATCTTGGAGTTTACCTGATGAAGATTTTCAATCAGTATCAGAGTTAATTATTGAAACACGATTAACACAATATCAAAATTCAAGTAATTTAGTTAGTTGTACTGAAAAAACATTGAAAGCATTTTTATTTAAAAGACCAACGATATTTGTAATAGATAAGAATGCTTTTTCTTATTTGGAAAACTATGGATTTAAGTTTGTTGATTATTTTAAACAAGATAATTTAGAGAAAATATGTGAAATGGACATTAAGAAATTGATAGAGTTATCAATGGATTATTCAGATGTATGGGAACACAATCATCAAAACCTTATAGAGTTTATACATCAAGACGAAAATAAGTTTATCAATTTTATAGGATATTGATATTTATATACGAGAGTCAGGTAGTGCTAACACTCTTCGGAGAAAGTCCTAACCCACTACTTTAGACTATAAAACAAGGGTGGCATTTAGATACTATATTTAGATGCCCACAATTTTGTGGGTATTTTTATATATGATGGATGCCTCTGATAAAACGGAGGCTTTTTTGTTTGAAGTAAAAACAACAACATCAGATATTTTACATGATGTTAAAATATTTGAACCAAGTACTTGGACAGATTATCGAGGTACAATGTGGACACATTGGGAATACTCAATGGAAACACCACTACCAAAAATATCAAAGTTCACACATTCTCGTAAAAATGTTTTACGCGGATTACATGGTGATAGTGAAACTTGGAAACATATCACTTGTGTGTATGGTGCATTTTATTTAGTGGTTGTGGATTATCGTGAAGATAGTCCAACTTATCTACAATGGGATAGTTTTACTTTAGATGATAAAAATTGTAAAAGTGTTTTAGTACCACCTAACTTTTTAAATGGACATTTATGTTTATCAGACGAGTGTGTATTTCACTATACTCAAACTTATCCAAATGAGTATGTAGATTGGCAAGACCAAATATCAGTCAAGTGGAATGACCCAATGTTAAAAATAAATTGGCCAATAAATAATCCAATATTATCGGAGAGAGATAAATGAAGATAGGTTTTTTTGGGTGTAGTTTTACTGAAGGTGGTGGATTAAATTCACCAACTTGGAACGAGTATGCAATTAAACACAATTTAATTCCAAAGACCCTTAAAGGTAGAAATTACGAAGTAATGGACAGATATAGATTTTCTACATTGATTGGTAATGAATTAAATTGTCAAGTAAAAAATTTTGGGTTAAGTGGTGGTTCAAACGAATCCATACTAAATAATTTGTTTGATAATTATAATAATTTTGATATATGTGTAGTTCAATTTTCACTGTTTGACCGTATGAAAATATATGATGATAAAACAAGTTCTTTTTATGATGTCAATGGTGGAGCAGCACCTGCACCTAAAAATGTTATCAATTACTTTTTAAAAACAATTACTGAACATCAGAATAGAGATTATGAAATATATAAAGTAAAACAAATGATTAAATTATATGATAACCTTTTTGAAAAAATAAATAAAAAAATTATATGGTTATTTGCAGACCCGATTGAAGATGTTCAAAGTAAAAATATTCTTCACACCGAACCAAATGGTCTACATAAATATATGGTGGAAAATAAATATACTTTTAAACAAGTAACTAACGATTTTTACGATGACTGGCATTGGGCACCAATAGGTCATCGCGACATAGCAAAAAAAATAATGGAGAAGATAGATGAGTAAAAGAAGATGGTTACCAACATTGGGTGAATTAATTGATAGATTGAGTATTCATCAATTAAAAGAAGTATTTATACCTGAAAATAAAGAGAACTATGCACAAGAAATAAATGATATGGTTCATGATATTAATTTAATATTAAAAGAACACAA
>CEVH01066774.1_pt1 | contig 11759 bp, 6 predicted proteins | sample 356521 | NCBI WGS metagenome assembly CEVH01 (sample SAMEA2623446, study PRJEB7988) | marine metagenome | isolation source: saline water (ENVO:00002010), including
CGATCCTCTAGAAGCAAGATCAGATGCAGATTTCATTGAATTATTGAGAGTTGAGAACGGGACTAAAACGAAAGAAATTGTAAATCCATTGTACGGTGCGATTGGTGATGTTTTGGCCAGAAGAACATTTGACCAGTCTGGAGATTTCACAGTCAAACCTTTTTCTCTTGCTTTTGAAACTCATAAAATCGCAGGTGTTGCTACTACAAGAGATTCGGCAAATGCATGTACAAATTTTACAGGGCAAGGAACAGGTTTTGTTTCACAATTAAATGCTGGTGATGTCATTTTTCTTTCAGGTAATACAAATAAAACTGCAACTATTGATTCAATCAATGATAATACCACATTAACCTTGACCTCAGGAACTACTCTTGGTGATGGTTCTAATAATCAAAAAATAGGTGTAGATTCCAAAGTAACGGCGGCATTAAGTCCAGGTAAAGCATACGTTAAAGGTTATGAATTCGAAACCGTTACAACTTCTTTTATTGATATTGACAAAGCGAGAGATACTAGAACCGTTTCTGGAGAAAGTCAAGGAACAGATTTCGGACCTTTTATAACTGTTTCTGATTTAAATATGAAAACTGGTTTTGATGTCGGTGTTGATACAGCCAACCTGGGTAATTCAACAGGGGCGGCAGGTATGGATCTCATTGATTTGCATATGGTCAAATGGGGTTCTACAATTGAAACGAGTAGTGGTACTGATATAGCACAAGCAACTGGAAATATAGAATTCGTTGGAATTGATACAACAGATGCCGGTTCAATAGCAAATACTAAAATAGGAACGGCACGAATAAGACAACTTGATTTTAAATCTGGTAGAGATAGTTCCGTAACTACAAAATTTAATAATACAACAACTGATAAAAATACTCATCATCAAATATATTCAACGGTTTATGATGCTCATCTTTTTGATTTTAAGTTTAGAACAGTAACTGGTACTGTAGGTACTGCATCAGCAAATGTATCAACAGTACAATTAGAAGACAATGAAGGTGCCGATACTTTTCCGACAATCAATTGCTTGTATGGATGTACCGTTACTGTCAATACATCATTTCTTGGAGTAACTACTTCTGACACTAGAAAAATTATTAAATGGACTGGCTCAAGTACGGCTACTGCTGATTATGTAGACCGTAATGCCGATGGCACCGCTGAGTCTTCTCATTATACTGCGGTTTTAGAAACACCTTTATCTCAACCAACACTTGCTACATCAACATATTCAATAAATTTTGGTGTGAAAGATATACGTTCTGGTGTTAAAATTAATACAAGCAGTTATGGAACAACAACTGAGCAAAAAAGACTCGTTTTTAATGATGCCTTTAATGTCGATCCACTTGGTAAACAAGGAGGAATTGAAACTGGTGATACCTTATTGAATAAAGCAAACGATGACGAAAGAACTTTAATTTTTCCATTGCAGAATCAAACGGTAGCAAATTTAAGTCCTAGTGGATCAAGTTCTACAACTTATAGATTTAAAAGAACATTTACTGCATCGATTGATAGTAGTACAGAAATTGCATCATTTGCCGCACCTTCTGGTGAAGTTTTTTATCCTGGTACTAATAAAACTTTGTCCGAATCAGAAATAGACAATAATTTTATAGTTTCTTGTACGAGCGGTACAAATATAGGACACGTTATTGAATTTTCAAATACGTCTGGATCAGGTATTGCTAATACAAGAACAATGACACTTGAAGATAATGGTTCAACATTAAAGATAGATACAACCTCATCTCATCCTGATGCACTTCCCTTTGCTGGACAATCAGTAAAATTAATAGCAACAATGCAAAGATCAAATGCAACGGCTACTGGAGTAGGATCTCAAATAGGAAAGAAAACTCTCGTATCAGGTAATACAACGGTAGCAAATGTTGATCATAATTCAACAGCCAACGTGCAGGCGGATGCTGGTCAAATTGTTTTTGGAACGTCAATGAACGTTGAGCCTGGTGCAAATAATTCATTAAAATTATCAGATGTGAAAAAATTAGTTGCAGTAATTGATTCGCTTTCTCCGGTCGCAAATGTAAAAACCGCACATGTTACTGAGGCAATTGCAAATGTCAATAGTCCACATAATATTACATCAAGGTTTGAATTTAATGATGGTCAAAAAGATAATTATTATGATTATGGTAAAATTTCATTGAAATCGGGTGAGTCAAAACCAACAGGTCAGGTCATGGCCATTGTAGATTATTATAATCATAGTGGTAGTGGTCCAATGACAGTCGATTCTTATATATACACTGGAACAGGAAATACTCCTTATTCAGAAATACCTTCATACACTTCACCTACTTCTGGTAATAAATTTCAATTGAGAGATGTAATTGATTTTAGGCCAAAACGAATAGGTATTGAAACTGCAAACTCCGGTGATTCTACAGAAGGCAAAAGTTATACAAATGATATTTTAACAACATCAAACGTTTTTCATGGTAAAATTCTTCCGGATTTTGATTTTACTTTTGATACAGATTACGCACATTATATTCCTAGAAAAGATAAAATTGTCCTAACAAGAGATAGAAATTTTAAAGTCATTAAAGGTGTGTCTGATGTAAACCCTGTTTTGCCTCCTGATGATGATGACTCTCTTACATTATACAATGCGGAAATACCTGCATATACATTTAACTCATCTGATATTAAAACACGATATATTGACAATAAACGCTACACGATGAGAGATGTCGGTTCTCTTGAAAGAAGAATTGAAACTTTGGAGTATTATGTTTCGTTAAGTATGCTTGAAAAAGAGGCTGATAGTTTTACGATTACAGATGCGAATTCAAATGATAGATTTAAAAATGGCATTTTAGTAGATCCGTTTGCTGGTCATAATATAGGTGATGTTTTTAATAATGATTATAATGCTTCGATAGATTTAGAAAATAAAGAACTGAGACCACCATTTAATTCCGATTTAATTCCTTTGAAATTTGATTCAAATACACAAAATAGCACTCTCGTAAATAATGGTGGTGTGTTATCTTTACCATTTACAACAAGTCCTTATTTGGTTCAACCTCAAACAGGAAATTTGGAGGGTAAAAATTTACAAAAAACTTTTAGCATCAATCCTTTTTCTGTAAAAAATTATATAGGATCAATGAATTTAGATCCGCCAACTGATAATTGGTATGATACACGAAATAAAGTCAATGTCGTTGTTAATCTTGAAGGACAATATGATAATTGGCCAAATGTAGAATCATCAAATGCTCATGGAACGCATTGGAATGATTGGGAAGAAATATGGTCAGGGTTGCAAATTAATAATGATGTAAAAGATGGAATAAGAGATATTGGTGATGTTGCTTCAAATGATAGAAAAGCAAAAACTACAGGTCAAACAAAAACACTTACTGGTTTAAAAAACGCAAAAGTTCCTGAAAAAATATTGAAGACAATTGGTAATAAGATTGTAAATGTTTCTATTGTTCCAAAAATAAGAGAACAAACAATATCTTTTGTGGCAAAAGGTTTGAAACCAAACAAAAATGTTTATGCCTTCTTTGAAGATACACCTGTAACAGATAAAATAAAACAGGCATCGTTAGTCACTTTAAGCAATGTGAGTTCATCAAACGTATTTAGAACTACAAGTTCAAATTTTGAAACTATAAAAATTGTAGGATCTGCAGGTAATGCAGGTAATACTGCAAAAGTTCTTTACATGACTGATAGAACAGATGTCAATACCTGCTCAATTATGATTATAGATCAATCGAATGAGGGTGCATTTTCTGTAGGATCTATTATAGAAGGTGTCGATACAAAAGCAAATGGTACAATCAGTACAGTTACAAATTATCAATTAGGAGAAGGACAAATAATCGTTAATAATGAGGGAGTAGCAGCCGGTCAATTTAACATACCATCCGGTAGTTTTAATACAGGTGAACAAACTTTTAGATTAAGCGATGATTCTGATAATATTTTATCTACAACTACTTCAATTGCCGAAAGAATTTTTCATGCAAAAGGTGTTGTTGATTCAAACAGAGAAGATAATGTCATTTCAGTAAGACCGTTAATTAAAAGACGAGATGATATAACTCAGGATTCAATAGTAAAAAGTTATTCACAACCAAGAAGAAATGAATCACCAAAGTATGTATCTCCATTAGCACAATCATTTTATGTATCCGAAGATAACTATCCATCAGGTATTTTTTTAGATAATATTGAATTATTTTTTAGAAAAAAAGATTCTTCTCTTGGATCAAAAAATCCAATAACTCTTCAATTAAGACCTATGGTTGATGGTGCACCAAGTCCATCAACTATAATACCAGGTTCTGAGGTTGTTTTGACACCTGGTCGTGTTACGGCAAATACAAGTGTTCCTACTGCAAATACTTTGGGTGGATATCCATCTTCATCTTTAGGTAACTCTTTTACTGCAAATAAAAGTAATACAAATCAAGGATCGAAAACAATATTTAAATTTGATTTTCCAGTATTTTTAAATCCAGGAGAATATGCCATAACGTTACAATCAAATAATTCTGAATATACTTTGTATGGTTTTGAATTGGGCGCAAAACACACTGGTACTGACAATAAAATAACCAAACAACCTTATGTCGGAAAATTATTTAAATCTTCGAATGGTGGAGTAGTAGAGGGAACTGATTTAGAAGGTTTAATGTTTGTTATTAATAGATGTTCATTCTCAAGTGAGACAGGACATGCACGATTGGATAATTTTCACACATCATCCGCTAATGCAACTTCAAATAATATTATACATTCGATGAAAGTTTTAACAGAGATGATTGAATTTGCGAATACTACAAATGAATTTAAGTATAAAACCACTGCGTTGAATGCTGGTGTAAAATCACCTCTGTTCACAAGTTTTGTAGCGAATAAAAATATAGATCATAAAACTACACAACAAATAACATATGTAACTGATTCGTCTAATACTCAATATCAAAATTCATTTCAACTCAATGTTTATTTCACATCTGCGAACAATATTATAAGTCCATTGTTAGATGAAACCCGAACAGGAGTGATTACAATTGAAAACAATGTTGATAATGCTGGTATCACAAATGCAAGTATTTTGATAACTGACATAGGGGCAACTATACAACAATCACAAGTTGGAGGAGACTCTGGTACGTATTCAAGTACAGATGCAAAAGATGGTAATACAAGTGTATTTACAATTTCTGCACCTGATATAGGATCGAATACTGCAACGATTGCCGCCAATGTATATGCTAATGGTTCTATAAACGAGGTTGTTGTGGTTAATGCAGGATCAGGATATCTAACAACTCCTACCGTAACATTAGGTTCATTAACAAAATCTGGTGGAGGTGCATTAGACAGAGATCCTATTGTCAAAATAGTAGGTGAGGGTGTAACAGGTTCTAATATGCTTTCGGCAAATTCGGAACACTCAAGAGGTGGAAATATAACTGCAAAATATATTACCAGAAGAGTTACATTAGAAGAAGGTTTTGATGCTAAAGATCTAAGAGTATATCTAAATGCATATAAACCAAGAGGAACTGACATACATGTTTACTATAAAGTATTAGCAAATGAAGATTCTGATGATTTTGATACAAAAGGATATGTTTTGATGCAACAGGAAACTTCTAATGGTCTTTTTTCATTGAATGAAAAAGACTTCAAGCAATTTGTTTATAAAACTAAAGATGAAGTCATTTCTTACTCTGTTCCAGGTGCATCAACATATAAAAGTTTTAGAACATTTGCAATAAAATTGGTTTTTACACGAGATGTATCTGTTCAAACGACCTTTATAGGTATACCAAAAGTCACGGATCTTAAAGTAATCGCATTAGATAGTGAAGGTAATCCTTGATAACTAAGACCGATAATCCAAATTACGTTAGAGACAGTAAAAACAATGCTATTTTAGCATGTGATAAAAATATGCTTTTAAATCACAGAAAAAAAATAAATGAAAGCAATGAAATAAATATAATGAAATCAGATATAAATGAATTGAAAAATCAAATAAATCAAATTATAACACTTTTGAAAAATAAGGAATAAATGCCTAGTGTAAGTAGTGTAGAATTAACAAATACGTTTGATGAATGGCGTCAACGAACAAATGATGTTATTACATTAGTAAATGCGGCAACTGATGACAATCCTGTATCGGCTTTTGTTTTTGCTAATTCTGAGGCTGGAATTTCTCCAAACACACTTACATCAAACTCTGTTACTGGCACTTTGATTACTGGAACAAGATTAACTTTTACCGGTGGTAATGTTAATTTTACATCTGCAAATGTCGTTTCTGCCGGAAATGTTCATCAACTACATGTATTAGGAGGAACTTCAATAGATGTCGCATTACCATCATTAGCAGATACATCTATATCAAATACATTTATATACAATAGTAAAATTAATTTAAATGGACAAAAATTTATTGCTGGTGCAGATTCAACAATTGATTTAGCAGGCGCAACGATTACAAATTTAGGTGATGTGTCCGCCGCAAATTTAAAAGGCACAGGCACGACAGTAACTACGCAAGTTAAAATAGAAAATCCAGCCATTACAATAGATGACAGTGCAATTGGCAGTCTTACAATTTCATCAGGAACTCAAAATTTTTCTGGTGCGACCATAGCAAGTGCAATTTTAGATCCTTTTACGGCAAGATCTGGAACGGTTGAAAGTTCAAATGTTGTTGCAAATGGTGCAGGATTTTTAGCAACAACAAATAGTGTGGCACTTGCTGTTGATAATGTTGTAACTGGAGTTGGTGGTTATGTCGCTAATGTCGGTATCGGTAAATTTACAGAAGTTTCTACTGCAATTGAAACTGAAAAACGTCCTATGACATCAAAAGGTAGATTACATATCAGAACAGAATTTGCGGCCGCTTCTGATACCGCTACGGCAGTTGATGCTTTTGCGGATGAACTTGTTTTAGAAAATGGTAATACTGATGTTGGTATGACTCTATTGGCAAATACTGCATCAAATGGTGTTATTGCCTTTGGTGATACAACTGATGTTGATGCTGGTAAAATTCTTTATAGTCATTCTACAGATTCAATATATTTGTCAGTAGGAACCTCAGCAACCGAAAATGCTAATTGTGCAATTTTTGATAATTCATTTGGTGGTTCTTTTTTAATTCCAAATCAAGCATCTGTTGATGGTGTAAAAGGTGATCTAATAACAAATATTGCTGGAAAATTACATATAAATGTAGGTTCATCAGATGGCGCAACAGGTTTGTATGTCGATTCTAGAAATGCGACTCAAAAAGCAATCAGTGTGAGTGCAAGTCAGACTTCAATGAATGTATTTCAAATTAATTCTACAACTCTGACAACTGGTTCTGCAATTGCAATATATGATAATTCTGAAAGTGCAGGTGGCAGAAATCTCTTAAACATTGATCAAGATCACCAGGATGCCACTGGTGGTATTGCATTAAATGTAAAAACAGATGGTATGCAAATTGCCAAGTTTCAAACTACAAAAGCAAGTGCTACAGGTGTTAGTATTTCTTCTAGTTCTGGTTTAGCACATGAGGCCAAATTGCTAGAAGTAACACACGATGGTGCTTCTACGGCTGATACTGTAAAGATTACAAGTAAAGCAACAGATGGTACGCAAAAAATATTAGATGTGGCAAACACAAGTGCAAGTTTATTTACGGTAACTGCATCAAACCAAGTAGGTATTAATGATAGTACACCATCTTATACATTAGATGTAAATGGTACACTTAGAACCACGGGTGATGCAACTTTCGATGATGATATTTTTGTTGCAGATTCCATTATTCACCAAGGTGATACTGATACACTAATAGAATTTAGTGGCGATAAAATAACTTTGCAAACAGCCGGTCATGATCAAATTAAAATGGAGTCGAATTCATCTTTTGATGGTGTAATTTTATATGAAGATGCTTCAGAAAAACTTAGAACTTATGCTAATGGTGTAGATGTTACTGGAAATTTATTAGCAGACAGAGTTTATCCATGTTATGCTAATAAAACCACAACTTATTTAGATCATCCAACCGGAGATTATGGTACCATTCAAGTAAACGGAAGTGGAAAAGGCGATTGGGAAGGGTTTTCAATTGATGGTAGAGCAGTTTTCATGCATGATGGTACAACAAGCATGGGTCTTTATGACGATGTAAACAACCATTGGGCGCTTAAACACACATTTAATGGTGCAACAAACCTATATTATGATGGTAGTGCAAAAATATCTACATCATCCACTGGTGCAAGTATTACTGGAACATTGTCAGTAAGTGGCTCATCAGTTTGTGCTAACGGAATCGAATGTAGATTAAGAGTATTAGACGAAAATGGAACTGCATTAAACACTTGTTAAGATAAAAAATGGCAACACCTAATTCAAGAGAAAACTTAAAACAATATTGTCTACGAATGTTAGGCAAACCAGTTGTAGAAATTAATGTTGATGACGATCAATTGGAAGATCGCATTGACGAAGGACTACAATATTTTCAAGAGTATCATTTTGATGGTGTTGAAAAAACATACTTGAGACATAAAATTACTGGATCTACTATAACAATCTCAAGTGTATCAGGTGAATTTAAAGATGGTGAAACCATTACAGGCGGTACTTCAAATGCATCAGCAACAATAAATTCGTCCAATACAACTTTGATTACTTTCAAAAAACATAAAGATGGTAACGGATTTCAAAATAATAATACCTCATCGACTTTCACAAATAGTGAAACATTGACAGGTAGCGAATCTGGTGCAACTGCAACTGCTGGAACAGTGACATTTGGAGATATTGATAATCATTATATTCCTATTGATGATAAAATTATCAGTGTAGTAAATATTTTTGATTTAAATGAAACTTCTGGTAGTCAATCATCATCAAGTATGTTTAATTTTAGATATCAATTTAATTTAAATGAAATGCCTTATCTGACGATGGGTTCAATTACACATTATCAAATGACTCAATCACATCTACAATTACTCAATGATATTTTTGTGGGTAAAAAACCTATAAGATATAATAGGCATCAAAATAGACTATTCTTAGATCTTGATTGGGCTAATGATGATTTAAAAATCGATGAGTTTATTGTCGCAGAGGTGTATGCAATTATCGATCCTGAATCATTTACTGATGTATATAATGATATTTTTGTTAAAAAATATGTTACTGCTTTATTCAAAAGACAGTGGGGAGCAAACTTAATAAAATACGATGGTGTTCAATTACCTGGCGGAGTAAATCTAAACGGCAGACAATTATTTGATGATGCTACAAATGAGTTGACACAGATCGAAGAACAAATGCAATTAAGAAACGAACTTCCAGTTGATTTTGTGATTGGAGCAGGACCCTTCTAATGACCACAAGCGTTTATTTCAATCATCACGAAAACACATCTGAACAGGCTCTTCATCAAGATTTAATAATTGAAGCCATTAAAAATTATGGTATAGACGTATACTATCTTCCTCGTAAATATGTTAATGAAGATGTATTATATGGTGAAGATACGATCTCAGAATTTAATCAGGCACATCTTATAGAGATGTATGTCAAAACGGTAGATGGTTTTGAAGGTGAAGGAGATTTTATTTCACGTTTTGGTCTCGAAATAAGAGATCAAGTAGTTTTTTCTGTGGCACGGAGAAGATTTGATAACCTTGATATAACAGAACAAGATAGACCTAGAGAAGGCGATGTAATTTTTCTACCTCTTAATAAAAAATTGTATGAGATTCGTTTTGTAGAGCATGAATCGATGTTTTATCAATTTGGTAAATTACCTATATTTGATCTTACATGCGAATTGTTTCAATATGATGATCAAAGAATTGATACTGGTGTTGCTGACATTGATAAAGTTGAAGATGAATTGGCATATGCTATAAATTTATCATTAGGCACAGGAACAGGAAATTATGTTAATGACGAAAATGTATATGTTGGTGATACATATGCTAGTGCAAATACAACTGCAAGAGTAGTTTCTTGGAATCAAACAGATAGAGAATTAAAGATAACAGATATTGTAGGAACTTTTGGAGCAACATCAAATATTGTAGGACAAACGAGCGGAGCGTATTATTCTCTTTCTACAACTCCAGATACACAGGTTTTTGTAAATGATACAACTGCAAATAACGTCACATTTGAAACAGAAGCAGATTCTATTATAGATTTTTCAGAATCTAATCCATTCAGTGAAGGTAATATTTAAGTCACGCCTGGTGATAACGTAATGATACCTTCAGCAATTCTCTCAACTTCAACAGTATCGTGTGTCCATTCTATATCATAATAGTATCGGCCGTGAGCCATTGAAGCGGTTTGAGTTGCAGTAGCAGAAATTGTTACATTGGAACCTTCTGTGGACGTTGTAAAATCCAATCTTAACGATGTGTTTGATGTATCATAAGATTTCGTCATTCTAGCCGCCACAGAACCAGCGGTTATTGTAACATTTGCATTGTTTGCATTTTTTGCAGTAAAAGTTTTAGAAAAGGTACAACCTTGATTAATTGCAAAGTTAATACCTTGTTTTTTTATAGATAAGGCCATACTACTATTTATAAATATAATTACTATGTTAGGACAAACTTTTTATCATCAAACGATCAGAAAATATGTAGTTCTTTTTGGAACTTTGTTTAATGATTTAAACATTGAGAAAAAAGACTCTTCTGGTAATGTCACTTCAAGACAAAAAGTTCCTATAGCATACGGTCCAAAACAGAAATTTCTTCAGCGTATAAGACAGGATCCAAGTCTTACAAAACAAGTAGCAATACAATTACCACGAATGGGATTTGAAATGACCTCTATAACATATGATCCTATACGTAAATTAAATTCGGTAGGTAAAATTTTGAATAGAGCAACGGCTACTCAGGGTCTTGGTACACTGCAAAAAATGTTTAATCCTGTTCCATACAATATGGACTTTCAATTGTTTGTGTTTGTCGATAATGCTGAGGACGGTACTCAAATATTAGAACAAATACTCCCATTTTTTACTCCTGAGTTTAATGTAACAATTAATGCCATACCTTCAATGGGTGTAAAATTAGATGTTCCAATATCTTTTAATTCTGCAAGTTTAGAAGATTCATATGATGGCGACTTGACAACACGTAGAACTATGATTTGGACACTTGATTTTTTTATGAAAGGATTTTTGTATCCTGATATTAAAGGTGGTGGTAAAATAGTAAAAAGTGTTGTTGTCGATTTTCATGAATTCGATGGCCTTGACAATAAAGTACCAGATTTAGATAAATTGAGATTAGAATCAAGCACGATAATGTCATCCGATCATTTAACACTGGAAGATGACAGATTTTTTGTACTCGAAACAGGTGGCGCACAAGGTGATGTTATTAGTAGAATTACAATTACTCCTGAAGGCGGCAAAGATGCAGTTGTTGATTCTTCTGGTGAATTTGATGCAAACACAACTATAACTATTTTTAATCCAGCAATTAATAATGATCCTGAAACAGGAGATGATACATGAAAATTTCACCAGTACCTGATGATGATTATGATATGCCTGAAAAAAAAGAATCATCTTTTGACGGTCTTGATAAAATACTCAACGTTGCAGAGAATGCAGTTATTGAAAGAGAGAAACCAGCAAAGATTGAACCACGTAAGAGTGATGATGAACTGGATACTGATTATCAATATGC
>CEVH01016760.1_pt1 | contig 11710 bp, 10 predicted proteins | sample 356521 | NCBI WGS metagenome assembly CEVH01 (sample SAMEA2623446, study PRJEB7988) | marine metagenome | isolation source: saline water (ENVO:00002010), including
AGACGCATGTATTAATGGGAGACAAGTATATTGGGTTTGCACATTAATCGAAGAATCAGAAGCATCAGAGTGCGAGGCAGCTGAGGTGATATCAATGAATCTCGCCAATTTACTGCCCAAGACCCGAGTTGGTCTTATCCACGGACGAATGAGCAGCGAGGAAAAGAATAGCGTTATGACGGACTTTAAAAATGGTGACATCCAGCTATTAGTCGCCACGACGGTTATAGAAGTAGGCGTCGATGTTCCTAACGCCAGCCTGATGATCATAGAAAATGCCGAGCGTTTAGGCCTAGCTCAACTTCACCAACTCCGCGGTAGGGTAGGCCGAGGCAACATTCAAAGTCACTGTATATTACTTTATCAAACACCTCTCTCACGCGACGGCAAGCTGCGACTTGGAGTTATGCGTGAAAGCTGCGACGGATTTTACATTGCAGAAAAAGACTTGGAATTAAGGGGCCCTGGACAAGTCCTAGGAACTAATCAAGCAGGACTAATGTCCTTTAAGATTGCTGATATGCAGAGAGATGCTCTCTTGTTAGAAGATATAAAAAACGTATCAGAGGCTTTGATGCTGCATAATAAAGAGATAGTCGATCCTTTGATCAACAGATGGTTAAGCAATAGAGAAGAATACGCAAATGTTTAAAGATTATAGTAAAGTTAGGAATCAGCTTTTGCTTACGTAATTCATAATACAAGATTTGTACTTCATTAACTGAGCTAAGAATGAAATTTTTTGAAAGATTTGTTTCAACGAGATTTACAAATTTAACATCATTAATGCAACAAAAATTACCTCAATTTATTCAGTTAACAAGAATAAATCGTCCAATAGGAATTTTTCTACTTTTTTGGCCAACAATAACATCTCTATGGATCGCCTCTGAAGGGATGCCTGAGTTTTTGTTGCTAATAGTTTTTTCCCTTGGAACCATTTTAATGAGATCTGCCGGTTGTTGCATTAATGATTTTGCTGATTACGGAATAGACGGTAAAGTCAAACGCACTCAAGAGCGACCGATAGTATTGAAAAAGTTAAGTAGGCGTGAAGCTCTAGGTTGTTTCATTTTTTTGTCTAGCATCAGCTTTTGTTTGCTACTGTTTACCAACTTAGAAACAATACTGCTGTCATTTTTAGCGGTATTAGTGATAGTGATCTATCCGTTTATGAAGAGGTATACCAATTTACCGCAGATCGTACTTGGCGTCGCATTTTCGTGGGGTATTCTAATGGCTTTCACCTCAACTTTAGGAAATATTCCCTCAATAGCATACCTGCTGTTTATAGCGAATGTCTTATGGACAGTTGCTTACGACACCCAATATGCAATGGTAGATCGAGAATACGATCTTGAGGTGGGAGTCAAGTCGACTGCCATACTTTTCGGAGATTCTGATCGAGTAATGATTGGAATACTCCAGATAGGCTTCATCCTAGCTTTCATACTAATAGCAGTATATTTACAATTTAGTATTATGTTTTATTCATCGATCTTTATCGCAAGCCTTTTTCTTCTGTATCAGCAGTACTTAATTAAAGATAGATTACCTGACTTGTGTTTCAAGGCATTCCTGAACAACAACTGGGTAGGAGCAATAATCTTTCTAGGAACTGTATCCAGTTATATCTAACCGTGTTTCAAATACAAACTAGATATTCTTTCAGAAAATTTATCTCCCCGTGAACGCCTGTATACCTGTTTGAGAACGACCAAGAATAAGTGCATGAATATCTTGGGTACCTTCATAAGTGTTTACTACTTCGAGGTTTTGTGCGTGTCTCATAACCGGGTATTCGTCCGAAATCCCGTTACCACCAAGCATATCTCGGGCTTCTCTAGCCGCATCTAGTGCCTTCAAACACGAATTGCGCTTCAATAGCGAAATTAAAGTCGGCGCCAACTTACCTTCATCTTTCATTCGGCAAGCTTGTAAACATCCTTGCAAGGCAAGGCTGATGTCCGTTTGCATCTGCGCTAGTTTTTTCTGAATAATCTGGTTTGAAGCTAGGGGTCGCCCGAACTGCTTTCTGTCCATGGTGTAATCAAGCGCAGTATGCCAGCAAGTTTCAGCTGCCCCTAGAGCGCCCCATGCAATTCCAAGTCTGGCTGAATTAAGGCAGCTAAATGGGCCGTTTAGCCCTTTAGCGCCAGGTAATTTATTTTCTTCCGGCACCAAGACTTCATCCATGACTATCTCTCCCGTGACCGAAGCCCTTAAGGCTAATTTACCTTCAATTTTTGGTGCCGATAGCCCCTTCATATCCTTATCGAGGATGAACCCTGAAATTATCCCATCCTCATCTTTTGCCCATACAACAAATACATCTGCTATTGGAGAGTTACTTATCCAATTTTTGGCTCCGCTTAAAATGTAACCCTCGGCTACTTTCTTCGCACGCGTATTCATGCTTCCAGGATCAGAGCCATGATCAGGTTCTGTTAAACCAAAGCATCCGATATATTCTCCACTCGCCAATTTAGGTAGGTACTTTTCCTTTTGAAATTCACTACCAAAAGTATTAATCGGATGCATGACCAGACTGGATTGCACTGACATCATAGATCGATAACCAGAGTCTACGGACTCAATTTCTCGGGCAATCAAGCCGTAACATACATAGTTCATCCCGGCACAGCCGTATCCATCAATCATTGCCCCCAATAAACCAAGTTGCCCCATCTCACGAAAAATATTCGGATCCGTCTCCTCATTTCGGTAAGCTTCTCGAACTCTAGGTAGCAGCTCGTTTTGCGCATACTGTTTTGCAGTATCGCGCACCATCCTTTCCTCTTCTGTAAGCTGCTCTTCCAATAAAAAAGGATCTTTCCAATTGAATGGAACTTCATCTGCTCTGACAGACATCAATATCTCCAATGTTAAACTGCTGTAATAAAACTCTGTACTAAACCAACATTCTATCAAACTAGGTAACAATCTCTAAATGGGAATTTCAATTTTACTATAACAATGACTACTTTTTAGCGCGCGCAAACCTCACAATTTGATAGAATAAAGAGTTATGGATGTATCCCACATTTTAAGTTCGCTAAATGAACAGCAAAGAAACGCCGTCGCAAGCCCCTCCAATAATTTGTTGGTCCTGGCCGGTGCAGGGAGCGGTAAGACGCGTGTTTTGGTCCACCGGATTGCATGGCTTATTGAAGCGGAAAATATTTCTCCATTTTCTATCCTAGCAGTGACTTTCACAAATAAAGCCGCGAGAGAAATGCGAGGCAGAATACAAGAGTTGATGCAGCAGCCAACTGGAGGCATGTGGGTAGGAACCTTTCATGGATTAGCGCATAGACTATTGCGTTCGCATTGGCAGGAAGCCAGTCTTCCAGAGGATTTTCAGATCCTTGATGCAGATGATCAACTCCGCTTAATAAAACGCTTATTACAAAACCTTGGACTTGATGAAGACAAATGGCCAGCTAAACAATGTCAATGGTACATAAACTCTCAAAAAGATGAGGGTTTGCGATCGCATAACATAGAGCATTTTGATGATGACTACACAAAGACTCAGCTAAAAATTTATAAAGCTTATGAAGATGCATGCAACAGTGGCGGTATGATTGATTTTGGAGAAATCTTGCTCCGCGCTCATGAACTCTGGTTAAACAACCCGCAAGTTTTAACGCACTACCAAAGACGTTTTCAATATATTCTGGTAGATGAGTTCCAAGACACGAACTCAATTCAGTATGCATGGCTACAAGTCCTCGCGGGGAATACCAATAGAATGATGGTGGTCGGCGATGATGATCAATCAATTTATGGTTGGCGTGGTGCAAAGATAGAGAACATCCAAAAATTTAACACTGACTTCCCAAACGCTGACATTGTTCGCTTAGAGCAAAACTATAGATCTACATCTACAATACTGAAGGCTGCCAATAAGCTAATTGAGCACAATAATGGCAGATTAGGTAAAAATCTCTGGACTGATTGCGGTGAAGGAGAACCTATAAGCTTGTATGAAGCCTTTAACGAACAAGATGAAGCACGATTCATTGTTGATCGTCTTCAGGAATGGTTCACCAAAGGCAATTCTCGTAAAGATAGCGCAATCCTCTACCGTTCGAATGCACAATCCAGAGAACTTGAAGAAGCCCTACTAAGAGTTGGAATGCCCTACATAATCTATGGTGGGCATCGATTTTACGAACGACTTGAAATAAAAAATGCCCTATCCTATTTGAGATTGGTTGTTAATCGTAATGATGATACGGCCATAGAACGAGTAATAAACGTTCCTACTCGGGGAATAGGTGGTAGGACATTACAATTAATTAGAGATATCGCAAGAGAGAACAATTTATCTCTATGGGATTCCTGTATTAGGTGTATAAACGAAGATATTTTATCTTCACGCGCTACCAGTTCAGTCCTAGCATTCCTGGAACTAATAGACAAATTAGAATCTGATTGTTCTGGATTAGAGCTCCATCAGAAAGCTGAACACATCATAGTTAACAGCGGGCTGGTAACTCATCATGAAAAAGAGGGTGGAGAAAAAGCGAGGACAAGAATTGAGAACCTAGAGGAGTTAATTAGCGCCTGTCGCAATTTTGATGCGCCGGAGTTGATCTCTGAAGATAATGATGAAATTGACTTGACCTCAAAAAGATTTTTGGCCACATTTTTGGATCAAGCTTCCCTCGATTCTGGCGACACTCAGGCCGATGAATCTGACGACGCTGTGCAGCTGATGACTCTCCATTCGGCGAAAGGACTTGAATTCCCTCTAGTATTTTTATCTGGGATGGAAGAAGGTCTTTTCCCACATAAAATGTCAATGGACAATATCACAGGTCTCGAGGAAGAAAGGAGACTTTGTTATGTTGGGATTACAAGAGCAAAGGAAAAACTGTTCCTCAGCTACGCCGAATCTCGGAGGTTACATGGGGATGTATCGCTGAGCAGGCCATCCAGATTCATAAAAGAAATACCACCAACCTTAATCGAAGAAATTCGGATAAAAACATCCGTCAAACAACGCAAGGGACCAATTAATTCTCAATATTATAACCAGGGCAATAGCCGACCTAACGCACACGCCGAAATTCCTCAAACAGAACTCTCCCTTGGACAACGCGTTTTACATGGTAAATTTGGCGAGGGTGTCGTGCTCAACTACGAGGGACAGGGTTCGAATGCTAGAGTTCAAGTAAATTTTGATTCTACAGGTAGTAAGTGGTTAGTGTTATCCTACGCAAACCTTAGAGTCATTGGATAAGCTATAGAATGTGTAAAAAACTCAAAATATTTTCAATGAAGAAATATCTGCTTGTAGTGCTATCAATCGCACTTTTGTCTTGTTCCCAAGGCGATCAACCTGTCTCATCGCCGGAACCAATCGAGGAGTCTTTTTACGAATGGAAAATGATTACGTCTTGGCCAAAGAATTTGCCCGCTCTCGGGACCTCTCCCGAATACTTTGCTGAAATTGTTGAAACAATGAGCAATGGGAGAATGAAGATAAGAGTGTATGGAGCCAATGAGCTAGTAGGTGGGCTTGAAGTATTCGACGCTGTTTCACAAGGTGTTGCAGAAATAGGTCACTCTGGTGCTTATTACTGGCAAGGTAAGATACCCGGCACTCCATTTTTTTCTTCTATTCCCTTTGGCATGACTAGTTATGAGCAAGATGCGTGGTTGAGATACGGAGGTGGAAATGAGCTCTGGCGTGAACTTTACGAGCCTTTTAATTTAATACCAGTGAGAGGTGGAAACTCTGGCGTCCAGATGTTCGGCTGGTTCAACAAAGAGATAAATTCGTTGGAAGATCTACAGGGGTTAACCATGCGGATTCCAAGTCTCGGCGGTGAAGTATTTCGCAGAGCCGGAGGTGTCCCTGTCACTATGCAAGTGAGCGAAGTTTTCACCGCATTGCAAACTGGGGCACTTGATGCGACAGAATTCGTAAGTCCTTATAATGACTTAGCTGCCGGTTATCATACTGTAGCAGAGTACTATTACTATCCAGGTTGGCATGAGCCTGGCTCAACACTAGAGACTATATTTAATAAAGAGAAATTTGAATCGCTGCCAAAGGATCTACAGGAAATTTTAATGGCTGGAACTGAGATTATGAACCAGCTGTTGCTTGACGAACTAATGGCAAAAAACAATGAGGCACTTAGGGTGCTGGTGGAAGAACACGGGGTCCAATTAAGGAAACTACCCAATGATGTCCTCACCGAGCTACACAGAATTTCCGAGGATGTGGTCTCAGAGATGTCATCCGTCGACGAACAAACAGCGAAAGTCTACGAATCTTGGAAGAACTTTCGAGACAACGTGATTAACTATAATCGCATTGCAGAAGAAGCTTTCATAGAAGCCCGAAATCTACCGCTTAATTAAGTCAATTGCTATTCCAAACTTTTACCACATGTTTATCGTTGGAAATACGAAGGAAGCCAAGTGGCTATACCTGGTTGTAATGCAATAAGCAGCAGGATTAGAATTTGTATTACGATAAATGGAGCGACACCTCTATAAATTTGACTCGTATCTACAGTGTCTGGCAACACGCTACGCAGATAGAAAAGCGAAAAGCCAAAAGGAGGTGTTAAGAAAGAAGTTTGGAGATTTATTGCGATCATTACTCCTAACCAAATCGGATCGATCCCCATTCCTAGCAAGACCGGTCCCACGATTGGCACGACCATAAAGGTTATTTCTATAAAGTCCAGGATAAAACCAAGCAAAAATATAAAAACCATAACGACAAATGTTGCAGAAAGAATGCCGCCGGGCAATGTGGTTAAGAAACTCTCAATCAGATCTTCGCCACCAAAACCCCGAAATACGGAAGAAAATATCGTCGCACCGATAAGAATTAGATAAATCATCGATGTTGTGCGCATCGTTTCTAACGAAACCTCTTGTAAGACGTTAAAGGATATATTTCTCTTGATTATTGCAAGTAGAATCGCACCGACTGCACCAACACTTGCCGCTTCTGTAGGTGTTGCAACTCCCTTTAAAATTGACCCAAGAACTGCTAAAACTAAAGTCACCGGTGGCAATAATCCCTTCGCTACATTCATGAGCATTTTCCCTCTATCTTGCTCAAGGATTAATTCTTTATTCGACGGAACATCATCGGGTCTAGAAGAAGCAAATAGAACCACATAAATTCCGTAGCCCAGCACAAGAAGAAGGCCTGGGATAAGAGCTCCTGCAAAAAGATCGCCAATTGAAACAAAGCTCGGAGCGAAGACACCTGCTTCTAGCTGCGACTGCTGATAAGCGTTCGATATAACCTCTCCCAAAAGCACTAAACATATAGATGGGGGTATTATTTGACCAAGTGTTCCGGTCGCACACAAAGTACCGCAAGCAAATGATGGCTTATAACCAGATTTAAGCATCGTAGGCAAGGATAAGACTCCCAGAGTAACCACGGTCGCGCCTACTATCCCCGTGCTTGCTGCTAACAACATACCGACAAATAAAACCGCAAGTCCTAAACCTCCAGGAATCTTTATAAATAAGACCTCCATATTTTTAAGTAAGCTCTCGGCAATTTTAGATTTCTCTAACATCGAGCCCATAAAAACGAAAAGAGGTACAGCAAATAGGTTTTGGTTTACTAAAATACCGAATATTCGATTTGGGATAAGTGTTATGTAGGCTGAATCGAAAACCCCAATTACACTGCCCAAACCCGCAAATAATAGAGAAACGCCTGCCATGGTCATCGCTACGGGATACCCAAACATGAGCATAGTGCATACGGCAAAGAACAAAAAAAGCGGAAGAAGTTCAACCATGCTTAATTCTTATGGTACATCTTATAGGCTTTCAAAAACTCTGATAAACCTTGCATGAGCAACATGATTGGTATTAATAAAATGCTGGTTTTCAATACATAAACGTAAGGTAGACCACTCGACTCAGCAGAACCCTCCCTAATTCGCCATGAAACTGAAACGTAATCCCAGCTAGTCCATAATATAAATCCAGCTGTTAGTCCTAAGAAAACAACCGTTCCTAATAGGTCTACCAAAGCCTTAGATTTAATTCTGAGCTTGGAATACATCACGTCCACCCGGACATGAGCGTCCTCTTTTAAAGTATAGGCAACACCAGAAGTAAAAATGATGCAATTTAGATATGTTATCGATTCTTGGAGAGATATTGAGCCGATTTGAAACCCATAGCGAAGAACTACTACTAGCAACATCGCCATAACCATGAGAAGCGAGCACCAAGATCCAATTCGTCCTATATTATCAATTACAAGGTCTATGGCCTTTACAACCGAATTTACTCTGTCATTTTTCATTTTTATATCCAGAGAATGAGAAGCATATCTAATGGCCCCAGTTTATCTCAGATACCACTGTCTTAATAACTGATAGCTCAAAATAATTAGGGCAATAAAAACACAGACAGAAACTGCCCCTAAAGATCGATACCAAGTCCTATGTATAGAATTCGAGAGCCTTTTGAACCATGCGGTTTTCTTTGTCGATAACTCAGGCGCAAAAGAGAAAATCTCTCCAAAGCTAAAAAGAACTAGAAGCCAGCAAAAAGCAAGGAAGCTAGGGATCAACCAAAATTCGAAACTAAGCCATGCATTAGCGAAAACACTAATCAGTATCATAAGAAAACTTGTAGCTAAGCAGCATAAAATAACCGGACGAATTCTTCTTAAAATAGTGGCAATTCTTTTAAAGCGTTCTATCATGTTTCGCATCCGCTTTTTTGTATTTTTTGACAAAACATTCAGGATCGAAAAGACTCAAACTCTACTAGGATACTAATCGGGACTAACTTGAGCATCTCTGACAAAACACAACTTCCTTTTTTAGCTGGGATTAAATCAAATGGCGAGCCAGTGTTTGAGAGCTTATACGTTGAATTTTTAGCTGATACCCCTCAACATTTCAGACTAATAAAATCACCGTTACTAGCACGAAATCTAGCTTCTGGAGATTTAATTCGCCAGATTAACCCAGATAAAGCAGAATATGAACTTATAAACCGCAGTGGTAATATCTGCATTCGATTGTTTGGTGGGGAAGAGCTGACAGACGTAGAGCAGGCTCTAACATCTAAGTTCGAAAAAATAGGCGGTTGTTTGGATCTTCAAACACCCCGCGCCCTAGTCTATACCATACATGTTTCCATTGGTTTTAAAACTATTGAATCTATCCTAGATGAAACGTGTGAAGATTATACTGAAGTGGTCTGGTATTATGGGAATGTTTACGACCCAGAAGACGGGATAACGCCATTAGAGTGGTGGTTAGACTTTGACTGCCAAGATTGAAGTTAATTTCATTGAGACAACGTAAGATATGTTGACAATTATTTCTCCAGCTAAATCTTTAGACTTTGACTCAAAGGTCGCCACTAAAAAGAATTCTAATCCACAGTTCTTGCCAGAAGCCTCCGAGCTCATGGGCAGTCTGCGCAAGCTTTCGCCAGCAAAGATTTCCTCATTAATGAGTATCAGCGACAAGCTGGCGAATGAAAACTTTCAAAGGTTTAATGAGTGGAAAACTCCTTTCAAGCTGGACAATTCAAGGCAAGCTATCTTTGCCTTTAAGGGCGATGTATACCTGGGCCTAAAGGCAGAAGAGTTAAATTCATCGGATCTTAACTATGCACAAAAACACCTTAGAATTCTATCAGGTCTCTATGGGATATTAAGGCCACTAGATTTAATGCAAGCCTACCGATTAGAAATGGGCAGTCGATTTGGCATTAAAGATAATCGCAATTTATATGAGTTTTGGGGAAGAAAAATCACAGATAACGTTAATACGGAACTTGGCTCTCAACCAAAGACAACAAGATTTCTTATAAATTTGGCAAGCAATGAGTATTTTTCTTCAATAAAAGCCAACGAAATTGATTCAGAAATTGTGACACCCCAATTTAAGGATTGGTCTAAAGATAGGTATCGCGTGATAAGCTTCTTTGCAAAACGGGCCAGAGGGCTCATGGCTGCCTACATAATAAAAAATAAGGTAAAAACTCCGGCTGAGTTAACTGCGTTCAATATAGATGGCTACTCCTTTTGCGCAGACGAATCAACAGAGTCAGAGCTTGTCTTCAAGCGCAAAAAAGAAAAGTAGAGTTGCATGCTTAACGATCGTTTGCCCTTCAGCCAGGCATGTGAGAACAATAAAGAACCGATACTAAAAGTCCTTAAGAAATACATCTCTGATCAAGAAAGCCTCCTCGAGATTGCTGGCGGAACAGGACAGCATGGTGAATTTTTTGCAAAAAGTTTCCCAAACTTACTTTGGCAAACATCTGACTTGCCGGGTGCCGTTGCCGATTTAAACCTTCGAATATCTGAAGCCGGTTTACAGAATTTACCCCCAGCTCTGACACTCGATGTAAATGATTCCAGTTGGAATGTGAAGAAATACGAATTGCTATTCACCGCAAATAGCCTGCATATCATGTCCGAAAAATCAGTAGAGAATTTTTTTTCTAAGATCCCCAAGGTCCTTCAACAAAATGCATTAGTTTTCATTTATGGTCCCTTTAAATATGACGGTAACTTTACAACAAAAAGCAACGCTGAATTTAATGATTGGCTTAAAGAAAAGGACCCTAGAAGCGGTATAAGGGATTTCGAGATTATAAGTGAATTAGCAGTTAGTGTAAGTTTAAGCTTAGTAGCTGATGTACAAATGCCGTCCAATAATCAGCTTTTAGTATTCTCAAGATCATAGAGACGGACTACTCTTTCTTAAAAGGAAGTAGTTTTTCCGCCTGCTTCTTATATTCCTTTACGTGGGATTTTTCCTCTTTCAAAAAATTCTCAACCGCTCGCGAAAATTCTTCATTTGCAAGCCAGTGGTTTGAATAGGTATAAACGGGCGCGAATCCTCGCTGAATTTTATGCTCACCCTGAGCCCCAGAGTCAAAAACCTTGATTCCGTTCTCAATCGCATATTCTTGACCCTGATAATAACATGTTTCGAAATGGAGAAATTGTTGATCGACACGGCTACCCCAGTAGCGCCCAAACAAAGAATCTACGCCTTTAAGAAATAACGCGGCAGCAATGTCAGAGTTATCTTTCACAGCATTAATTAGCAAAATCTGCTCTGACATAACCTCGCCTATTTTTCGAAAGAATTCAATATCAAGATAACCCTGCATTCCCCTCATTGCATATGTATTTTGATAAAAAAGAAAGAAATCGGACCACTGTTCCTCAGTAATATCTGCGCCGTTTGTTCTTCTAAAACTAATTTCCTGTCTTTCGATTTGCCTTCGTTCTTTTCGAATATTTTTCCTTTTTCTAGCGCTAAGACTTCCTAGAAAATCAGAAAAGCTAGTGTAGTTATTGTTATGCCAATGAAATTGAGTACCTATCCTTTGTTGTAATCCGATACTGCAGAGCGCTCTGTGTTCTTTCTCCATTGGAAACAGTACGTGCCAGGACGAAGCTTTTAAAGATTCAGCCTTTTCCCTTAATTTTTCATATATAAGTTGTGCTACCGAAGTATAGTCAATGTCTTCCCGAGTCAGGATTCTATTTCCGCAAGAAGGAGTGAAGGGTATTGATGTAACGAATTTCGGGTAGTAATCGATTCCATGCCTTGCGTATGCTTCTGCCCAGGACCAGTCAAAAACATACTCTCCCCAAGAATTACCCTTAAGATAGAGTGGCATCACTGCTATCGGCTGATCATAGATTTCTGTTTCGGCGGTT